>Ga0209541_10011643_pt1 | contig 13733 bp, 19 predicted proteins | sample RifCSPlowO2_01_FD_184027 | JGI IMG/M metagenome (GOLD analysis project Ga0209541, IMG submission 184027) | Groundwater microbial communities from Rifle, Colorado - Rifle CSP2_plank lowO2_0.1 (SPAdes) (version 2) | ecosystem: Environmental > Aquatic > Deep subsurface > Groundwater | place...
CTTCATCTCTCTGGCTTATCTCTTTCTGTCGGCATTCTTGATCAGCCAGTAGATTGCCGCAATAATCAGCGCTACAATCAGCAGATAGTTGATTATGCTGAAAATAGACCACCAGCCCCAGCTGCCGTAACCCATCATTCCACCATAGTCCATCATGTTTCCACCTCCCATCATCTTCATCATTCCCGAACTCATCATGCCTCCGCCCATCATTCCAGAAGACATCATGCCCGCGGAGCCCATCATTCCACCAACATCTTCGTTACAATAAAGTCGTTTAGCCATCTGAATATGCATTTGCTTTAAAGTATCAGAACCTTCGCCACCCATCATCTGATCCATCAATTCGTGCGCATCGCCAGGATGCATCTGTTCCATATAATAATCTCCCATAGCTTCAAGTTGCTCATCTGTAAGTTTATCACAACTAATTCCTGAATCAATAAATTGTTTGGTCTCAGTAAAATTATGTTCGTGAGCAAAAACTAAACTAATATTGAATGATAAAACAACCATTATTACGAATAATATTTTTCTCATTTTTTTCACCTCATAATTCTTCAACAATTTTTCCATTTTTTTTTAACCTCTCAATCAAAATTTCTCTGATTATATCAAACGCTTTGATGATTTTTTTATTCGTAAGCTTGTAACAAATGTTTTTGCCTTCCCTGTTTGATGCAACAATTCCTTTGGATTTCATAATCGATAAATGCTGGGAAATATTAGCCTGGCTTAATCTTGTTTTTTTTATTAGTTCTGTTACCGACATTTCCGTGTCTCTTAAAAGATTCAAAATTTCTAATCTTGTGGGGTTTGAGAATACTTTGCACATTTCTGCATGGATTTTGTATAATTCTTTCATATTGTTGTATTAGAATATTCTACTATTTAAATATCTTTTTGTTTGTGGCATGGTTTGCATATTCCATTTTTCAAAATTAACCTTGCCCATCATGCTTGGCGCTTTTGATCAGCCAATAAATTCCCGCAGCCATCAATGCATCCAAGAAGAGAGAGTTAATCCCCAGCATCACTTCCAAAATCTGGCGGGCAGAAGACGGTTCTTCTCTTATGCCGCCCGTCATCTCAACCAAGGAACTGTGATCATGGGCGGCGGACATGTTCTCGTGCTCGTTTTCCAAGTTGCAGGCCGAGCTGACTGCCGGCGAAAACAGCAGCAAACCGAATACTAATATCATCCAAAATATTTTTCTCATTTTTATTACCTCCTCATTTAAAGTACTGCAGGCAGTATTTAGTCTCCTGATGATGCCCCAGATGCTCTTTCCATGAAGCCAAGTCTTGTCCGGTAGGCGGCTGGCATTCATTGGGGATATTTCCCTTACCACCAGCTCCGCTTTTTATGGCGCTTGGGGTGATTTTATATCCCAAAGAATAAAAAATTAACCCCGCCACCAAAATAATAATCATTCCCCACAGAATAAGTTTACTTAACTTCATCTTTCTTCCCTCCACAAGCATCTCCATGAATCTTTTTATGCTCGCTTATCTTTTTTAATACAATCCAAATCCCAAAAGCATTGGAAACTATTCCAAATAGTAGAATATAAAATGTGTATCTAGTCAGCCATGAAGCAAAGGAAAGGCTGATGAACGGAACAACATTAATCAGGTAATGGCTGCAGCAAAGAAGCATGCTAAAGGTGGAAACTCCTCCGCTAGCGGCAGTAGTAAAAGAGCATACCGCATTAAGATGGCGGGAGTAAGTATACAATCCTACCTGCGTTCCAAAACCTCCTACCAGCAGGATTAACAGCGGCCAGTATTTCTGGAATTGTAGTTTAGCCATCAGCGGAAAGCCTAAAAAAGCCAAGACCAGAACATTTACTCCGATTATGGCTAAGACCGCTACAGCCACATTGCGAATAATTTTATTTCGTAATCCGTTTTCCATCTTTTATTTATTCCTGCATTCCCTAACATTATTTCTTCTTGCTATCTATCTTATCTCTTCCTATGTTAAACCGGACAACCACTCAGCTCTGCCAGCCGCTTAAAATCCTGCACCCCGGAATAAGTCTTTCCGCCGATTTCCCAAGTGGGGGTAGTTTTAATCCCTTTGCTGTCGCACAGCTCTTTATTATCCACACACTTTACATAATCAAGATGCTTCTTGGAATTCTCAAACCAGTTGAGCTGTTTATTAGTATATGAGCAAAAGTCATTGCCGTATACCACTGCGCCTTTCTCAGTCAAGCATTTAGCAAAGCTATCATACTGCCCGGGCAGCTGAAAGCGGAAATAAAAAGTGTATGCTAAGATGATTACCGCTAATACAACCCCGCACATCAGCAGGTATTTCTTCAAGCGCTTTTTTTGTACCGCTTTCTTTTCGGCCGACTGCCTTATTTCCGGATGCTTGTCATTGAGATGCTGTTCTAAGCTCTCCCTGCTCTGGAATTCTCTGCCGCAGCAGCATTTCAAACTATTTTCATTTTCCATTTTTTACAAAGACATTGCTGGGGTTAAAGCCCCGCGCTTTAGCGCGCAATGTCGTGTTCCAAAACTCGCCGATATGCGAGGAGCGTAAAGCCCCGAGCTTTAGCCCGGGGATACCTCCGAGTTTTACGAGGATGGTTCCGGAACGCAGTGACGATAGCTCCGAGCAGGCGAGTTTTGTTACACATCTCAAATCTCGGTTCATGCTTATCCTGCGTATCTATCCCGGGCGATTTTTTACAGCAATCACTCATTATACCGCTTCTTTCTATCTCCCGCATCCGCCGCCGGCAATCTGCCCGCTAGGCAATTTCCCGGACGGATAATTGGAGTAGGCATTTCCCGCCCCATAATTGCTGTTGGCATTATTGGCGTTGAGCATAGTAAAGCCAAAAAAAATCAGCGCCAGCACCAAAGCCCCGACTACCACTACCGTTGTCGTATCCATTTTTACCTCCGTTTAATCTATGATCACTCAGTTTATACAAATATTCTTTTAAAGAGTATATTCAGCTCTCCCGGCAGCAAGCAGTAATCTTCTGGGCAATCTTCCCTAATCGAGGATTAGCCCGGATAAGATAAATCGCCCCAAAAATAGCCCATATCAGCAAAACGAACAGCAAGCTTTCCAGAATAAGCCCTGGAGTGATTAAAAAATAAACCACCGTCACCAAGCTGAGGAGGAGAGGAAGGCGGAATAATTTTAAGCCTTCTTTTTTCTCCAGCAAATAAAAGACAGCTAAACTGCTTTCTCCCATCAAGATGGCCAAAAGAACCTTGTCTGTAAATTTTTGAAGATAAGATAAACCTAACAAAACCGCCCAAGTAACGACTACTGCTGCGCAAATCACACAAAACTTTTCTTTTAGTTTTCCTTTAAGAAGCTGTTTAAAGAGCAAAAAAAGCAGAAACAGAGCGCTTGTTCCCAATAAGGCCAGAGTCAGGTTTTCCATATGTTTGATATTTCAGTTTTGATTATTTGATATACGTTATTTTGTATAACATATTTGATGGGCGGTTTAAGCCAAGCTAACAGTTTTAGTGAAAAGCAAAATGGTTAAGGCAAGCATCCCTAACACTCCCACCATTAATGACAGGCTTTGATACGGCCAAAGCACTCTGCCTTTCCGTTCTGTGATATAATCGCTGATCGCAAATGTTAACCAGACGATTAAAGTGCCTAGTATCATCCCAAAGAGGAGCTTGTCTATCCCTAACGGGCCGAGCCAGGCAAAAGAATGGTGCTCCGGCATACTTCTTACCATCTCAAAATTAGTTATCAATCCTGCATAGTAAAAGGGAATTGCGAATAGAAAAAATGATACTCCAACTATCACTGCTTCCTGAAATCGGAAGTTGACTTTTTTCTTAAGCCACTTATTGAACCATAGCGCGGAGGAGATAATGGCCGCCCCTAAAAATAATCCTGAGATGCTGTCATCAACCCCAAAATACCTTGCCAACTCCACGCCCCCAACTGCGGCTCCGGTGCACAACGGGCAGTGGGCCATGGCCGAAGGAATAGCGCTTAACAGCCCCAAGAGGAGCATTCCGAACAATACAAAAGCTTTGTTTCTCATTTTAGTTTGATCTTTATGTATCTATTTGGCTGTTTTCTAAAAAATAAAAAGAAAAAAACAATGCGGCAATTCTTAACAGCCGCCTACCATCCCTCCGCTTGCGGGCACAGCGCTGGCTGCGGCACTGGCGGCTGAGCTTCCTCCGCCCAATGATTGCACTGTTACAAAGATAACGGCAATCACTAAAATAGCAATTACTACCCATATCAAGGTCTTCTTGTCCATTTTTTTCCCTCCGTGTTGTTCTGGATGATTATCTCCTTCTTTTGATTCATTATGCTGAGAGGATGAAGAACAGCAGTCCATTTTAGCATCCTCCGACCATACTGCCGCCGCCAACCGGCTGGCCTTTCTCTGCTCCCCGGTATTTATTGCTGGCTAAGTTGATATAATTCAGTTCGATTCCCTGCTGTTTCAATACAGCGGCTTTGGTCTGGTGTATTTCAGGAAAGAACAGCACTTTCCATTTGCCTAGCTCTTCCAGTATCTCGTCATCAGTATATTCTGTCCCGTGGTTTTTGATGAGATATTTGGCTAAACCCCTCATTGCATAGCTGTGCGCACAGCCGCAGGCCGCTTGCCCATTAGGAAAGATGATAGACTGCGCCCCACAGCAGTATTCGCAGGAGATCTGGCTGCTTACTTTGATATATCGATTTAAATCCGCTCCATTTAAAGTGATGCTGTTATCAAACTTGCCCAGTACAGCAATAATGGCATCAGATTTCTGCGGATCATTAGCGCTGATATCATCATATTTTATACTCAACTCTTTCCCGTATATTTTCGGCTCTCCTCTAGGCGCAACATCTATTCCGCCTAGCGCAGCGACAGTCCCGGCAGATGAAGATGAGCCAGCATCATCGTTAACACTTCCAGCAGCATACAACTTCCAGCCGTTAAACAACAGTAGTACGACCAGCACCCCCACTATAATCAATTGGGCGGTGAATTCCCAATCTTTTTTAGGAACGGCGGCTGGGCTGCCGCGCATATGATGCTCTTTTTCGTTAGAATGCAGGGCATGATATTCATCATGCTCGTGGTGCTCATGTTTCGGATGATGTTCTTCTTCCATTTTTTACTTTACCTCCATTTATTTCTTGCTTCTTGCTTTTGCTAGAAGAAATAAAATCGATATAGTTTATAAGCATACCGGTGAAACTAGTTTCAATGAAGCAGATCATCACAAAAAAGGAGATATTTTATCTTAGAACTATGATATTAGTCATTCCCCTGCGTTTTCTTTCTACTAATCCTCTTCCCTCGAGCTTATCAAGAAGCCGGGTTACTTTTACTTTGGTGTAAGCAGTTTCTTTAAGTAAATCGCTTTGATAGATGGAGCCTTGATTAGCCAAGACCAGTTCCATAACTCTTTTTTCTTCTTCATCCAAGTTTTCCAGCACTTTTTTCTTCTCTTCCTCGCTGAGAACTTTCCTGGTTTCCGAAGACGGAGCTTTTTCTTTCATAAAGAAAGTTACAAATGCCCCCACTAAAATCAGCAGGCCGATCAGGCTGTAGCTGATTATTTTTTGAGTAGCCAGATTAGCGTACATCGGGCATTCTGGGCCGTGGACGCAGGTTGAAGTGACAATATTCTCCAAAGCCATATTAAAAGAGATAACCAAAGCAAAGAATATTGAAACTACGCCCAGTATCAATAATCCGACGTATTTATTCTCCATCAACCGTTTTTCTGCGGCTTATTTATAATACTTATGAAGATAATAGAATATGTAGTTTGAATAAGTAATATTGATTCGAAGGGTACAGCAAGAATTTTTGCAGCCGATTGATTTATTCCACTCCTCGGAACAGCCAGCCGACAGTGTGGCCGGCCCGCAACTTCTTGTCGTTGAGCTTTTCGCCGGCGATAATCTTTTTGTAGGTAGAAATAATCTTTTCCACCCTGTTGCCGACAACTCTTTCATCTAAATCCAGATAAAAATATTTGATTCCTTCCCGGAATAATTTCTGGCTGAGATTGAAAAGGCCGAGCGGCCGGCTGTTGGCCACTTCCGAGCCGTTAAAAACCTTGTTTATCCTGAAATGCTCGTTCCTGTCGTCCACCAGCTCTTTTTCATCAAATTTATGACGCAAAGTCATGAGGATGATTTTGCCATGGCTGAGAACAGCAAAGTTTTTGTCCTGAAAACGGGCCAATTCGCTGATTTTTAATTCCGGCGAGATAATAGGGGTGATGTTTTTGTTGATTTTTCTAAAAGATTCCATATCCAGATCATTAAATATGTTAAGGTTATAATCCAGATGAAGAGGAATATCCCACTTATGTTTTAGTAATCCAAGATTGCCTACGAGAAGGCCGGCTGGCCGGTATTCATCAATTACCTTTAATACTCTGGGGAAATCTTCATCTGTGATGATGCGGGGAGTAGCAAAGAAAAGTTTTCCCTTTATTTTATTGCTCATCACTTTTATTTTTTCAAGCTCTGGATGGAAAAGGTCGATATAGATGACTGAAGCTCCAGCTTTATCTGCTTCTTCGATGGCTGAAATGGAGTAGACTTTGACCCACAGCTGAGATTTATTTTGATTAGGTTTGCTGGGAAGAACCGGAGGGACAAATTGGCTGAGCCGTTTCATTTCCCTGCGAAATGTCTTTTCCAGCGGCCTTTCTTCTTCTGAGCTGATGCCGATTTCTTTGCCGGAAGAACGCTCACGGTTGAAAATTTCTTTATCTTCAAAGGCAAAGCCTTGGGTAAAACCGCGATTAAAGGATTGAGATAATTCTTCCATCTCTTCTACTGAAAGAGTTTTTTTCTCTTTTTGATATTTATCAATCGCTGCCCGGTAGACTTTAGTAACAACTGCGGTATAGAACGGGCTTCTGAGACGGCCTTCGATTTTTATCGAGTCGATTCCTGCATTTACCAGTTCGGGAATCTTTTCTGCCAAGCATAAATCTTTTAGAGAGAGATAAAAACAGGCGTTGTGCCGTTTTCTGCAGGGCTGAGCGCATTTGCCGCGGTTGCCGGAGCGGCCGCCGAGCATGCTGGAGAAGAGGCAGTGGCCGGACATGCTTACGCATAAAGCTCCGTGGACAAAGATTTCTATCGGTTTGCCAAAAGCAGCTTTGATGCGTTTTATTTCATTCAGGGAAAGTTCCCTGGCTAAGATAAGGCGATCCGCTTCTCTGAGCAGTTCAGCAGAAGGAGAGTTATGAATGTTAGCTTGGGTAGAGATGTGCACTTCCAAACCAGGAAAACTTTTTTTGATCAACGAGATGAAAGATATTTCCTGGATGATAACGGCATCAATTCCGGCTTCATAGGCTTTCTGCAGGTTTTGGAAGTAAGGGGGCAGCTCGTAGTTTTTGATGAGAGTGTTGGCTGCTAAGTAGACTTTGCATTTATGCTGATGACAGAAAGGAATGATCTGGTTTAAGTCTTCCAGAGAAAAATTCTGGGCAAAACTGCGGGCGCTAAATTCCTTGAGGCCGAGATAGACGGCATCAGCTCCGTTGAGGACGGCGGCCTTTAAGCTGTTCCAATTTCCTGCGGGAGAGAGAAGTTCCATTTTTGTCCGTTTTTTTAGTGTTTTCAGATTACTGGCTTTCTACAAACTCTTTGATCATTTCCGCTGCCTGTTCGGCAGAGATGAGAGTAGTATCGATAACAAAATCATAATTCTTCTGGTCATAAGGATCGGTCTGGTAGTACTGAAGAAAGCGCTTGCTTTCACAGGATTCTCGTTCTTCAATGCCTTTGACTGCTGTATCCAAATCTTTGAACTGCTCTTCTTTTCTCAGCTTGAATTTAACATCTTTCATGATTCGCTTGGCTCTTTCTTCAATCTCTGCGCTGAGAAAGATCTTGATAGAGCGGGGGATGAAATGAAAGCTTAATCGGCCGTCGATGATAAAATTGTCTTCGGTCAAGCCAAGCTTTATCTGCCATGTGTCTAATTCCTCATCAATCTTTTTGTCTTTTTCTGCCTGCTGGCCGAGCTGGGCAAGGGTGAGATGCCGGTCGCTGGCCATCTTACGCATATAATCCCCAGTGGAGTAATGCTTGAGGCGCAGCTTGTCGGCCAGTAATCTGGCCACGGTGCTTTTGCCTGAGCCGGGCAGGCCGGAAAGAGTGACGATCATAAGCCTGTGATTGGCCGATTATTTATAAAAGTGATAGAAAAAACGAGAAACTAGGGTATAAATAAAACAGGTAAAATGTTAGACCTTCCTAATTACCAACCCCTCATCAGCCATAGGAAATACTTTTACTCGTTGCCCTTGCTTTAAATGAAGATGTTCCGCTAACTCATGTGGAATTCCCACCACTGCTACGCCCCAACTTTTCAAATCCAGAGTAGTCTGTGTTTCTGCCCCGCCACCTATACTGACGTCAGCTTTATAGTTACATTAGAAAAACGTTCATTTTAGTGCATCACCGATACATTTTAATAGATTTATGCTTTTTTCTGTTGGATGGATAAAAATATCATTTCAACGCTCCAAAAAACATTCGAAGATTATGCTCATCAAGAAGACGGAGTAGAGTTCTGGTTTGCAAGGGATTTACAAATTCTGTTAGGATATGATAAATGGGAGAACTTCTTCAATGCAATCGAAAAGGCAAAAACTGCCTGCGGAAATTCTGGACAAGACGTAAACGATCATTTTCCTGAGGTCAGGAAAACGATAGGAATGCCCAAAGGAGCGACTAAAGAGATTGTAGATTATAAACTTACAAGATACGCTTGTTATTTAATCGCTCAAAATGGCGATCCAAGAAAAGAAGAAATCGCCTTTGCCCAAAGCTATTTCGCCATACAAACCCGAAAACAGGAATTGATAGAGCAAAGAATCGCTTTACAGGAAAGATTTGAAGCCAGAAATAAGTTGATTGCTTCGGAAACGGAACTATCTAAACTGATTTATGAGCGCGGGGTTGATGATGCCGGTTTTGCCAGAATAAGAAGCAAAGGCGATGAAGCATTATTTGGCGGACATGACACCAAACAAATGAAAAATAAACTGAATATTCCTCAAAACAGGCCTATGGCAGATTTCTTGCCCATGGTAACTATTACTGCCAAGAATTTAGCCACGGAAATAACTAATTTCAATGTCATAAAACTCAGCCAGAAGCGCCCTACCACGCACTAAAGTGCGTGGCTTGATCGGGCGCTTCTACTTTGGCTGATTTTTAGGACACCAGAAAAGAACCTCGGCTTAAAAGCCGAGGCTTTCTTTTCTGCGTGTCAAGAAAGAAAATCTTAACGGCGAGAATAATATCACTTCTGAACATGTTAGGAATAATAAAAAAGTCAGGGGCATATTGGTAGAAAGTGGAATCGTCCCGGAAAAGCTTCTTCCGGAAGAAGACATAAAAAAACTTGAGCGAAGAGTGAATAAAGAAGAGAAGAAGATTGCTAATGGCTAGAAACACAGGAAAGATGAAATTGAATGAGCAATATATTTATAACGGGAAAAACAACAATAGAACTTCAATAACTTCTTTTTGAAATAAAAATAAAAAAAACTAAACGGCATAGACCAAGGTTCCTTCCTTCACTGGTTTGGCCATCTTCATGCCGATGACTTGGCCTTTCTTTGCTTCAGTTACCTTAGTGTAGTCAATCTGCATAGAACTGACGTTCTGCTGGAAGGAAACATCATGGCGCTGTAAGGCAATCTTGTCTCCCTGCTTGATGTTAGCCGCCACTTCCACTACGGCCACAGAAATATGGGGGTAGAAATGGACCACTTTGCCCAAGAGCTTTTTTGCCGGAGCTTTGGCTGCCTTTAAAACAACTTTAGGTTTAAATGCAGTTCGTTTTATAGTTTTGCTTTTTCTTACGGCCACTTTTTTTACCGGTCTCGTTTTAATAATCTTTTTAACTATTCTTTTAGAAACGACTTTTTTCTTTTTGAGTTTTTTTGCCATATCATATCACCCAACCTAAGAAAACCCCCAAAGTTTTTAAACTTAATGGCTTTTTTCCTGTAAGGAGAACAAAACATAAAGTAAAGAACTGCGGATTAGACAAAAAAAGAGGAAAATGGCCGAACCTGAGAAAAAAGCACTGCCTAAAGTGATCAAAGCGGAGTTTACCCGAAAAGAGCTCTTAGTGAGGAACGGATTCATCAAAAGCGATTCTCAAGAGAAGTATTATTTCAATGATGAGACCAATCATTTTGAGCCGGTGGAAGGGGGAAAATTAGACGCTAAAGATGCGGAAGAAGAGAATTCTGAAGGATTTTTCGGCTTTGAAGAGACTGGTTTTCCCAAGCCGATTAAGACGTATCGTCTAATCTGGGAAGCTCATAGCTTGGGAGTAGAAGAGCCGTACTATTGGATATACAAGCACATTCACCAAGATTTTGCATTCAAAGATGTCTATAAGACGGAAGATTCCTTCTTTTCCTCAGAATCCTCTGCTATGTTCGGGGTTATCCAGCAGAGGATGAGCCCGATTCAGGAAAGAGTTTCTCAATATCTTATCGCTATAGGCAGATTAGTGAAAGAGCTTTTTCAGATCGTGCGAGAACTGAGAATTTTAGATGAGAAATTGACTCATTATAGGAATGCCGAAGAAGGAAAGCAATCGGCAGAAATCACTCTTCGAGGAATGTTTGTCGATTTAGTCCAAGGAGGATCCAAGAATCCAGCCTCGGTCTTTGGCATGGCTCATGAAGTAGGCTTCACTGCCCTGCCGGATCTGTTTTTTGATGCTCCGATAGTCAAAGCTGACGATGTGGATAGATTAGTGGAAGATAAATACAAAGATTTTAACAAATCTCTTCGTCAGGTTTTAAAACGCCAGCTGCAGCATTTTGCCGTCTGGAAAGAAAAGACTCATACCGAGCTGAAGGCGAGAAAAATATTCCTTCTTAATTATCTCCGCCAGCATTATGATACCATCCAGATGTATATCGAATGGATCAAGCCTTATCTGAAGTATATCGAACGGCTTTCTATGAAGACCAAGCATGCAGAAAGCCCGGAGCTGATAGCTTCTTTTGAAGGAAATATGACTGACATAGAATTTTTAGCTACAAAAATCGGAGGGGCATATCAGCCGGTAATCGTTGCCACCTTTAATTTCCGCACCATTCCTTCGATGAATATCGTTAAAGAAGGTTATCAAAGAGGGCCGACTCATACTGGGCGGATGGAAGTAACTTTAAGGGTGTATGCCTGGAAAAAGGAGCAAGTCGATGCTTACAAAAAGCTGAAAAAGGATGAAACTTTTGCTTTCCTCAGCAAAATATCGGATTCTTTGAACGCTGCCTTGAGTACCGCGGGAACGGATATTGAAAAGTATCTGGCTGAAGCGCAAAGGCAGCTGCCAGGAGCAGAGGAAAAAGAAGAGAAAGAAATCCCTAAGAAAAGAAAAACTTTTGTCCGCATGGTTTTTGGAGATTTTCTGCCTCCCGAAGGAGCGCCTAAGCCGCCGAAGAAAAAGAAGGAAGAGGAAGAGAAAGCAGCAGCTGACAAGGAGAAAGCTATCGGCACGGCTAAGACTGCGGCATGGAACGCGTATAAAAATTTCAAGAAAGCGCATGGAATGATACATTGGTAGAGGCTTTTTTTGTTTTAAGGTGAACTAGAGGGCGGATAAGCGTTTAAAATTTAAGGGAAAAAGCTTTTATATTAGTTATGATATACAATAACATATGTTATCACAAATAGTAACAAAGAACCAGCAAAAGATTCTGGCAGCCTTGTGGGAGGGGAACATCAGCCTGAGCGGATTGGCCAGGAAAACTTTTCTGACTAAGGCCAGGGTGTTTAGCTCTTTAAAGGAGCTGGAACAGGAAGATTTAGTGCGAAAGAAAGCAGAAGGAAGAACCCATCTTTACCGTTTAAATATCCTTAATGGCAAAACAGAGGAACGGCTGAAAGGCATACTACGGGAAAAGAGCACCGCTTTTAATCAAAAGTTGGGGGGGCTGCCAGGAATAATCGATGCTTTTTTGAAAACTGTTTTAAAGGAAAAATACGGCGGCTGCATCTTCTTTGGCTCCAGCTTAACGGAGAATAACTTTCAGGATATAGACCTCTTGATTATAGCTTCTAAGACGGATAAAATGATGGTTCTTATTAAAAGACTTAAACAGATTGATGCCAGGCTTTCCCCAATAACGGCCACAGAAGGAGAGCTTAAAAAAGGTATTTCCGCAGAAGATATGCTTTATAAGAATATCATCCAAGGTTTGCCTTTTTCTGGAATAGACTCATATCTTCGGATGAAGTTTTTATCCAGTTTTTTGAAAAAAGAAGATGTCCGAGAGAGATTTATTATTGGTTTAAGGGAAATTATCAGCTGCCAAGAATTCCCTGAGAGGGAATATGCCAAGAAACATCTGGAAAAAGGCATACTGGATATGGTTTATGCATACCTAAACTATTTTGATTTTTCTCCGCGTAATGATGGAGAAGCGAGAAAAATCTTTAAACAGAAAACAAAACTGCCCTTTCCTTTAAGGGCGGAGAAAGCTAAACTTTTGGCGAAGAGGCTGGGTATGGAAATGTTATGAAAGAGAAAGAGATAAAAGAGGAATTGGAATTAGGAGTAGGATAAACTTGATATAGACTACCTTAGGAAAAAATTAAAATGAAACACGCTCTAAAAATTACTTTACTTTTGGTCCTGGTTTTTCTGCTGGCGCAATTTATCGGCTTAGTTGTAATTGACCAATATATCGATAAGCAGAAGACAGCCGAAACAGGAGTAACTGCGTATAAAGAACTGCCTTTTGGCATGGAGCGGCCGGAGGTGGAGCCGAACACTTCTTTTATCATGGTAGTGGCAGGGATTCTGCTGGGGACGGTAATATTACTCTTGTTTATCCGCTTCCAAGTGCTTGCTCTTTGGAAGTACTGGTTCTTTGCGGCAGTGATGATGGGCCTGAGCATCGCCTTTGCTTCGTTTCTTCCTTACTGGATAGCGATTGTGTTAGGAGTAGGGCTGGCGGCATGGAAGGTTTTTCGGCCGAACATTATCGTTTATAACTTGGGAGAGTTATTTGTCTACGGGGGATTGGCAGCTATCTTTGTGCCGGTGCTGAATCTTTTTTCTGCTACAGTGATGCTGATCTTGATTTCTGCCTATGATATGTATGCGGTCTGGAAAAGCAAGCATATGATCACTCTGGTCAAGTCCATGAATAAAGAGAAAGTCTTTGCCGGTTTATTGATACCTTATACCTTGAAGGGAATAATGATGAGAAAGAAAGAAGAGGAAACAAAAGCTGGTGGAAAAGAAGAAAAAATTACTAAGAAAGGAATACGCGGAAAGGTGCAGATGGCCATCCTCGGCGGGGGAGATATCGGTTTTCCGTTAATGTTTGCCGGAGCGGCCATGAAGAGTGTGGGCTTGGCATGGTCATTAGTGATACCCTTGTTTACGGCCATCGCCCTGTTTCTCCTGCTGCTCAACGGCAAGCCAAAGAAATTCTATCCGGCCATGCCTTTCTTGACGATGGGATGTCTGGTGGGGTATGGAGTAGTGTGGGTGATTAGATTTTTATTGGCTTGATATGGAAAAATATTTTAAAGTAATACTCCTTTTTGTGCTTTGATGAACTCGAATCAAGATACGGAAAAAGCTAAAAAAATCAAAGAGAGGCTTATTTCGTATTCTTCGAGAGCGGAATTGATTAAGTCTGTTGCCGCTAATCTTAAATGGGAGGACATAGGAGATAATTGCCCGGGGAATTATCTC
>Ga0209541_10011644_pt1 | contig 13732 bp, 19 predicted proteins | sample RifCSPlowO2_01_FD_184027 | JGI IMG/M metagenome (GOLD analysis project Ga0209541, IMG submission 184027) | Groundwater microbial communities from Rifle, Colorado - Rifle CSP2_plank lowO2_0.1 (SPAdes) (version 2) | ecosystem: Environmental > Aquatic > Deep subsurface > Groundwater | place...
CCCGTTGTTCGGTTAATGCCTGCTTTTCGAGATATTTTGGTTACTGTTGCCCGACCCAGTTCTAATAGGGCTACATAGACACCAACCTCCCTTTTTGATAAGCCTAAAGACAGTAGGGTTTCTGCCATCGTGTTTATTTGTTTATTCATAATATAAGTATAATCTACAATGTATATTTGTGTCAAATTTTTTCCACAATTTCTAAAATACGTTGTATATAAAGGATATTTTTGATATTTAATTTGACAAGTAGTATATACAAGAGTATAATTCCTCTAGAGTAGAGTTTTTAAATGTTCTTTAACAAGGAGACGACAATGACAAACGTATTTCCTGATGTTAAGCCCATTCTCCCCCCAAAAGGTGAGATCCCCTCGGGCTTTCGACTGATGGTTCACAAATGGAGTTATCCCGAAAATCGGATCGGCGAAATAGTTACTATTGGGGGTCAGCAAATTAAAAAAATGCTTACCTTGGATATCAATATTCCTCGCACTGATTTTGCGGCGATAGTCAATGCCGGCTCTACCCCAGAAGAAGCTAATGTCCTTTTCAGTGAAAATTACCCCTGCCCACATAAGTGTCCAGGATGCTTCAACAACGCCGAATTGCATAATCCGATAATGAGGCTCGACGAAGTCATGAATGTCATTGACCAAGCCAAAGAGCTTGGCCTTGAATCAGTGAAATTTCTCGGCCCAGGTGAGCTCCTCGCCAATCCTGAGCTTTTCAAGATTCTCGACGCCTTCGTCAAGCGAGATATCGTAATCGGAATCTTCACCAAGGGAGCAGTCATGGGCAATGATGCGTTATCAAAACACTATCACGGCATTGATTCAGCGGAACTGACGTCACGACTTCTGTCGTACCCAAATACGACATTCCTTGTCGGCGGCCGCTCGTTCGATCCAATTTTGGAGAATGTAAAGTTTATTCCCCAAAACATAAGAGAGTTTAGCGAGGAATTCAACTATCATGAGGCGCGTAACATAGCGATAGAGAGACTCTGTCGCGCTGGCATGAACGCAGACCTCCTGCGACAAAGGTTGGCGATAATATGCAGTCCCGTCACAGCCCAAAACATCAGCGGCGCGTTCGAAATATATAAGTGGGGAGTTGAAAGAAATATCCCTGTTTATATTCCACCTACCATGGTGAGTGGCAAGGGTCACAACTTGGTGAAGTCGGCGCACGACGCGAAATTTGAGAATGATTACATTAATATGGCTGTGCAAGTCTATCTTTGGACAATCGAAAGAGGTGCTATGAGCCTAAAACAGTTGCAACTTGAGGGTGTTCACCCTTATATTGGACTTGTGCCGTGCAATCAGTTAACTCACGGTCTGTATATTCATCACGATGGCACTGTGTGGAGATGTCCTGGAAATGATACGCCGAATTTCGTTGTCCACCCTAATGTTCGGGATAAACCACTTCTTGATATTTGGGTCAATAGTGTAAATTACCGCATCAATTTGTTCAATAATCGGTGTGTAAAAGATGAGGTGTCATTACCTCGTCGTTTTTACACTGAAGTTCTTGAAAGGGTTGAAAGTCAGTTGGTGATCAAGTAGAAACAACTTGAAGAGGATATGAAAAACTCTTCACCCCCCGTATCTTTCCGATGCGGGGGTTTTTATTTAAGCGGCTTTTTTTATGAGCGCCGATATTCTGGATTTCTTTCTGGAGGCGTTGTTTTTCTTGATGTATCCGATCTTGGCGGCTTTATCTATGGCTTGATAGACTGATGGCAGAATCGCTTTCGCTTCCGCGACTTTCTTTTCGGCGACAAGTTTCTTGATTTTTTTAATAAAATCACTTGCCGTGTCTTTTCTGCGGATGTTATAAACTCTCTTTCTTTTTGAGCCTCTAAGGGCTTTTTTTGCTGATTGTGTTATTGGCATGTTCCTTCGCTTCGCTCAGTCAAATTTAAAATTTAAAAATCAAATCTTCCTCCTATGGAGGATCCGCCTCAGGCGGAAAAAACTGACTGAAATTAAATAATTATTGTTATTAGGATACTCTAGCAGACTTTTCGCAAAAAACAAGGTCTGCCAAAAAAAGAAGCCTTTTATCTTGGGATAAAAGGCTTCTTTAAATATTCTCCAGAAATCTAATGGAGCTCTTTCAAGAAGCACTCCAATTGAAATAAAAGATGAGCTTCCATCATTATTCTCTTTTCCCTCTGTATTTTTAATAAATTTTGACTTTTTTGTGACCTTGCTTTAATTCCCAAAATATCTTTGCGGACTCTTTTGGTAAAACGAGGGCTACTTCCTTTACTCATATTATTTCTCCTTGAAAAATTGATATCAGAGAATGTTATTTCCCCTATCTAAGCCTTTAGAAAAACACCTTCCGACCACTGCGGAATTGTTTTTTCGGAAATTCTATAGTTTACATCGGTTAATTCGGAGTCCGTTTCGCGTGACAGCAAAGGTCTAATTTTCCCCATGATATCTTTTATCTCTTTGAAAGTTCTTTTGCTATTATTTCTGATCCTAAAAGATTTGCTTGCGCATTTACTTCTAATAAAACTCTCAATCTCTATGGCGGCCTGTTCTTTGTTGCGCCTTGAACCTTTTATTAAACGGTAATTAATTTCTAAAACTAAATACTTGAACTTAGTTTCATTTGTTTCTTCGTCAAAATCTTCTTCGGTAAATTTTACTTCTATTTTACCATTTTCCAAGTTTCTTCTTTTGTCTTTATAAAACTTAAAACACAAAAGAATAAGACAGCCATCTGCCAATATTTCTATAATTGCATGGGCTACTGGACTCATAACATCTCCCTCCTTCAAAATTGAAAAGAACTTCAAAATAAAATTGAACTGAAATTAGGCTAGCATATTGTTGCCAAAAATCAACATGCTCGCGCGTAACTGTTCACACCTCTCCCTGTCATTCTCGTGAAAACGGGAATCCATCCCCTCCGTGACTCGAACTGGATCCCCGCATTCGCGGGGATGACAGAGGAAATACAAGAGACATAAGAGAGGTGTGAGTAAATACACTCGCGCCGACCTGCCTCGATTTTCGCTTCGTGTTATCATATTATCTATGATTTCCAAATTAAAAGGCATTGTTGAGCACAAGGACGCAAAATTCATAATTCTTATGGTCGGCGGGGTCGGCTATAAAATATTTTTGGCTTCTGAACAGCTTGAGAAAATCAAAGAGTCCGCGAATATTTCGCTTTGGACATATTTGGCGGTTCGGGAGGACGCTCTTACCCTCTACGGCTTTGAAGAAAAAGAGGGATTGGATTTTTTTGAAATGCTTATTTCCATTTCCGGAATCGGACCAAAGACCGCTCTCGGGGTTATCAACGCCGCTACTATCCCGACCCTTAAAAAGGCCGTCTCCTCCGAAGATATTTCCCATCTCGTAAAAGTGTCCGGCATCGGAAAAAAAATCGCCGAGAAAATAATATTGGAACTAAAAGGCAAATTTGGCCGAGAAAAGTCAGGCGAAATTAGCTTGAAAGACGAGATTGACGCGCTGGAAGCCCTCAAGTCTCTTGGTTACAGCCAAAATCAAGCTAGAGAAGCTTTAAAACAAGTTGACAAAAACATCACAGGCGCAAGCGAAAGAGTGAAGCAAGCGCTTAAAATTCTTGGAGCAAATCGTTAGGAATTAAAAATTTGCAAAAAAAGGAAAGCTCTTGGAAGTTTTAAATCTGTGGATATCAGATACCCGCAAACGATTCTGTGGGTATCTGATATCCACAGAATGCGTCAATACTTGAACATCTTAATATTTTATAAACTCCCAACTTTTTCAGAGTGAATACAACTCATTGAGTTTATTTTTCGTTGACTCCCCCATTTTACCAGTCTCATTGTTGATACCGTATTTTTTTTGAAATTTTTTCAAAGCTAGCGAGGTGCAGTTGCCGAAGTTCCCGGTTACCGGGCACTCGCGCTTATCAAAACCCTCCGGCGGATATAATTTCTCAAAATTAAGAGCGGCTTGAAGGGCGAGAATTGACTCTTCGTTTTTCGCGCCTTTTTGCATAACATCTTCCCATTTATGAGGCAAAAGAAGAGTGTCGTATTTAAGCGATAATTTCGCTTCAGCGTCAAAAAAATGAACTAGGCCGATGTGTGTTTGAAAAGCCAACTCTTTTATCACGGATTTCCTTATTTTCTCATTTACAAACTGCGACTCATATATGTATCCGTATTCAATAAGCATTCCGACAGGATCAAGAGTATTGTGCGCGCCGATCGCGATAAGCTTCTGATCTTCCGCAATCCCGTCTTTTTCTTGCGATAAATTGCTTACCGGATAAAACTTCGCCAATTGATTGAGAATCGGCTCCGCCACCGCTCTGCTCGCTTTGGCGTTGGAATATTGAGCTTCGGGAACATAGATGACAAAACCGGAGTATTTGCCTTCCGCTTCTCTTTTCCAGTTGCGAGTCGGGTCATCATTGAAATGTATGTGAAGGACAATATCAATATTATTTTCATTTGCCCATTTATTGATGCCGTATAATTTCAAAGCGGTTTCGGCCGGAGCGGAATTATGAATTACCCCTTCCACGCTGTGCGCATCGCCAGCGCGCACAAGCTCGGACATTGTTTCTTTCTGTTTCTTGGAAAATTCTTTTATTGATTCTCTTTCTTTTTCAAAATAATTGGAAAAAATCGGATTGTAGCCATTTTTATTACGGACAAGAATGACTTCAAATTTATTGTTGTTCTTAAAAAATTCCGCTAAATTTAGCGCCAGGTCAAGATTGATTTTCGCCTCTTTCACTCCTCTGAACTCCGTTCCGCCAGACTCATCGTCGTGCCCCGCGACGATGAGCAATTTTATTTTATTTTTTGTTTTTTCAACTCCAGAATAATGCTCTTTCAGCGCCTCCGTCGTGGTGCTATCGGTAAAAAACACCGACGCGATGAAATTTTTAGCGTCTTTTATTATAGAAATTTTCTGATAATCATAAATACTCTGACCTTCTGAAAAAACCCACGCAAAATAAAATATCGCGCAAAACAAAGCTATGTATAATATTTTTTTCATTATTGTGATATAAATTATACATAAATTTGCGCATATTCGTTAATGACAACAAAAAATAATTTATATGTTATATTGGCAGTATGAAAAATTTCAATGAATTAAAAAAGAAACTTCTACAGGATAAAGCAACAAGAAAAGCTTACGAGGAATTGACTCCTCAGTACGCCATAATAGAAATGATAATAAGAAAACGTTTGAAAGCCGGTTTGAGCCAAGAAGCGCTTGCTCAAAAAATTGGCACAAAACAATCGGCCATAGCAAGGTTTGAGTCGGGTAAAACCAATCCAACTTTATCGTTTTTGACAAACATAACAAGCGCGTTAAACGGAAAATTGACTATTTCGGTAAAGTAAAAAAATATTTTTTAGATTTTAACAAGATTTTTCCGCCTGAGGCGGATCCTCCGCAGGAGGAATATTTTAATTTTTAGATTGAAACATATGCCTGAATTACCCGAAGTCCAAACAATAGTATCTGATTTGCAGAAAATATTGCCCGGTTTGAAAATCGGCGATGTTTGGACTGATTGGAAAAAGATGTTTCCCGCCCGAGGCGGGTCCGCCTTAGGCGGGAAAAATACCCCCTTTGAAAATTTCAAAAAAGAAGTCATCGGCGAAAAAATTATTTCCGTTAAAAGAATTGGGAAAAATATATTAATAAATCTTTCCGGAAATAAAACCGTTTTGGTCCACCAAAAAATGACCGGTCATTTTTTATACGGCAAATGGCGGATGGTGGATGGCAAATGGGAAAGCAAAGAAATGGGGGCAATAAGAGATGATCCGCAGAATCGTTTTATTCATCTTGTTTTTAATTTATCAAACGACAGGCAGTTGGCGCTTAGCGACTTAAGAAAATTTGCCAAAGTTTTGCTGTGGCCGACCAGCAAATTAAGCGAATTGGAAGATATTAATAATTTGGGACCTGACCCGACCGCTGAAGATTTTGATTTTAATAAATTCCAAGATCGGCTGGCCGGCAAGAAAGGGAAAATAAAAACGGTCTTGATGGACCAGTCCGTTTTTGCCGGAATAGGCAATATTTATTCCGATGAAATTTTATGGCTGGCCGGAATTCATCCGTTGAGGCAAGTTTCGTCTTTGACTCAAGAAGAATTGAAATCAATTTTCACTTCTACCAAAAAAATTTTAAAGAAAGCGATTGAAGCCAGAGGAACTTCCGATTCCGACTACCGCGACCCTTCCGGCAATAAGGGAGGATACCAAGAAATGCTTTATGTTTACGGACTTGAAGGAGAAAAATGTCAGAAAAAAGACGGCGGAATAATCGCCCGCCTCAAAATCGACGGCCGCTCCGCCCATTTCTGCCCAGTTCATCAGAAGTTGTGAAAAGCAAAAAGAGCAGTCATTGAGATCTGCTCTTTTTATAGGCAATGATTAGGTAATGGTTTTATTTTAAAAAATATACCAACAAAATAATCACGGCATTAATAAATACCACTCCAAATATTCCTAGGCACATTTCCTCCTTCTCACTGAATCCTACATCTTTTATCACTCTCATACTTATATTCCTCCTTTTTTAATTTTTCTATTCGCTCCTTTGATTGTCAAAGAATCAAACTTGATTGGCTAGAATCAAGTTTGAATTATCAAAATCTGCTCTTATTATGCACAAAACAAGTTGTTTGTCAGGCATTTTTGTATCATAAAATAACTGCAATTGTATCATAAATATCAATTATTTGTATCATTTAAACCCCCAACATTCTAAACAAAGCTATTCCGAAAGCCACTGATACATTAAGCGATTCTTTGTCGCCTTTCATCGGTATCTCCGCGACAACATCCGCGAGGTTGAGAAGTTTTTGAGGAATGCCCTTCACTTCATTACCGACAAGAAACAAAACAGGTTTTTTAATTTTTACTTTTTTATAATCAACGGAATTTTTTGCCTGCTCTATCGCCACAATATGAAATCCTTCTTTCTCCAGACGCTTAATAAGGTTGATTGGATTTTCAATATACTCCCAAGCAACCGTTTTTTGAGAATTCAAAGCGACTTTGGCGAAATCTTTCCTTTCCCTCCCGAACCTGTCTATTGGCAACGGCGTGTATCCACTAAGAAATATTTTCGTCACTCCAGCGGCATTTGCTGTTCTCCACATTGATCCGACATTGTGAACGCTTCTTATGTCGTGAAGCAGAATAAAAACTTCATTTTTTTTCGTGAAAGTTTTGGTTTTCATTTGGTCATTTTTTCGTTAAAAATTGGGGCTTGATTAGAAATTAGGTCAATTAGGAATTAGAAATTCGAACCATGTGTATGTTAATCCATCGTTATTATTTTGTCATTTACTTGAAAGAGAGTATAATATTTTTGGCTCTAGACCATCAGAAGTGATGTAAAATACTTAAATGAGCCTTTATCTTCAAGCCAAAATCAATGGGAGGGTCGTCAACAAAATCTTAAGCAATTTTTGCTTGGATATTGACGCCACAAGGACAGCCAAACAAGCGGGAGTGAATCGCAAAACAGTAAACAGAATATTTATGTTCTCTAGACTGGCAATCTTTTGGTCTCGCGTAAAAAGAAGAAGAGAAATGGTAGACGGCGAAGTGGAGGTCGACGAGTCGTATCACGGAGCAAAAAGAAAAAGAGGTTTTCATGGAAAGTTAAAAAGAGGCAGGGGCACTAACAAACAGCCGGTGTTCGGCATCTTTGAAAGAAACGGAGAAGTCTTTACCGAAGTGGTGCCTGATTGCAAAAAGAAGACCCTTCAGGCCTTGATTTTAGGCCGGATATCAAGAGAAACAGTGGTATATTCCGATGGATGGAGAGGGTACAACGGATTGGTCGATGTGGGTTACGATAAACATTTCAGAGTCAATCACGGCAAGAATGAGTTTTCAAAAGGCGGAGGCGTTCACATAAACGGCATTGAATCATTCTGGTCGTTTACCAAGAGAAGATTGCGAAAGTTTAATGGTCTTCCAACTCACACCTTTGATCTTCATTTGAAAGAGTGCGAGTGGAGATGGAAGAAAGATGAGAAAGAATTGCGAAAAGAATTGTCGCGAATATTAAAACGGTATGCTAGACTTTAATTATTAAAAGTGATGGTCTAGAGCCTATTTTTATGTTAAACACATTCCCAAACCTTCTGAATTTCAGCCTTTTGGCTCCATTGATTTTGAGAGTTGTTTTGGGTTTGATTTTTATAAATCTCGGCTATATTGAATTGACTTCAGAAAAGAAAAGATGGCACGCGTTTTTTGAAACCGTTCATTTGAAACCAGCAACAATATTCGTAATCCTGATGGGACTTTTTGAAATAGTCGGCGGCTTTTTCTTAATCGCCGGATTTATGACCCAGGTCACGGCTCTAGTCTTTTCCATAATAACCTTCGGTGAATTTTACGCGGAGTACCGCGAAGAAACATTACTTAAAAGAGACTTGATCTTCTATCTTCTCATCTTCGCCATATCCCTCTCCTTACTTCTATCCGGTGCCGGAATCTTCGCCATAGATTTGCCCCTATAATTGAATTTTTTCTAATTCGTGTTATTGTTTTCTGTATTGCAATTTATTGCAATTTTTATTTAAAAAACAAAGTATTGCGCCCATAGCTCAGTCGGTAGAGCAGTTGCCTTTTAAGCAAATGGTCGTAGGTTCGATTCCTACTGGGCGCACAAGAAATTAGTGAAACTAATTTTAGTGTGTCCAAAAATGTGCTGGGAGCACATTTGGGTAGGAATCGAAGCCCGATTGAGCATTTTTTGAAGTTTCTGAACGAACGAAAAATCCAATCGCGGATACTGTTTCTGTAAGAAAAGATACTCCTACTGGGCGCACAACAGCAAAACAAAGGAGCGCCTGAGTAACCTCAGGCGCTCCTTTGTTTTAGCAAGCAAACTGCTTTGCTTGCGTGCTGTTGTGCGAGCCGGAACTATGTTTTGCTAGCAAGCAAAACAAGTGAGGCAGGGTCGTGAAAATTTTGTTTTGACGAAAACAAAATTATTCCTGACCACCCCAAATTAGTATGGCTTCGCTCATCAATATTATTCTTCTGCAAAACAAAAGTACCTGACCCATATTCCCTACGAAATATCAGATTTCAAATTCTTTTTTGTACGAGGTGCGCACAACTTTCCTATCTATAAAGGCCAACTTGGGTCTATCATTAAGTCATACATTTCCGCGTTTCTTTATTTTATCTTGTGCATCCCTAAACTTTCTACCCTGCAGTCCATTATCAGTGTTTCTTTTATTTATCGACAAGTCGTTTATCTTTGGAACGCAGGAAACGACTTCATCCCAAGCAGTCTTCCACGAAGACAACGACATAGTTCTTATTTTTGGGACAAGAATTATTTGTACTCTATCCTGATACCCCTGAACTAATATTTCAGAAAAAAGTTTTTTTGTTTCTATCGTTAAGTTTTTATTAATACTGCCCGCTATCGCCTGACCATCTATGGATCCTTCTTTATTTATTCCTATATACTGTGACCCTACAACTAAGTCATTAAAGCCAGACTCTATGGGAGAGTAACCCCTCTTCTGTAACTCAAAAACTGCATCACGAACCTGAGATTCTATTGACTCCCTATACGTGCCAGCTTGATATTCCTCATCAGATGCATAAGGGTTAGTGGTAATTCTTTCATATTTTTCTAACTCATTCCTTGCTTTTTCTGCCTGTCTTTCTTTTGCATTGTGGATCATGTCTTCTATTTCCTTCGGGTCATTAAAAATCTTTTTCATCAGCACTTCTGTAATTGACCCATTAATATCTAAATCCTCAGTACATAAAGTCTCACGGAGAAGTTCACTTTTTGATACATTTTTAAAAAAGTTTCTAATTTCTTCATGAGTACCACCATAGGCAAGTATGTTTGTAACCCAAAACAATTCCCACCTTTCTTTATCTGGGAAATCACCCACCTCCTCATAACAAGAATTTAGAAATGCCACCTCCTCTGCTTTAATAGTGGGGGCATACTTTTTTCTATTTCTTTAATCTCCGCACGAAGCACCTCAACTTGTGTAGTTTTCTGTTCTTTATTTTTCTCCTCGCTGCCAACTGGTTCCAATTCCCAATTTGGAACTTTTCCACTCCATTTTTCCATAGTGTTTTATTGTACCATTTTTGCTACATGTCCACGAGTAACGTGGTTCCAACTGCGTCCCACAAGGCGCACAAGAAATTAGTGAAACTAATTTTAGTGTGTCCAAAAATGTGCTGGGAGCACATTTGAGTAGGAATCGAAGCCCGATTGAGCATTTTTTGGAGTTTCTGAACGAACGAAAAATCCAATCGTGGGTACTGAAGCTGTAAGCTTCGAATTTCCTACTGGGCGCACAATTCATAACAATTCATAACAATTCATAACTTGGTCGGAAAATTCCCCCACAAAAACCAGCCCCTGATTGGATTTGAAAGTTTTTGATGATACTATTTTGGGGCATGAAAAAAATGTCTTTCCCGAGAAAATATATTCCGCGCATACTCACAACCGTCCTTGGGGTAACCGCTCTTATTGGTGGCGGATATTTAGCGTTTCAGACAATTCAGAAATATAAAGAAGAAATAACAGCGCAAGGGAATGCCCTTAAGTCGATTGTCAAAGTTATTTCCGCCCAGCAAGAAGAATTGGAAAGCATAAAAAAAGACATGGATGTTACCCGAAGAACAACTGATAAAAAATCAAAGGAGCTGGAAAAAACCCTGGCAACGGAAAGGGAAAAAAGGGCGACTGAAACAAGAAATTTGGAAGAGAAAATACAACAGGCAGAGCTAAGAAGCGTGGCGACCGAGTCTATTAGAAAAGCGCTTGAAGAGTCCTCTCAAAAAAAGATTTCTACGCTGGAGGAGAAAATTTCCCGAACTAAAACCTATAATGTTGCTTCCATTATTTCCGAGTGGCGGCCTATCATCGCCAATATTGAGTGCCAATTTAGATATTCGGACACTGGACGACTTTATCAGAGAAACAGCGGTTCGGGCATAGCGATAAAATTTGGCAACTCGCCTAGTGCGATTCTTACGAACAAACATGTGATCACGGACGACAGCGGTTATGGGGCTTATTCTTGTTCCGCAAAACTGCCTGATTCAAGCGATTTGGTAACTTCGTCCGACACAAGAAGTTCGGCTAAAGGGTATGACCTCGGCTATGTTTATATCAACGAACCCAGTTCTTATTTAAAGACTATTACTTCTTCCTTCCCTTCTCTGTGCTCGCAAAAGCCGTTACTGGGCGATGAAATTGTCGTGCTTGGATATCCAAGCATCGGCTCAAAGGAAAATGTTACCGCCACCGAAGGAATAATCTCCGGTTTTGATGGCAATTATTTAATAACCTCGGCAAAAGTAGAACAGGGCAATTCGGGCGGAGCGGCCATACTATTAAAAGATAATTGCTTGCTCGGGATACCGACTTTTGTCACATTAGGGAAAGTCGAATCATTAGCCAGAATTCTGGATATCTGGATAGCCGTGGATAAATAGGCGGGAAAATTCAACACTCCTCATAACTTATTGATTCTCTTATCCCAACCAAACAAAAGCTACCGAATTATCTGGTAGCTTTTTACATTTTTTCATTAGAAATCAGGATTAGCTCTTCACCCCTTCCTTTATCTTGCCAATATCAACCCTGTTCTCATCAAGCCGATCTATCCAGAGAGGGGGCAGATTATTTCTCACCCAAGCGAGGATCAATTCTTTGTCCCGAAGATCAACTTCTGAAATTTTTCTTCCGTTTCCATCTGTTATTTCACACCTGTAGAATGAATTTACGCCGTCTCCAACTTTTATTGACAAGATAAGGTCAAACATTTTTTCTCCCTTCATTAAAAAACGATTAAAAACAATCTGGGTAAATAATACATTTAAACTGGAAAAAGAAAAGTAGATTTCTATTAGCCTTGCCGGATCATAGACTCAAAATAAATCTTTCCAACGCAATATCAAAATCATGAATTCCCCGCCTAGAATCGTGGTAGACGGAGACAAGCGCGGAGGACATTTTCTTCATTTCTTCTTCGCTGTAATTTTGGGCGAAACTTTTGGATTTCTGAAAAACATAAGGTTTTAATCCGGACTCGTTGGCGTCTTTTGACAGGCTGGCGACGAGCATACTTTTTAATTGCCAGAACAATATACCATTGATTTCTTCCGGTGAGACATTTTGAGATAGCGCTTCCTGATAAAGAGCCCAGAGATTTTTCTTATCTCTTCGTCCAAAGACATCCGTTAAAGAGAAAACATCAAACTTATTTACTGATTTTCCCGCAAATCCGACATTCCCCGCCACTTTAAATTCTTGAACCTTCTCCGCCGATTTTTCCATCTTCCCCAGTGTCGCCTTATCAGCCTTTTTCTCAAGAAAAACAAAAGCGTTCGGAGATTCTTTGATCTCTTTTATCTTGTCCAAAACCTCCTCCTTAATTTCTTTATCTTCCAGAATATTATCCAGAAAAACTATCTGCTTGTTATCAAAAAGCCCCTGCCCGCCGATAAATTCTTCCAATTTCTCAATATTGAAATTCTCGCTGTCAACCTTGAAAAACGACGCCTGCGGTCTTTTCTTGACCAGCCCATCTATAACCTCATGCGCTTTCTTCCTCGCTTTCTCTTTGTCTTCCCCGTATAAAAAATAAAACATAAAATTTATTACCACCTATGATTATAATATTTTGTGAAGAAAAAAGCAGGCAACCCATGTTGCCTGCTTAAATTTCGGTAAATAAATAACAATCATTCTATTATAGCCTCGAGAACAACCTTTTTGTGATTACCACAATGATAGAGGTGATGTAAAAATGTTTCAAGGGCATAATGCAAATGAACTTCTGATTTTTCACTCTCTACATAACGATCTCCTCTGTCGTCTATAGGCGCGTTGATCTTAAATCTTATTTTTTTCATTTTAAACCTCCTTTTCTGCCCCAGCCGGCAAATTGTCAATAAAGAATCAAACTCGATTGGCTAGAATCAGGTTTGAATTATCAAAAATCCAACTTTAATTATGCACATTTAAAGTCGTTTGTCAAGTTCATGTCCTTGAATTCCACCAAAAACAAGCGTTATACCACTATAGATTATTAAATTCTTCAACCGACAAACCGGCCTGTTTAACGACAATATTATAAAGCGTGCCGATAGGAATGTCTTTTGATCCGTGCATCGGCACCGTTACAATTTTTGAGCCGTTATCGTTTTTCAGATAGAGATGACTTCCCCGCTGATGAGTCTCAACGAAACCGGCTCTTTTCAGTTTCTGAACAACCTTCTTCCCGTTAAGCCGATTCAGCTTGCTCATAACAATTAGGCAATTTTAGCGATACCCGAAACAAACAGCTTGATATATGTGCCTTCCGTTCGAAAAGCCGGTTTTGGAATTTCTTTTTTTTCTTTAATAATCACCTCCAAATAACCGACGGCTGCTTCCTTAACATTAGCTTCCGCTTCGGCAAAAGTGGCTCCGAAAGATGAGACATGATTTAATTCCGGTATCGTCGCTGTCACCTGACCTGTCTCTTTATCAACATCATATTCAATTTTATATTCAAATTCTCTTGACATATACTGACTATGTTACGCTATTAAAGATTGGATTGTCAAACACTTGAGTTTTTAGATTTTATTTTTTATGTTTCTTCCTACAACCTACTGCCTACCACCTACCTGCCCGCAACGCCTGAGCAGACTCATTCTTGCGATGGCGGG
>Ga0209541_10011645_pt1 | contig 13731 bp, 17 predicted proteins | sample RifCSPlowO2_01_FD_184027 | JGI IMG/M metagenome (GOLD analysis project Ga0209541, IMG submission 184027) | Groundwater microbial communities from Rifle, Colorado - Rifle CSP2_plank lowO2_0.1 (SPAdes) (version 2) | ecosystem: Environmental > Aquatic > Deep subsurface > Groundwater | place...
CAAATGTAAGCTCATTTCAAAGAACTTGTTTAATAGCAGCAAATGGTTCTATAAATACATCAAAAGGCCCTGTTGGAATTTCAACAATTTGTTTGGAAGAAGAGTCAGCAAAAAAGATTAAAGAAGAAAATAATGAAGTTACTTATAATTTAGATAGGTTAGGAATACCATTAATTGAGGTTTCCACAGATGCAAATATAAAAGACCCCGAGCATGCAAAAGAGGTTGCATCCTTAATTGGAATGGTTTTAAGAAGTACAGGAAAAGCAAAAAGAGGCTTAGGTACAATACGCCAGGATGTAAATGTTAGTATAAAAGGCCACCCAAGGGTTGAATTAAAAGGTTTTCAAGATCTAAGAGCAATACCAAAAACTATTGATAATGAAATAAAAAGGCAGATAGAATGCTTAAAATCAAGAAAAGAAATAAAACCAGAAGTAAGAAAAGTTGAATCAAATTTTAATTCTACTTTTTTAAGGCCTATGCCTGGTTCTAGCCGTATGTACCCAGAATCTGACATTAAGCCAATAAGAATAACAAAAGACATGATTTCTCAAATTAAAATTCCAGAATTGCTAACAGAAAGGGCAGTAAATATAGAGAAAAAATATAATTTAGACCAAAAATTATCAAGAGAAATAATAAGTTTGAATATTCCATTTGATTATTATTTAGAAAAATACAAGTTAAATCCATCTTTAATAGCAGAACTTTTAATAGAAACACCAAAAGAGATTAAAGCAAGGTTTAATATTAATCCAGAAAAATTAACTCAAAAAGATTTTGATTTTGTTTTTAAAGCTCTTGAAGAAAAAAAGATAAATAGGGAAGCAGCAAAAGATATATTGTTGGATATTTCTCAAGAAAAGCATATTGACTTAAATAAGTATAAGCAAGCAGATAATAAAGAAATAGAAAATAGACTAAAAGAGATTATTAATGAAAATAAAAATGCTTCATTTTCAGCATTGATGGGTATTATAATGGCTGAATTTCGTGGCAAAATATCAGGCAAGGAAGTTTCAAATTTATTAAAAAAATTAATTAAGAACTAAATATAATAAAGTTTATATAATTAAACATACTTAAACATAGATGGTAATCAAAACTATAACTATAACTGAAGAAGCTTATGTGGCTCTTAAATCATTAAAAGCCCCAAGAGAAAGCTTTAGTAAAACTATTCTGAGAGTTTCAAGGCGTAAACCTATCAGTAATTTTTTTGGTGTCTTAAGTAAGGAAAGTGGAAAAAGGTTTGAAAAGACAATTTATGAGTTAAGAAAAAATCGAAATGAAGTTCATATAACTAGAATAAATAAAATTGTCAAGGAGTTAAAAGAAAAATAAAATGGTATGTTTAGAAACAAGTTTTATAATTGATCTTCTTCGTGGAAAAGCAGCAGTAAAAAACATAAAAGAAGAGATTGATAGAACAGAAATAAGATTAACAATAGCTGCTCCATCTGTTATGGAACTCTGGGTTGGTGCCTTAATTTCAGGTCAGTCTGAAAAAGAAAAATCTAAAATAAATGAATTATTACATTCCTTGGAAATATTGGATTTAGATGAACAAAGTGCAAAAGAAGCAGGAGAAATTGAGGCAGAATTAATCAAAAAAGGTTTGCCAATAGAGGCTGAAGATATCATGATTGCTGCAATAGCACGTATAAATAATGAAAAAATTATAACAAGAGATGAGCATTTTGCCAGAATATCTAACCTAAAACTTTTAAAATATTAAGAAAATTAATTAAATGAAATGGAAAATAGCATTGATCTTGTTGTTGATAAAATAGTAAAAACCCAAGGCAAGGAAGGTAAGCCTTATAGAGAAGGTACTATTCCTTATGAATTTAGAGACAAAGAATTTGGTCTTAGGATAGAGTCACTTAGGCATAATGATGGTAACTCTTGCAATTTTGTGGAATATGAAGGCAGACTTGTTTATTTGGGAAGAACAAACAATGGAAAAAACTTTAAAAGGGAAAGATATGAAAAAGGAGATTGGGAAGAAAAATTAAGAATTATATCAAGGCAAGCAACCTTTCCATTTTAAAATGAGCTCTGAAAATAGACCTAAAGTTGGTGTTGGCGTAATTGTAATTAAGGATAATAAAGTTCTTTTAGGAAAAAGAAGGAATTCACATGTCGATTGTACTTGGTCTTTCCCTGGGGGCCATCTTGAATTTGGTGGGGAACTGGAAGATTGTGCAAAAAGAGAAACCCTAGAAGAAGCTGGAATTAAAATAAAGAATATTAAGTTTGCAACAATTACAAATGATATTTTCAAGAAAGAACAAAAACATTATATTACTATATATGTTATTTCTGAATATGATTCAGGTGAAGTTAAATTAATGGAACCAGATAAATGTGAAAAATGGCAGTGGTTTAATTGGGATAATTTACCAAAACCCCTATTTATACCAATTCAAAACTTACTAAAACAAAATTATAATCCATTTAGCTAGCCAAAAATTTATAAATAAAAGTTAATGAATATTTTTTGATGGAAAGAACCTATATTGAAGAAATAAGTGAAAAATTAGACAATAAAAAAGTTCTAATAAAAGGTTGGGTTTCTGAAACGAGGAATTTAGGAAAAGTCCAGTTTGTTTTATTAAGGGATAAAACAGGATTAATTCAATGTGTTTCTCATAATGAAAATCTGCAAAAGCAGATCTCAAAAATATCAAATGAATCTGTTGTAGAAATAGAAGGTCTAGTAAAATTAAATAAAATAGCGAAAAAAGGCATTGAAATCTCAATAGAAAAAATAAATCTCTTGTCAGAATCTTTAACTCCATTGCCAATAGATACATCTGAAAAATCAAAAACATTAATTGATAAAAGATTAGATTATAGGTTTTTAGATTTAAGAAGACCAAAAATATCAGCAATATTTAAGATAAGGTCTAAAATATTTAATATAGTTTCTAATTTTTTTGATAATAATGGTTTTGTATCAATTAATACTCCAAAAATTACAGCTGGTGGTGTTGAATCTGGTGCAGAACAATTTAGTATAGATTATTTTGGCAAGGAAGCATTTCTAACCCAAAGCCCTCAAGTTTACAAGCAAATGTTTGTATTATCTGGCTTGGAAAAAGTTTATGAAATTGGCACAGTATTTAGAGCTGAAAAATCTCATACAACAAGGCATTTGACAGAATTTACAGGAATAGACTTTGAAATTGGTTTTATAAAAGATGAAAATGATATTATGGATATTATAGAAGAATTTTTCAAATATTTATTAAAAGATTTAAAAGAAAAATGCAAAGAAGAATTGTCTTTGTTAAATGTAAAAATAGAAATTCCTGAAAATATACTAAGAATAACTTTAGATGAAGCTAAAAAATTATTGGAAAAAAAAGGAAAAAAACTAAAAGAAAATGATGACCCAGATCCAGAAGCAGAAAAATTAATTGGTGAACTTGTAAAAGAAAAATATGATTCTGACTTTGTTTTTCTAACATTATACCCTTGGGAAAAAAGACCTTTTTATCATATGAGGCCTGAAAATAATAAAAAAGTTACAAAATCTTTTGATTTATTATACAAAGGCGTCGAAATAGCGACAGGTGCTCAAAGAGAACATAGATATAATATCCTAAAAGAACAAGCAAAAGAAAAAGGAATTGACCTCGATAAAATGTCTTTTTATGCTGACATATTCAAATATGGCTCTTGTCCTCATGGTGGTGTTGGTCTAGGTTTTGATAGGATAGTCCAAAGATTGCTAAACTTAGATAATGTTAGAGAAGCAATTTTGCTTCCCCGCGATCCTGAAAGATTAACACCTTAAGAAATTTACCACAATCCAAATACTCTTCCAAGTATAATAATTATCACTATTGCCAATACAATTTCTCCAAGGCTTATTTGATATTTCATCAATTACCTCTTCTTTATTATAAAAACAATAAATAGATATAATTATGAAAGTAATAATTGTTAATAAAATTATCCATTTATTTTTATACCATAAATCTAAAATTTGAAATGTTTCATTTATTATTAAAACTGAACTAGTCAAAGAAATAACAGTAATGTATATTTTTTCTTTTTTTCTAAATGAATTCAAAAAACTCATAAAATTATTAATTCAATATTTTTTATATTATTTATTGTTAAAAAAGTAAAAACTTTTCAATTCCCAAATAAGTTTATCATAATTATTTTATTTAGTATATAAATATTTAAAAAGAGTTTCAGTACTAAAATATTATGAAAAAAATATTATTGTTTTTATTGTTTATTTTTTTAATATCAGGTTGTACAAATAACCAAGAGGTAAATAAAATGAAAAATAGCCTTGTAGTTTTAGAAACATCAATTGGTGATATAAAAATAGAATTATTCGAGGATACTATGCCTGTAACAGCAGGAAATTTCAAGAAATTAGTTAATTCAAAATTCTATGATAGTGTAATATTCCACAGAGTAATCCCAAATTTCATGATTCAAGGTGGAGATCCTACAGGAACAGGCCGTGGTGGTTCTGGTTATGTAATTAGAGATGAATTCACAAATAATAATAAAAATGATAGAGGTACAATTTCAATGGCAAATGCAGGTCCAAATACTGGAGGAAGTCAATTTTTTATAAATACTGTTAATAACAATTTTTTAGATTCAAAACATCCTGTTTTTGGAAAAGTAATAGATGGTATGGAAGTTGTAGATAAAATAAGCAAAGTAAAAAGAGATCAAAATGATAAGCCTATAGAAAATATAGTAATCTTAAAAGCCTATATAATATAGTTAATTATTTCAGATTTTTCTCTTCTTTTATTTTTTCTGTTACTTTTTTAAACCATTCTATTTGCTTGTCAGATAATTTTCCAAATCTAAGGTAATTTATTTTTATTGATCTTAAAAACAAACTCTCTTTATAAAATTCTTCAGGTATATCAAACATTTTTTTCATTTCAGGGTCTTTTATTTCTCCTTGAATATCATTTTTCTGGCAGTCATAACACAAAGGATATTTGGTTTTAGAAGTTATAATTACCATATTCTTTTTACATCTCATGCATTGCTGTTTATATCTCACCATTTCTATTTCTTTTCCTTTGTTTTTTCTCGTTTCTTTGCGAACTTTCTTTTCGTTTTTCCCTGAAGGCTTTGGTTCAGTTCTGCTGAACTTATGTTTAAGTCCTTGACTTGAAACATTTTCTCAAAAGGATTCTAAGAAAGCTCTTCTAAAAGTTTCTTCTCAATTAATTTTGGGTCTGCCTTATCTTTTAATTCTTTTAAAACCAGCCCTATTAAAAAATGTAATGCTTTTGAATTTCCTTTTTTATAATCTTCAATAGCCTTTGAATTATTTTTTAAAACTTTTTCAAGTACATCTTCAATATTATCAGTTTTATTAAATCTTAATTCTTTAACTAATTCACTTGTTTTTTTATCAGAAAATACCAATTTTCTCAATAATAAATCACCCATTCTTATGGTTAATTTTTTTTCTTTAATTAAATTTAATAATTCAATAAAATTACTTGAACTTAATTTAGTTTCTTTTAATTTTACTTTATTATAATTTAAAACTTTTTTCAAAGTAACTATTAAAAACTTATTAACTAACTCTTTGTCAATAACTTTTATGCTATCTTCAAATAAATCACATAATTCTTTTTCACTAGCTAAAATATTTGCAGTTTTTTCACTAACATCATATTGTTTAATTAATCTTTCAATCTTTTCAGTTGGTAATTCTGGTATTTCATCTTGTATTTCTTTTATTTGCTTTTCACTTATGCTTATTTTTGGCAAATCAGGATCAAAAATATAACCATAATCTTCTTCAAATTCTTTTTCTCTTAAAACAATAACTTTTCCAGAAGTCTTGTCAAAATGCAAAGTTTCCTGCCTAAATTCTTCATTTCTTCTTAATTTTCCCCTCTGCCTTATTATTTCAAATCCAATAGCTTTCTCAACAGCCTTGAAACCTGAAATATTTTTAATTTCAGCTCTTTTTGTTCCAGGCAAGGATACATTTGCATCTACCCTTATAGTAAAATTCTTTGAATCATAAATATCCAAGTAATCAATTATAGAAACTAAATATTCCAAAAATTCTCTTGCTTCTTTAGCAGAGCTTAAGTCAGGCTCAGTAACTATTTCGCATAAAGGAATTCCAGATCTGTTATAATCTAATAAACAATATTCAGAATTGTCAATCTCTTTTGGATATTGAATAGAAGCCGGGTCTTCTTCAATATGAATTCTTCTTATTCTTATTAATTTGTCCTTGAATCTCAAGTGGCCATTTATGCACAATGGACTTTCATATTGCGTTCGTTGATATCCGCTAGCTAAATCAGGATATAAATAAACTTTACGTGAAATAAAATTTTCTTTTTGTATTGTGCAATTTAAAGCTAGTCCAAGTTTTATTGCAAGTTTAATAGCTTTTTTATTTAAAACAGGCTTGCTTCCAGGCATAGCCAAACATGTAGGACAAACTCGAGAGTTGGATTTATCTGCCTTTGTTGAACAAGAGCACATCAATTTTGATGCCAGATTTAACTGGAGATGCACCTCAATTCCAATTATTATATTATTTTCCATCTAAATATTCTCCAAATTCTTCAGGTTTAAGTGCTATTATTCCAGATTTATTAAAGGTGCTTTTTGCATATTTAGTTAATTTTGGATTAATATAAATAACTTTTTTTATTCCCAGTTTTTTGTATTCATTAAAAAGAGCAGTTTTATCTTTTAAGTTTATGGAAATCTTTGTTAAACTACATTCTATAATAATTTCTTCGTCATTTTTTATAGCATATAAATCAACTTCTTTTTTAAACTTAACCTCTTCATCACTTATTACTGCATTTTTAATAATATCAAATCCATTTTTTTGTAATATATCATAAATATCTTTTTCCAAGCAATTTCCTAATTTGGGTTCGCTTCTAATGCCAATCAGATATTTAAATCTTCTTTCTTTAATTAAAGAATTTAGTTTTTTATATTCTAATAATGCTTCATTTTTATATTTATTAAACTCTGTAAAAGTATGTAAATAGTTAATAATTTTTTCTGATATTTTATTTATTTTTTTTAATCCTCTTTCAACATTACCGAAATTTTCTGGTCTTTCTCCAATAATCTTAGCAAAATCTTTTATTTTAATCCTTAATTTTTCTCTTATATATTTAATCAGAAAAATATCTTGATTTAAAGTTAATTCTAAATTAGCTTTATAATGCAAATCTCTATTGTTTAATTTAGTAGACAATATATTATTTAGTTTATTTTTTAATTTTTTTGTCAGGCTTCTATTTTCTCTTTTTACCCTAATTATATATCCGCCATTCATATCTATTAATTTCGCTAATTGATAAGCAGATAAATTCTTATTTTCCAAAATAATGTTTATATCATTGCTGGTTGTTATTGTTTTTTTATTATTAATCTGTGATTCTAATCTTCTTGAAATAGAACATAAATATTCATGGTTTTTTAACAAACCTAATTCATTTAAGGACATTAAAATTATATTATTCTGAGAAAATATTCTTTTGTTATGAATATCACATGAAGACACTAAAACTATAAAATCAGGTTTGATAAAATTATTTATATTTTCTATCTTCTTGATTATATCCCATTTTATGTTAATAAATTTTTTATTATTTGTATCCTTACATAATAAAATAATTGTTTTACCATTTATTTTTGTACATAAATCAACTTCAGTAATATAATTAAAATTTTCGTCTGAGAGAAGTGCATTTTTCACAGTTTGTTCTCCAATTTTGTTTATTATAGAATATACTTTATTTTCAAATTTATTATCCCTTGCTTGAAAACCAATTATTTCATTATATTCTAAAGCTTTCGAAAATTGTTCTTCTGGTAGTATCCGATTTTGCATCAGTAATAAAACTTTTCGTGGATTTTCCTGTTCACTTTTTCTAACAAGATTAAGTAAAGTTAATAAAAACTTTTTATTTTTGGGTGATAGACTAGCTTTTCCTTCTCTCACTTTATCTAGATATGTTAATCCACTAATTGAAGTGCATTTTGATATAACAAATCTAATCAAAATGTTTAAAGGAATTTTTGAAAACTCAGAAATCTCTTTTATAATATTATAAATATTTAATTTACCTAATCGTATTAATTCATTTTTTGTTTTCCCACTTTCATTGATTAATTTTTTAATTTTTAATAAATTTTCTTTATTAGGATTGCACAGCCCACATTCCCAATTGCCATATAAACCAGTTTTTAAACCAAATTTATCAATATTTGGAAGAGATATTCCAAGGGAATATCTTAAACCTTTAAAGAAATAGCCTTTATCTTCTGTATTTAAATCTTTTAAAAAAGTATTATCTTTCATTTCTTTAATTAATTTGGTTTTCTTTATAAATCTTAGGCAGACATACCTGTTGTCCAGTAGGTTTTGTCTAGTATTAATTTATAAATGGACGGAAAGTTTTTGGAAGTTAGGGCATTTTATACTTTTCATTACAGCTATAATTTGTAAGCTTTCTTCAAGAAAACTTAAGATTAGAGCTTCATCCTGATAAAACAAAAATCTTGGATTTAGGCAGAGGAATTCCTTTTGTTGGTTTCAGGATATTTTATTATCATAAGTTATTAAAAAAATTCAATAGAAAAAATATCCAAAGAAAACTAGATAATTTTCACGATTTGTTTTTGCTGGACAAATTAATTATGACAAAATATACGAAAGCATGCAGGGATGCTTTGCTTACATGAGGCATGCAGATACTTACAAATTAAGAAAAAAATTAGCAAATAAAATTGAAGAGTATTTTCCAAATGAGGTTTCCTATATTGAAGTAAACAGGCTGCTTAAATTATTAAAAAAGTAACATTACCTGATTCTTTCATAAAAATCTCCCATTTGGATTATTTTATTCTCTTGTAAGTGATCAGCAATAAAATGCATTCCAATTGGTTTGTCTTTTTTAACAGGAACAGAAATCATAGGCATTCCAGCTAAGTTTGGTCCAACAGTTAATAAGTCGCTCATATAAGTTTCTACAGGGCTTAATTTTTCTATCTCAGAAAACTTAGGTGGCAAAATTGACATTGTTGGAATTAATAAAACATCATAATTTTTTAACAGTTTTTTATATTCATTTATTATTAATGACCTTATTTTTAAAGCCTTAATATAATAAGCATCTCTATATCCTGCCATTCTCATGAATGTCCCAAGTAAAATTCTTCTTTTTGCTTCCTTTCCAAAGTTATTGCTTCTTACATGTGAAAAATACTCATTAAAAGTTCCTTTTAATTCATCGCTGGCCCCATATCTTATTCCAGAATATTTAGCTAAATTAGTGGATGCCTCGCTCATAGCTATGATATAATAAGTTGGAATAAAAACATCAGTTAAACTAAAACTAACTTCATCATATTTAATTCCTTTATTTTCAAGTTTTTTTACTCCACTCCAGAATTCTTTCTCTACTTCATTGTTAATCCCTTCTCCTTGAGAAAATTCTTTAATTACAGCTATTTTTAATTTTTTTACATCTTTTCCTAAATAACTTTCATAATTCTCTTTATCTTTTTTTATACTTGTGCTGTCTTTTTTATCATAACCAGATATTACATTTAACAATTTTGTAGCATCTTCTACACTTTTTCCAAAAGTACCAATCTTATCAAGAGAATTTGCATAATCAATTAATCCGTATCTTGAAACTAAGCCGTAGGTTGGCGTAATTCCAACAATACCACAAAAAGCAGCAGGACATGAAATACTCCCCCCTGTACTTTCTCCAATAGAAGAATCAGAAAACTTGCTTGCATAAGTATAACCAGCACAGCCCCCAGAACTGCCTCCGCAAGTTCTAGAATCATCTAATGGGTTCTTAGGAACTTCATAAGCACAATTAGTTGAGAAACTTCCAAACCCAAATTCATCCATTGTGGTTTTTCCAATTATACTATATTTTTTTTTAATTTTTTCAATAACAGTTGCATCAAAAACAGGGACATAATTTTCCAGAATTTTAGAGCCAGCAGTTGTTCTTAATCCTTTAGTGCATATATTATCTTTAACAGATATTGGTTTAATTTTTTCGTTTTTTGGTGAAGCTTTTTCTGGAAAAAGGTTCTCATTAATTGTAATAAAGAAATTATATTTCTTGTTTAAACTTCTTGCTTCATCCAAGATTTTTTCTGCTTCCATTTTACAATATTTTTGGTCCTTTAAAAAATCCTTTTTCTTTGTGTTTAGTATTTAGAAAAACATCTTTCTCATCTAAACTATTTTCAACTTTGTCTTCTCTTAAAACATTTTCAAATTTTACAGGTTGTACACTTAATTCAACATTGATTACATCAACCCTGCTTATTTTAGAAAAATTTTCAAGTACATCCTTAAAATCTTTTAAAAATATTTCTTTCTCTTCTTCATTTAAATTTAATCTAGATATCTTTGCTACTTTTTCAATTAATTCTTTGTCTATTTTCATTTTCTTTTCTCTTATTTTTAATATATAAATTATAAAATAAAATTAAGCTTAATATTATAAATATAAGGCTTATTATCTGCCATATTGTAATACCAAAAACTCTTGGATCATCTCTAAAAAAATCAGTAATAATCCTGAAAAGGCTATAAAGCCCAATAAAACTAAATAATAAAACCCCATTTTTTAATTTCATTCTTTCTTTTAATTGTTTAATTTTAAATAAAAATAATAATAAGATTAAATGCGAAAAAGAAGCATAAATCTGATATGGATGTCTGCACCCACCATAATCCTTAAAAACAACACACCAGCTTAAATTTGTAATAGTTCCAACAAGCTCACCATTAATAAAATTTGCAATTCTTCCAAATATTAAAGCAATAGTTGCTGGAAAAACTAAAATGTCTGCTAATTTAAAGAAATCAACATTATTTTTTTTGCAGAAAATTATACCAGCTAATAAAACACCAGTTAAACTTCCAAAAAAACTCATCCCGCCATTCCAAATTCTTAATATCTCTAAAGGGTCTCTTAATAATGTATAAGGCTCAGAAAAAAGAAAATGAAAAACCCGTGCACCAATTATAAGCCCTAAAAATAAATAAAATATTAAATCATATATTTTTTCTTTGTTTAATCCTAATTCATCTTTATATTTTCTTATTATATAAAATGATAATATAAAACCAAGTAAATAAACCAGGCCATAATATCTAATTTCTAAAAATCCAACCCTAAACAAAACAGGGTCTATATTCTGTAAAAACATAATTTATAGAAATTAAAAAAGTTTATATATTTAAGTGTTATAATGTGTTTATGAAAATATTAATTTTTTTCATATTATCTCTTCTAGTTTTTGCTATAGTGATATCTGGGTGTTCTTCTAAACAAACAACAGAAATCTCACAGCCACTTAAAGTAACAGAACCGCTTGTAGTAGAGAAAAAGGGCAATGAAAAAGGAGTAAGTGTTGATGGAGAATCAGCTTCAGTAATAATTAAGGGATTTAAGTTTGTTCCAAACGAGATTAAAGTAAAAAAAGGAACAACAGTAACGTGGAGAAATGAAGATTCAGCAGCACACACAATTGAGTCTGTTGATGGCACATTAAACTCAGATAATTTAGAACAAGGTGACACAGTTATTTTTACATTTGACAAAGTTGGAAAAATAGATTATATATGTGGTATTCATCCTTCAATGAAGGGTTCTATAACAGTTGAATAAAATGAACAAAGTTCTTTCAAATTTTCTTTTTTCTATTTTAATTACATTAGTGATGAATGGTCTTGATATGGTTTATCATCTAGCAACTAACTGGACAGTTCATTTAAACTATGTTACAATAAAGTTAATAGTTATTTTTTTATCTGTTTTTTTAATAACACAATTTATAGGTAAGGGCAAAGAAGAAGGAATAGTCACTAGCATTTTTGGGCCATTAATGTTTTATCTATACTATGTGTCTGCAGTGTCAACATTAAACAGGGAAATATTTAAATTAGATGAACAATTTTGGTTTATTTTTTTACATATATTCTTTATGTTAGTTGCATATTTTTCTACTGTTAATTTTATAAAATCAAGGAAAGACTGGTTAAAGAAAATAAGCCTCTTGGTCTTGTCAGTTTTTGGAACAGTTGCATTTGATGCCTTGTTTTTGATGGTAAGATGGAGACTTCAAGGTTTTGACGAAGAAACAGCAGCCTCTTTAATGAATTTTAATATAATATCGTTGCCTGTTCTATCTTATTTTGTTTCTTCATTATTGTTAATATTTATATTTACAAAAAAGAAATATTGGGGCAATGTAATATGTGGATTAATATCATCTGTAATAATATTTGGCTTTTCAGGAGATTTTCTTCATTCAATATTTGCATTTATAATATTTAATTTAGTTTACTATTTAATTAATAGCTGCAATTTAGAAAATTATATTTCAAATATAATGAAGAAATCTCTTTTGTTAATTATTGGAATAATAACATTTGTTATAGGTTCATTTTATGAATTTGTTCCAAGAAAGATTATAAAATCAATTTCTGAATTATTAATATTTAATTTTATGGTTTTTGGATATAGGATAAGGCAGAATGACATAATCCTGGTAGCAACCATATTGCTCATAGTTAGTTTTGTTAGCTTTTATAATTTCTATAAATTAAGCAAATCTTCTAAGAAAAGATAATACGCCCAGGGGATACGTTTGATGTTATGTATAACAGCTCAGCTAAATTTTATTAAGAATTAAGCAGTAACTGTTAAAGGTATTGATATTTTTTTGATTCCAATAGGAAATTTAATTGCTAAAAAAATTAATTGTGATTGTGGATTTCTATTATCAACTATTATTTGAACGTCTTCAATTTTATTTAAAGATTCTTTAGTTATATCCAAATTAGCAAAAAACTCAGAAGCATGTTCTATCTCCAAACCAACTACTTTGTTTCCTTTGCCAAAATCAATAGTAAAATCACCAATTTCTACACTTCCTACAGTCGCATTATTATTTCTCTGAATATGTAAAATATCTGAATACTGGCTGTAATCATATCTAAATTCATCCATTTTCATTTTTTATTTAATACCTTTGAATAGTTTATAATGTTTCTTTAATCTATCAACATAAAATTTGTCTTTAAGAATAACATCTTTAAAAAATGCGAGAAAATATTTTGCATATTCTGATTGTTGTCCACCAAGTTCTAAGGATGCTCCAAACATATATTTAGCAAGTTCTTTATCACCAATAAATTTTTCGTAATATTTTAAATCTTCCCAACCGTAACAAATTGTCGCAAAAATTTTATTTTCTTTTATAAAATTTATCATTACCTTTCTGCAATCGCATTTTTTATCAATACAGTAATTTTCAAGAAGAAGATATTGGCCTTTCGGAAAATTTGGATTATTTAGATTTAATATATTCCTCGTTTCAGCTTCAGCTATTTCGGGGCATCCACTATAAAATGATTCAAATTCACCACTCATTTTTTATCAATTTATTATTCTAATTTATAATAATTTCTATAGCTTCAGAAATTAATAATGTCAAATATTCTTTTTCTCACAAGCCTATAAATATATTTACTATTCATTTTTATCTAATTCCTTAAATATTTCTTGAGCCACTTCTCTCTTACTATCTCATATTCTTATTCCATGGGTTTTCTTTAGAGATATCTAAAAAAGTAGGAATTTTACATAAATCCGACTCTAATTTAAGTTTTTTGTACTCTTTTAATGA
>Ga0209541_10011648_pt1 | contig 13726 bp, 13 predicted proteins | sample RifCSPlowO2_01_FD_184027 | JGI IMG/M metagenome (GOLD analysis project Ga0209541, IMG submission 184027) | Groundwater microbial communities from Rifle, Colorado - Rifle CSP2_plank lowO2_0.1 (SPAdes) (version 2) | ecosystem: Environmental > Aquatic > Deep subsurface > Groundwater | place...
ATGGGCTCTATTTCAGATTTATGATATAAAAGAAAGATTGGCTGTAAAAGGATTTACACAAAAGCCATTGAAAATAATTGAAATATGTTCTGGAAAATATGCAAACCAATTCTTAAATAAAAATAGATTAATTTCACTATGCATGCCATGTAAAATTAATGTTTTAGAAGAAGATGGAAAAGTAAAGATAATTGGAATGAACCCAGAAATAATTTCCAAATTCTTTCCAGAAATAAGTAAACAGGAAGCTAAAGAAGTAGAAAAAGATATTAAAGAAATTATTAATAATGCTAAATAAGAAAGTGCAAAAGGTTCAAAACTCAATAAATTTCTAAAAATTGAAAACATAAAATTTAAAAGGGCTGAAATAAGATTATTAAAATGGATAAAGATAAAAACTTCTCTAAATATGAACTTGCAAGAGTTTTAGGAGCAAGAGCTTTACAAATTGCAATGGATGCTCCATTACTTACTGAAATTTCCGTTGAAAAATTAGAAGAAATAAATTATGATCCGATGGAAATTGCTAAAATTGAATTAGAGGCCAATGCCTTACCTATTAGTGTTAAAAGACCTCTTCCAAAAAGAAGAAATGTTAAAATTAAAAAAACTAAAGAAGAAGTAGAAAAAGAAAAAGAACTTGCCGATGACGAAGAAAGTGAGGATGAGGGAGAAATTATGGAATTAGCTACTCCTGAAGATGAGGTTATTGAAGAAGAGGCCGAAGGCCGTGAAGGTAATGAAGAACTACAATAATTTAATAAACTCTTTACTCTTTCTTAAAATATGAAGGTGATAAAATTCAATGCCCGAGTTATTCGAGACACTCGTGAAGAACCAACAATTGAAATTTCTTTGAAAACGAATTTTGGAGAATTTGTTTCTTCCGCTCCGAATGGAAAATCTCGAGGAAAATCAGAAGCAAAACCATGGAAAAAATCTTTGAAAGAAGATGTTGAATTTGTTAACAATTATTTTCTTGAAGAAATTATGTTTAAAAAATTTGAAGATTTAAAAACATTAGAAAATATTTTTTCTTCAAATGTTGGCGCGAACACGATGATTGTTATTGAATATGTTTTTTTGAAAGCGTTAGCTAAAGAACAAGGAAAAGAAGTTTGGGAATTAATTAATTCTCGTGCTTCAAAATTACCTTATCCCGTCGGTAATGCCATCGGAGGTGGAAAACACTCTGAAGGAACAAAACCAGATTTTCAAGAATTCCACTTTATTCCTATCACTAATTTTTCAGAGGCAGTTGAAATAAATAAAAGAGCTTGGGAAAATTGTAAAGAAATTTTAAAAAATGTTGATTCTAATTTCAAAGAAAAAACAAATGATGAAAATGCTTGGCAAACTTCTTTGGAAAATGAACAAGTTTTAGAAATTATGAAAAATGTTCGGGATAATATGAAAGATGAATTTGGTGTTAAAATTCATTTAGGAATTGATGTCGCTGGTTCCAGTTTTTATAATCGTGGAAAATATACTTATCAAAATCCTAAAAATAATTTAATAAAAAAAGACCAAATAAAATTAATGAACAAAATTGCAAAAAATATTTTCTATTTGGAAGATCCTTTAGAAGAAAATGATTTTATTGGTTTTTCAAAATTGCAGAGTAATGGATTAATTGTTGGTGATGATTTAACGACGACAAATTTAGAAAGATTAAAAATTGCTTTTTTAAAAAAGAGTATTAATTCAATTATTATTAAACCCAATCAAATTGGTTCTTTAATCGAAGTTGAAAAAATTGTGGATTATTGTAAAAAAAATAAAATTAAAATGATTTTTAGCCATAGAAGTGGAGAAACATCAGATTCGATTTTAGCTGATATTTGTTTTGGATTCCAAGGAGATTTTATTAAAACAGGAATTAAAGGAAAGGGTCGAGATGAGAAATTAAATCGGTTAATTGAAATAGAGAGAAGGTTATAAAAAACTTTATAAACGAGATTAACTAATTATAAACAGAGAGGAAATGGAGATTAAATTTAATTTTGAGAAAAAACATTTTGCAATATTTGCAATTGTATTAATAATTGCTGGTTTTAGTTTTGTATTTGCACAAAACACTCCAGGGTCAACTTCAAGTGTTAATGTATGTACTAAAGATGCACGTGTTTGCGAGGATGGAACAGTTGTTTCAAGAAATCCAGCAAATAATTGTGAATTCAATGCTTGCCCAGATGGAAGTGCTCCAGAAGCAATACCTACATGGGAAAATGAAACTCATAACGTATGGCACGACGCGAGTGAAATAAGAGTTAATATTAATAATATTTATTATTCATTACAAACTGCAATTGATGCAGGACTTTTAGGAGGAGGAAGTGGATCGGTTATAAATAATATTATCGGAGATGTAAAAGAAAGATTTAATACTGAAAATGCAAATGGAGATGATTTCAAAAAAATTTGTACTCGAACTGAAAGAGATGGAGCTTCAGAAGCACCAAGACTTTTGAGAAGAATTATTGAAGATAAATTTAATCAAGATATTGCAGAAACATATGCAGAATACAATCCGGTTGTTAATTTAGAAAAAGTTGAAATTGTTAATGGAGATGTATATGAATTTTCATGCACTTATGGAGATGAAACTAATCCTCAAATAAGTAGAATTTCATTAGATGGAAATTATACTTTAATTGCAAAGGGCACTGAAAGTCATGTAAGCAGGGTTAATTTCATTGGAGGACGAACATATTTAGGAACAGATAATTTTGGCTGGTATGTAAAATTAAATGAAGATAATAAACTTAAATTCATTGTTGAAACCGAAGGGGCTTGTAGAGATCAAGCTTCAAGCAATGAAGTTTGCAAAATGGTTAGAAATAATTGTGACTATTCCCCAACAGGTTCTTGTAATCCTAATGGTCAGCATAAAGAATGTAAAACTGTTCCAACATCTACAACTATTTGTGAACCAGCAAATACTTGTCCAATTTATACTGTTCCTCAAGGATTCGCAAGACAACAAACAATATATGCATGGAAAGGAATTGATTGTACTATTGAAAAACTTTAATGATTTTTTATGGATAAAAAATTATTATGATTAAATCATTCTTATAATATCGTCTAAAAAAGAACAAATTATTTAGGGCCTATGACTTTATCCTCAATAAAGTAATCACTCTCAAATTATACATAATTATTTATACTTCTTTAACATATTAATTGGAGTTAAAATGGTGGCTTTAATAAGGCAAAGGCCTCGTTATAACTTCAATTGGATTTCTCGTGATTTAGCTTTGCTTGACGACAGAGAAGAACAAAGAAGAATTTTAGAAGCTGAACTTAGAGAAGTCATGGCTGAAGAATTAGCCATAAGAAAAAAATTGAGGATTTTGCGAAATTAGAAAAGGAGAATATTTTGAAGTTATTTTAATTAGTTAGAAATATCTATTAAATTCCATTACTAAAGGGTAATGAAAAAATTCTTCGTTAAAAAGGCAAAGATTTAAAAACCAATTTTTGATAATATTTAGTATTAGAAAGTTGTAAATGTAATCCCCGCATTTCAATTTATTAAATAAACTAAGAGTTATAATCCATATGCACATATTTCAACCAAAACATATTAAGCTTAATAAAAAAGACGAAGAAAAATTACTTACAGAATTAAATATTTCTAAGACGCAATTGCCTAAAATAAAAAAAGAAGATCCTGCACTTCAAGAAGAATGTGAAATTGGAGATGTTATAAAAATTGAAAGAAAGGAGGGGGATAAAATTCACAATTATTATCGTGTGGTAATATAAAAACTGTCAGCAAATTTTTATGAATCTTACAACAAAAAAATAAAATGTACAACGGACTAAAACTTAACTTAAAAAATGATGATCATGTGGTATTAAAAAAATACCTTTCTGAAAACTCTTTAGTTGAGAGTAATTTAAAATCTTTTAATAATTTTATTGAAAAAAGAATGCAAGAAATTGTTAATGAAATTTCTGAAAATATTGATAACGAAGACATTGAAATTAAATTGGGAAAAATCCGCGTCGGAAACCCCAATGTTATCGAATCTGATGGTTCAACAAGTTTAATTACTCCTACTGAATCACGTTTAAGAAACCTTACATATAGTTCACCAATATTTATGGAAATGTCAATTAAACAAGATGGACAAATTGAAAATCAAGAAGTTGAAATTGGGCGAATACCTGTTATGGTAAAAAGTAAAGTTTGTAATCTTTATGGTAAAGGAAAAAATGATTTAGAAAAAGAATATATGGATCCTCAAGACCCTGGAGGTTATTTTATTGTTAATGGAAATGAAAGAATTATGACCATGACTGAAGACCTTGCAGCGAACCAACCTTTTGTTGAGATGGTTAAGAAAAAAGAAACTCTCAGACTTTTTTCTTCTCGAGGGGCTTATAGAATTCCAATGACAATTACTGAATCATCTGAAGGAATTTTAGAAGTTACATTTTCAAGATTCAAAAATATACCTGCGATTGTATTGATGAAAGCTTTAGGTTTATTGAAAGAAGCAGACATTGCAAAATATATTGGAATTGAAAATGATACCGTAATTGTTAATTTATATGAATATGCAAAAATTGGTTCTGCTGAAGATGCAATGATGGAAATTGCGGAAAAAACAAATGTTCAAGGAACAAAAAAAGAAATTCTTGATAGAATTAAACAAAGATTAGATTCTTACTTCCTTCCACATATTGGATTAAAAAGAGAAAAACGTATAGACAAAGCAATTACACTTTGTAAATTAATAAAACAATTTTTAGCATTTAAAAAAGATCCAAGTATTACCGTCGATAAAGATCATTACTCAAACAAACGTGTTAGATTAAGTGGAGATTTATTGAGTGATTTATTTAGAGTTAATTTAAACATTTTAGTAAGAGATGTAAAATATTCTTTACAAAAAACTTTGAAAAGAAAAAAGTTTTTCAGTATTAAAACAATTGCTAAATCAACTTTATTTTCTCACAGAATTAAATCAGCAATTGCAACTGGAAGTTGGATTGGAGAGAAAAAAGGAATCACACAAAATATGGACAAAACAAATTATATGTCTATTCTTTCACAATTACAAAAAGTTTCTTCGACGCTTGCAGGAGAACAAACAAATTTCCTTGCAAGAACATTACACCCAACACATTATGGAAGATTCTGTCCTATCGAAACCCCAGAAGGAACTGAAATTGGATTAAGAAAAAATTTAGCATTAATGGCAAAAATTTCTACAAGAGTTTCAATGGACGAAGATCAGATTGTTAAAGAGATTGAAAAAATTGGATTAAACCATGAACAAGGAAATTATGATGTATTCATGAATGGAATTTTTGTTGGAAGTATTATAGATTATCATAAATTTATTTCTGATTTCAAGACAATTAGAAGAAAAGGAGAAATTTCAAGAGAAATAAGTATTAGATTTGAAAATAAACATAACATCCTTGTTATTCTTTCAGATACAGGAAGAGTATTAAGACCATTAATTATCGTTGATAATGGAATTCCAAGATTAACAGATGAACATATTGGAAAATTAAAAAATAGTGAAATGAAATGGGAAGATTTAATTAAAGAGGAAATTATAGAATATATCGACGCATCTGAAGAAGATAATTTATTACCTGCATTGAATAAAGAAGATTTGACTCCTGAACACACCCATTTAGAAATTGATAGAGTTGCTTTTTTGGGACCGATAACGAGTTTGGTAAGTTTTGGAAATCACGACCAGTCTTCTCGTTTGATTAGAGGAAGTAAAACACAAAAGCAGGGTCTGGGATTATATGCTGCAAATTATTTGACAAGAGTTGATACAGATGTTTCAATTCTTCATTATCCTCAACAACCAATTGTTAGAAGTTTTGTTTATGATGCATTAAATGTTTATCCAGTTGGACAAAATATCGTCGTTGCAGTTATGACTCATGAAGGTTATAATATGGAAGACGCATTAGTAATTAATCAAGCAAGTGTTGATAGAGGGTTTGGAAGAAGCACATATTTCCGACCATATAGTTCTGTTGAATTAAATTATGCTGGAGGACTTGCTGATGAAATTGGTATTCCTACAAAAGATGTTTCAGGTTATAGAACAGAAGAATCTTATAGATACTTAGAAGATGATGGAATTGTTTATCCTGAAGCTAAATTAAATTCTGGAGAAGTTATTATCGGTAAAATCTCACCTCCGAAATTTCTTTCAGAAGCTCGAGATATTAGCATTAAAGCTCAGAAAGAAGCGAGCGCTGTTATGAGACAAGAAGAAAGTGGAATTATGGATGGTTTATTTATCACATTAGATGAAAACGGAAATAAAATTGTTCAAGTAAGAACTCGTGATCCAAGAATGCCTGAGCCAGGGGATAAATTTTCAACAGCGCACGGACAGAAAGGAGTTATCGGTGCTTTAATTCCTGAAGAAGATATTCCATTTACAGTTAAAGGAATTAGACCTGATTTAATTTTCAATCCGCATGGTATTCCGTCGAGAATGACTGTTGGTTATTTGTTAGAACTTATCACTGGAAAACTTGGATGTCTTAAGGGAGAAATTATGGACGGAACTTCTTTTACAGAAAGAGATATTAAAGGAGTAGAAAATCAATTGAAAGAGCTTGGATTTAGATACGACGGAAAAGAAACAATGTATAATGGAGTTACAGGAAAAATGATGCCTGCTAAAATTTATATTGGAGATATGTATTATTTGAAATTAAAATATATGGTCAGTAATAAAATGCACGCGCGAGCTTCTGGAAAAGTTGCGTTATTAACAAGACAACCAATTGAAGGAAGAAGTCGAGGAGGAGCATTAAGATTAGGAGAAATGGAGCAACAGGCACTTGTAGCTCACGGAGCATCTCTACTATTGAAAGAAAGATACGACTCTGATAAAGTTATAATTAATATCTGTTCAAAATGTGGATGCCTGGGAATTAAAGATAGTTTAAGAAAGAAAACTTATTGTCCTTTATGTAACTCAACAGAAATTGACGACGTGGAAGTATCTTATGCTTTCAAGTTATTAGCTGAAGAATTATTGGGAATGCATATCCGAACAGGATTTGAATTAAAAAATAAATATGAAGAGTAAAAAAATAAAAACAAAATGGTAAATGAAAAACATCCAGAAATAGTAACCCTTTGTGGAAGTACAAAATTTAAAGAACAATATTTGGAAATGCAGAAAAGTTTAACTCTTGAGGGAAAAATTGTTTTATCTTGCGGATTATTTAATCATGCTGATGGAGAAACTTTAACAGAAACACAAAAAGAAATGTTAGATGAATTGCACTTAAGAAAAATAGATTTATCAGATAGTATTTATGTAATTGATTTTGATAATTATATAGGTCAAAGTACCAGGAAAGAAATTGATTATGCTAAAGATAAAGATAAAAAAATAAATTTTTATTCACAAGACAAGAAAAATGGTAAATGAAGGAATAATTGGCATAGAATCTCGAGAAAGAGAATTTAGAGTAGTTAATGAAACATATTGCCCTTACTTATCGGAAGGATGTTTCGGAGCAAGAGATACAGAATTAAGAAATAATGTTTGTAATCAAGATTATGCTTTTTGTTCTCAATATAGTGAACGAATAGCGGAGATAGATATAAAATGATACCAATAAAAAAACAAATCAAAGCATTAACATTTAGTTTACTTAGTCCTGAAGAAATTAAAAAAATTAGCTCGGCTAAGATTATTACTCCTGAACTTTATGATATGGATGGTTATCCTGTCGACGGAGGATTAATGGATTTGCGTTTAGGAGCAATCGACCCAGGAGTAAGATGTAGAACTTGTGGTGGAAGATTAAAAGAGTGTTTAGGACATCCAGGAAGTATTGAATTAGCAAGACCTGTCGTTCATGTGAAATATATTCCTACAATTTATATGTTTTTAAGAAGTTATTGTAAAGAATGTGGAGAGATATTATTGAAAAAAGAGGATATTGAAAAATTAACTCCAGCTCAAAGATTGAAAAAATCAAAAGACGCAAAAAAATGCTATTCATGTGGTGCAGCTCAAGAAAAAATTAGAATTGAAAAACCAACTTCTTTTATCTTGGGTAAAAAAAGACTTTTCCCGACGGAAATTAGAGAAATTCTTGAAAGAATTTCGAATGACCAAGTTAAATTAATCGGAGTTTCTCCAGTTACCTTTAGACCTGAATGGGGAATACTCACAGTGCTTTTAGTTCCAAGTGTAACGGTTAGACCAAGTATTACTTTGGAATCTGGTGAAAGATCTGAAGATGACTTAACTCACAAACTTGGAGACATTATTCGAAGTAATCAAAGATTGTGGGAAAATTTGAATGCTGGAGCTCCAGAAGTTATTATCGACGACCTTTGGGATTTATTACAATATCATGTTACTACATTTTTTGATAATACAATTTCAAGAATTCCTCCTGCACGTCATCGTTCAGGACAACCTCTTAAAACAATTACAGAAAGAATTAAAGGAAAAGAAGGGCGTATTCGGCATAATCTTGCTGGAAAAAGAGTTAATTTCTCTTCGAGAACTGTAATTTCTCCAGACCCTTCCCTAAATATTAATGAAGTTGGAATTCCTTATGAAATTGCTGAAGTGCTTACAGTTAATGAAGAAGTTACAAATTTGAATATTGAAACTTTAAAAAAATTAATTCTTAATGAACATTATCCAAGTGCAAATTATATTATCCGACCTGATGGAAGAAGAAAAAGAATTAGTAAAGAACTTAAGAAAGAAATTATTGAAGAAATTAAACCGGGATATTTTGTTGAGAGACATTTGCAAGACGGAGATATTGTTCTTTTCAATAGACACCCATCACTACACAGAGGAAGTTTAATGGCTCACTATGCAAGGATTCTTCCTAACAAAACTTTCAGAATGCATCCAGCAGTTGTTTTCCCATATAATGCAGACTTTGATGGAGATGAAATGAATGTTCATGTTCCTCAAACAGAAGAAGCACGAGCTGAAGCAAGAGTTTTATTAAATGTTAATAATAATTTAATGAGTCCAAAAAATAATACTAATTTAATTGGAACAATCTCCGACGCTATTACAGGAAATTATCTTTTAGGAAAAGATACAATACAAAAAGACGAAGCTAATCAATTACTATACAATGCAGGAATTATGGCTAAGGTTACAAAAGAAATTAGTGGTAAAGACCTTTTCATTAAATTACTTCCAAAAATAAGTAAAAAATTAACTGATGAAATTTCTAAGACAGATTTAACAGATGAATATACTTTTGGTGTTGAAAATGATAAAATCACAAAAGAAATTGACAAAGAGTTTGGAAGAGAATTGGCAATGGAATCTATTGCAAAGGCATTTAAATTAGGAACTAATTATCTTTCAAGAAGAGGTTTCACAATTTCTATGAATGATTTAAATGTTCCAGATGCAATTAAAATAAAAACAAAAGAAATTATCAAAGAAGGAGAAAATAAAACAGTTAAAATAATTGAAGATTATAATGATAAAACTCTAATAATAATTCCAGGTAAAACTGAAAATGAATCTCGTGAAATTAAGATTCTTCAGGCATTAAATGAAGTAAGAACGAAAATAGGTAAAGTTGTTAAGGAAAATTTCCCAGAAGAAAAATCAGTAAATAGTATGATTAGTTCAGGTTCTGGAGGAAATATGTTAAATATTACTCAAATTTCTTGTTCAGTTGGTCAGAGATCTTTATGGGATGAAAGAATTAGTTTAGGTTATAGTAATAGAACTTTAAGTTTTTTCAAAGAATTTGATCTTTCTCCAAAAGCGAGAGGATTTATTTATTCATCTTATATGGATGGATTGCAACCTTACGAATTTTTCTTCGATGCTATTACCGGACGAGATGGATTAATGGACACTGCACTTAGAACTCCTAAATCAGGATATCTTTATAGAAGATTAGCTAACGCGTTGCAAGATTTGAGAGTTGAATATGATAAAACTGTAAGAGATGCTTCTGGACAAATTGTTCAATTCAAATATGGAGATGATGGTATTGATGTTGCTGGAGAACATTTAGATAAGGAAGTTTCCCCTGGAGAAGCGATTGGAATTGTTACTGCTCAAAGTTTTGGAGAATCATCGACGCAAATGACTCTAAATGTATTCCACTTTGCAGGTGTACAAGAAATGCAGATTACCTTAGGTCTTCCAAGACTTATTGAACTTTTTGATGCTCGTAAAACTCCTTCAACTCCTGCTATGGAAATTTATCTTGATAAAGAATATAATAATGAAAAAGAATCTAAGGTAATTGCAGAAAAAATTAAAGAAGTTTATTTCAAAGATATTCTTTCAGAAGCTAAAATTAATTTCTCTGATAAAAAAATTGAATTTGAAATTTCTCCAAAACATCTTAAATCAACTCATATGGGAATTCAAACTGTTGTAGATAAATTTGCAGTAAACCATAAAATAAAAGTAAATGGAAATTCAGTTGTAGTCTCTGCTGGAGAAGCTAACTTTAAAGAATTGTATAAAATTAAAGAGAAAATGAAAAATACAATTGTCTCAGGTGTTAAAGGAATATCTCAAGTTTTGATTATAAACCGAGATGGAAATTATATTATATTAACTGCTGGTTCTAATTTGAAAGAAATTGTAAATATTAAAGGAGTTAATGCTAACAAAACTATAACTAATGACCTTTATGAAACTGCAGAAGTATTTGGAATAGAGGCTGCAAGACAATTGATTATAAATGAAATTAGTAAAGTAATCAATTCACAGGGATTAGATATTAATCAGCGACATTTGAAGCTTGTTGCCGATGCTATGACTACTGATGGAGAGGTTAGAGGAATGACTCGTATGGGAATCATTGCAAGAAAAACGTCTATTTTAGCTAAGGCAAGTTTCGAAACTCCGATTAAGCATTTTGTTAACGCAACAATCAAAGCAGGTAAAGATGAATTGCATTCTGTTATTGAAAATATTATTTTGAATCAACCTGTTCCTGTTGGTACTGGATTACCTGGATTAATGGTTAAGATTACTGGACCTTTAGCGGAACAAAAAAGTGTTAAGAAAAAAAAATAAAAAGTAAATACAATAAGTTTTATAAACGCAATTCTAATTTAATGATAAAGAGTTTTTAAGATGATTAAAACTATTAATATGCAAGTGATGAGGTACATAAACTTATTTGCAAAGATAAGCAAAATTCCTCCGAAACATTGTTTTCTATATAATAATACCATAATTTTTGTGGTTCCAGAGGACAAAGTTTCTTTAGCAATTGGTGAAAATGGAAAGAATATTAAAAAAATAAGTAAAATTTTAGAAAAAAAGATTAAAGTTGTGATGCAACCAAGCGGAGTTGAAGACGCTGAAAAATTTATTGCAACAATTATTTATCCTACTGAAGTTAAAAGTGTAGAGATTGATGGAGAACATTTAATCATTAATGCTGGTTCACAAAACAAAGCGATGTTGATTGGAAGAAACAAAGTTCGTTTGGAAGAAATGAAAAGAATTATTAAAAATTATTTTGGAAAAGAATTGAGAATTGTGTGATTTTTGTAAATTTTCAAAAATTTCTAAAATTTTACCGAAAGATTTATATTCTTGAGTGATTTAAAATAATTAATTCATAAATTTTTAAAAAAAATTGTGAAAATGGATGAAGATGAAACAGACTCGAAGAGAATTTTTAGATTATGCTGGAAAAGGACTTGTCGGATTGACTTTAGTTAGTGCTATTTCTCCAAGAACTTACGCAGGAATTCCTGTAAGTGAAAATGGAACTTTTTCTTTTAAATCTGGTTCTGTTCCTGAGAGATATATTTTAGCAGGAAATACCAATTCTGTCCAAGGAAATCTTTATTTTACGAACTTAGCAGAATTAATTGTTAATACAAAACAATATGAAAGTATTAGTAAAGAAGATTTAAAGAATAAAAATGCTAAATACTGGACAGCATTAGAAGCGGCTAATAATGAAGTGCACAGATGGGTCAAAGATTATGCAAGATTAGGAGATGTTATGATAAACAGAGAGTATTTTGATACAACATCTTTACAAATAGATAAAATTTTTGAAAAAGTTCCAAAAGCTTATGAAAATAAAACATTAATGGATATTGTTAATAGTTTAGATATTACTCAAGATATGATTAGAAGATATGATAAATAAATTAATTCTATAAAAATATTCAAATAAATTATTATTTCATAATCACTCAACTTACATAAGATTTAAAAAGCGTTTTTTACTGAAGATGATGTTCTAAAATGGGATTAATGTCTGCAAGAAAAATAGAAAAGAATCATAGCAAGTTTAGATGGAAAGATCGTAAATTTAAAGTTAGAACACTTAAATTAAATATTAAATCAGATCCATTAGAAGGAAGTTCTCAAGCTAAAGGACTTGTTACTGAAAAAGTTCAGAAAGAAGCGAAGCAACCAAACTCAGCGATGAGAAAATGTTGTAAAGTGCAATTAAAGAAAAATGGAAAAGTTGTTACTGCATTTATCCCAGGAAATTTGGCACAAAAATTCATTGATGAGCACGACGAAGTTTTGATTGAAAGAATCGGTGGAAAACAAGGACGAACAAAAGGAGATATTCCTGGAGTAAGATTTCAAGTTATAAAAGTAAATGATCAGCCTCTACAAATGCTCGTAAGCAAAAGAATAGAGAAAGGAAGAAGATAAACCTTTTAGAAAAAGGTTTCCAAAAACTAAACACTAAACCTTTTAGAAAAAGGTTTCCAAAAACTAAACACTAAACCTTTTAGAAAAAGGTTTATGACCTAAACACAAATTCATAAAGAATTTGCATAAAGGTTTCCAAAAATAAAATGGTAAAACAAAAATTAGAAAAACAAACTGAAGTTCAAAAAGTTGAAGAAATAGTTGAAGATGCAGTTAAAAAAGTTAATAAAAAAGTTAAAGGAGTTTTAAACAATGTTGAAGAAAAAATAGAGGAAGTTTCTGATAAGTTAATTAATGATAAAAAAAGTGAGAAGAAAAATAAGGATTTTGAAGAAGATGATTCTGGAGAAGAAAAATTAGTTTTTGACCTTTATGATATTTCTAAAGTTAGAGTTAAAGATCCTGGATTGAAAAGTGCACTTAATCTCAAATATGCTTTGGTTATAAAATCTCGAGGAAGATTCAGAGAAAGATTTGGAAAATCTAAAGTGAATATTATTGAACGACTTATTAACATTATCAGTGTTCCAGGACATAGAGGGAAAAAACATAAAATTATAACCGGATGGGCGAGTGGAAAATACAACAAAAATTTAAAACAGGTTTTAGATGCGTTTAAAATAATTCACGAACGAACTAAAGAAAATCCAATACAAGTTTTAGTTAATGCTATCGAAAATGGAAGTCCAATGGATGAAGTTACGATTATTCAATATGGGGGAGCAAGATATCCTCAAGCTGTTGATTCAAGTCCATTGAGAAGAATAAGTATTGCGTTGAGAAATATTTCTCATGGAGCATATGATAAATCTTTCAATAAGAAAAAACCATTTTCTCAAGCTCTTGCCGAAGAATTAATCAATACTGCAAAAGGTTCTGGAGATAGCATTGCAGTTACAAAACGAACAGAATTAGAAAAGCAAGCAGATGCTGCGCGGTAATTTTAATGATTTTATTTTATCACAAGATATAAAAGATAATGGTTACAAATCTTCTAAGGTATATTACTATAATAAAATATTTAAAAGAATAAATATATATTCTAACATGAAAAAAGA
>Ga0209541_10011652_pt1 | contig 13721 bp, 11 predicted proteins | sample RifCSPlowO2_01_FD_184027 | JGI IMG/M metagenome (GOLD analysis project Ga0209541, IMG submission 184027) | Groundwater microbial communities from Rifle, Colorado - Rifle CSP2_plank lowO2_0.1 (SPAdes) (version 2) | ecosystem: Environmental > Aquatic > Deep subsurface > Groundwater | place...
AAGGATTTCACCTTTTTCCTTCCTGTTGCTTTGCCAATACCGCGCCTTGTGTTCATCAAATATTTCTTTTTTTGTTTCCATGGTCATAATGCGACCACGGTAACCTATTTATGGCCTATCCACTCCGCTTTCGGTAACACTTTCAATGGCCGATAGCGGTTACTAAAAAAGAATCTTACTCCGAAATTCTACTAGATAATGTTTATACCTTCGATACTTCTGATTTTGCTATCAACCAAACAATCAGCATTGATCGATATGAGAATACCGTTAATGCTTATGTAAAAAATAATTTCCGCCTTTCGGAGAAACCACAATCAGAATATAGCGACTGGGTGAACAAAATTTCACTCTCGACAAAAGTCCTTGATAAAATTTCCCTTCAAAAAGGAGACATTATCATCACGGGGCCACAATTCCATGTCTGTAGTTATGGATTTTCTGGATTATTTACACGAAGTGGAAAATTGCAGTATGCGGCTGTGAATGACAGTTATGGAGATTATTCGTACCGCAATAGCAAACTTATTGTAGAAGCGGGAAAAGAATTGGAATGTGATAAAAATGATAGGTGTAAAATGGAAGTGAATTATCAATTAGATGGCAAATCATTTCGATTGTCTCCAGGACAATCTTATACGCCAACCGGAAATTTGATTAAATCCATTACCTTACTCGATAGTAGTGATCTTAAAAAAAGAAGTGATGGTACGACAATGTCTGATTGGGGTATGGGAACATATGTTAATCATATTATTTCCTTTCAAGATTCGGAAATAAAACCGACACCTATCCCAACGCCCACTCCAACTCCTACCCCAACACCAACGCCAGAACCTTCTCCAGAACCTGTGCCGGTAGAAAAGTTAAATGTTTTTCAAAAAATTTGGCATTGGTTTGTGTCCTTATTTGAATAATATCTGCGGTGCGCCAATTTCATTGGCACGAAATCCAGTGGCGAATTTTTGAAGTCCGAAACCCCCAGTCCGAAACCCGCCCGCATTCCTTCCCAGACCCCTCCTGCGGGCGGGAAAAGAGCCGAGTCCATTTTAATTCTTTTCAAAAAAGGTTCGCGCAAAGTGTATAATTACAGCACCAGTAGTAGCACTGTGCCTGCGCACATTGCGCGAGGGGCTCGAAAAGCTTCCCTCTTATTTCGGAGTCGTTCTGACGGCGAGGAAATGGGAAACCTGTACTGAACGAGTAGCGTTCGAACTATTTTAAGAATGAAGCACCAAAACTGACTTTGTCGGAATTGACTGCTCCGCGCGGCGAGTGCGCCGCGCGGAGCAGTCCATATTTTCAAGGTAAAATTCGTTAATCTATAATCTATTAAGCGAATATCAGTAATTCAGAGTTTAGACCCACAAGACTGGAAAATAGCATGGGAGCTTAGACATACGCGCGCGGCCTATCAAGTTTTTGACTCCCTGTCACATACTCTCTTTATTCCCTTGGCGACCACGGCAGTTACGAATGATTTTTCCGCGTAGAATCTTCGCTTGCCTGCATCTGCTAGATGGGGGGTTTGGTTTTGCTGTGTAAGAATTGCTAACAGCCACCGTCTTCTATTACGGTAGCCACAAAAGTGGCGCTTTTACCAGATTAAACCATAAACATATGAAAAATAAATTACTTGTCGCAGTACTCGCTTCAGTCTTTGCCGTTTCCGCCTCCGCTAGCACGGCATTAGCGGTTTCTCTCGATACCGGAGCTAGTGCGAGCGCCAATGCTTCGGTTGGCTTGAAGACGCAATTTGCTGACATTCGGGATAGATTTGAGTTTCGGATGAAAAGACTGCAGGAGCAGACGGAGAGACTGCAAACCCGTCTCGAGGCACGGTTCGAGGAGAGAATAGCGAAAGTGGAGAGCAAGTTCGAAAAGAAGGAAGAGAAGAAGGAAAATCACGCTACCAGCACGCCATTATTCATGATTGAAATCGGCGGGCGCAGTAACGCCGTCATGCGCGGCGCTGTGCTCTCGAATGGCACGAGCACGCTCTCGGTGAAAAGCTGGGGCGGCCCGTGGACGGTGAATGTCGCTTCAACCACCATTATTAACTCCGAGAATCACCTTATCTCCGATATTCATGTCGGGGACTACGTCGGAATCAAGGGTAAAGTAAGCACGACTTCAGACTTTACGATTGACGCACGACTCATTCGCGACCGAACCAGGTAAGCAGACAAGACCCACTCCTCATTCAAAATGAATTTTCTTCCCTCTTAAACTGAAATATGTCAGAAGAAACGGATATCCTGCAAGAGTTTCGTCTTCTTCGAGAAGCCGTCCCGCCTCAAAGCGGGCGGCTTCTACCATTTTGAGGTTTTTCAGAGCTTCCATTGCGATGTCAGAAACGCCCCACTGAACGGCGCCGGAGAGTTCGCCTGCGCCGCGAAATTTAAGATCATACTCGGCGAGTTCAAACCCGTTTTTGGCTTCTTGCAAGGCCCTCAAGCGCTCCAAAACATCTTTTCCACCCGACTCCGTGAAGACAAAGCAGTATGCCTGGCGCGTACTCCGGAGCACTCTGCCGCGGAGTTGATGAAGTTGAGCAAGGCCGAATCGTTCCGCTCCCTCAATGACAATGACGGTCGCGTTTTCTACATTGACGCCAACTTCCACGACGGACGTTGAAACAAGAATGTTGATTTTGCCGTCCTTAAAATCTTCCATCACATCCTCCTTTTCTCCGTCTTTCAATTTGCCGTGCATGACGCCGACCCTGTATTCGGGGAATACGTCTTTCTTGAGTCGCGCCGCTTCCGCTTTCGCGGACTTCGCTTGCATGGCAAACTCTTTCGCCGGGTCTGGTTCATCTATGCGTGGAGTAATAACATATGTCTGCCTCCCTGCATGAAGCTCCTTTCTGATTTTTTCGTAGATGGCGGAGCGCGCTTCCGGCGGCACGATTTCAGTGATAATCGGTTTTCTTCCGGGCGGCAGTTCGTCGAGAAGCGTCAAATCCAAATCTCCGTAGATGGTAAGAGAGAGCGTCCGCGGTATTGGAGTCGCGGTCATCGATAGCAAGTGCGGACAACATGCGAATTCACGCGGATGAGACACACGCTCTCCACCTTGCGGCGCGTTTGTCCGCGCCTGTCCGCGTACCAATGCCTTGCGCTGGGCGACGCCGAAGCGGTGCTGTTCGTCAATGATGACATATGCCAGATGCTTGAACTTCACGGATTTCTGGATAAGCGAGTGCGTACCGACGAGAATTGAGATTTCACCGTCCGTAACCCACTTTAGAAGTTGAGCGCGAGACATGTCTGTTGCTTCGTGCGGATTCATTTTGGACGCGAATTTTCTGCAACCGGAAGACGTTATGAGACCGATGTTGATAGGTAGGTGCGAAAAAAACGAAATAAAGTTCTCGAATTGTTGTTTCGCCAGAATTTCGGTGGGGCACATGTAGGCGACCTGTAGTGTCCCATAGGACTGTCCTTTCGGACGGCTGGTGACGACGGCATAGGCGGTAGTAGCCGCGACGGCAGTCTTGCCGCTTCCCACATCACCCTCAAGAAGCCTCGCCATAGGGAGGCCTTTTCTGAAGTCTTCAAGAATTCCGCTAATAGCCCTATTTTGAGCATTGGTAAACGAAAATGGAAAACGTTTCGTAAAGTGTGCAATATGCTCCTCGCCCTTTTCAATGGTAAATGATTTCTCTTTCTGCCACAGCCGCCTCTCTTTTTGCTTTTCAAGCTGGATTAAAAATACTTCTTCAAACGCAAAGCGCTTTCGCGCCGCAACGGCGTCCGATTCCTTTTGAGGCGCGTGAATCCAAATCAGCGCGGTTTTGAGCGATGGCAGGTGATACTTTGCAAGAATGTCCTGCGGAATCGGGTCGGTACGGGTCTCAAGCACTCCAGTCTTGAGAATCTTCTGCACGGCGTGATACAACCAGTTTGAGGTAACGCCGCGCGACTCTGGATACACAGGATAAAGATGGTGGCTGTCGACGCCGTTTCCAAAAAGCGACTGGTCGGAGTGTTCCGGTACGCTATTTACTCTCTCAATTTTCGGATTTGAAAAATAGAGTGCTCCACTTTTGCGCCGTTCGGAAACCTTGCCCTCCGCTCGGACAAGAGCGCCATCAGCGATCATTTTTGCGAGGTATGGTTGGTTGAACCAAATGATTTTTATTTTTCCCGTGCCATCGTCCAAAACGCCCTCCGCCATCGGGATTTTTTTAAAAAATGCCTTGGAGGTTTTGAGCTTCCCAATTGTGCCGTACACCGCCGCGCTGTCGCCTTTTTGCAGTGTTGCGATAGTTTTCACCAGAACCGCGTCGCCATACCGAGTGGGGAAGTGGTACAGCAAGTCCTCCACGGTGGTTACGCGAAGTTTATAAAGCGCTTTTCGCTGTGAAGGCGAGAGACGAAACACTGTTTCAATCTGGGCGTCAAGTGTCATCTTACTCAAAAGTCTACCATAATCTTTTGGCCAACACGGGCGTTAATGGTAACATGGTCCCATTAGAAGCCGCGGTCGCTATTCGAGAAGAGAACATCATTAGTTACACTATTCATTACCATTACTTGCAGAACAGCACTGGTCATAATACGACCGCGACCTATTTCTAACGGGATGAGAAACACTATGCGGGACAACCCACAGAAGTTTTTGGAAGTAGCGCTCCAAGCTGTTAAGAAAGCTGAACCAATTTTTCGCAAGTCATTTGGCAAGCCGTCCGGCGTTGTCGAGAAACAGCAAGGCATATACAAGAGTCCGGTAACGGATGCGGACAAAGCGATTGAGACCGTTATCACATCAGTACTCGCAAAAGAGTTCCCCGCCCACTCAATTTCCGGAGAAGAATTTCCCGCGCAGAAGAAACAAAGTCCATACACCTGGTACATTGACCCGATTGACGGGACAATCAGTTATATACGAGGACTTCCGTGCGCGTCCATTTCGCTCGGACTTTGGAAGGAAGAGACGCCAATGGTCGCGTTGATTGTCGATCCTCTGGGACGTACCGCCTATTCCGCCATACGCGGAAAAGGCGCCTTCAAAAATGGGAAGGAGAGACTTTCGGTGTCTTCCGTCGCGCGCGTGAGCGATGGCTTAGGAAGCGTGGGGCGCATGAAGATTCTCGCTGATGATCTCGCCCTGCAGCGAGTCGCGCGAATGGCGTATCGTGGGCGGGCGTATGGCGGAGGAGCGTTTGAGCTCTGTTACATCGCGGAGGGGAAGCTTGATTTCTCCGTCAGCGAGCGAATCAAAGTGTATGACGTGGCGGCGGGAATGCTTATTCTCGCTGAAGCCGGCGGCACAGCGACCGATTGGGAAGGAAAGCCATTTGTATCAACCGCCACACAGTTTGCCGCAAGCAACGGGAAAATCCATGAAGAACTGCTTGAAACGCTTCGAGGTTAGAAATCCATGCGGAATTCAAAGCCGTGTTTCTTTAGCCCAAGCTTTTCGTAGAGACGGTGCACCTCTTCTCGCGCCATCCGGCTCGTGCCGATAACTTTGTAACAACGGAGTCGTTTTGCTTCCTCAATCGCCTCCTTGACAAGAGCGCTTCCGGTGCCCTTTTTTCTGTACGCTTCTTTCACAAACAGGTCCTCAAGAAGCCCGTACGGCTCTTTGTGAGAATCATTTCGTATGATATACAGGTACACAACTCCAATCTCCTCACCGTTTTCCACGGCGCTAAGACGAACGACATTTTGCCCATTTTGCTTGTGTTCCTTCTGTATCTCCATATCTTTTCTGAAAGCTATTTTATAAGGTCCCAAATAATTTCCGCGATTTTTTCCGAGTCGTGCCGCACGTGGCTTCGAGAAAGGCCGTCGCCTTTTGCCTTTTTCTCTAGGTGATTTGAAATGACTGCCTTCGCGATTACTTGCATACCAAGCTTCTTTACCTTTTCAATATCCGGCTGTACGAAAGACGCTTTTTCCTTTACATATCGAGCCAAAATGTTGGGTCGTGGTTTTTGCGTATTCACGATAACCGCATCTATCGCCGGCGAATTTTCATTTCCGTCGAGATACGCATTCACCTCGCGGACAAAGTCAGAAACCTTGAATCCGTCGGTTTGGCCGAGCTTGGTCATGATGTTCGTAATTAAGATTTTCTTTCCTTTAGATGCCTTGATAGCTTCGACAATTCCTGGGACAAGCAGATTCGGAAATGTGGACGTGTACAAATCGCCCGGCCCGAGCACTATCGCATCCGCCCGCGCAAGCGCGTCGAGCACCCTCGGATTGGCTTCCGCCTGTTTGCCTGAACGAATCTTTTCTCCGAAAATTCGCGCGGGGGTGAGCATAAGTTTCTTTATCGGCGCGCGCTTCTTTGTAGCCGGTTCATCTAGTTCGTGTTCGCTTTTAATGAGCATGCCATCCGCAAGTCTGGCAGAGAGCGTCGTCGGCTGTCTTGAGACGAACAGCACCTCGCCGCGGACGTTAAGAAGTCGCGCCGCTTCCGCGATAGCTCCCTCTGGAGAGCCGCTTATTTTCTGAAGCGTCGCGAGAATGATATTGCCAGCATTGTGGCCCTTGAGAGAGCCGGTATCAAATCGGTAGGTGAACAGCTTTTGCAGCGTCGGAACCGTGTACGACAGGCCGATGAGACACTGCCTGATGTCCCCCATGGGCATGATGCCAAGGTCTCTACGGAGTACGCCGGTGGAACCGCCGTCGTCGGCGGTTGAGACAATCACGATGTTGTTGATGGGGAACTGCCGCAGCCCCTGCAGGAGCGTGAATGTACCGGTACCTCCTCCGATGATGACGACGGTCTTCACAGAAGAATGAAGAATATAGTAGGTAGTATTTAGAATATAGACAAGAAAACAAATATTTTCTTCAGGTCTATAGTCTATCTACTAAGTACTAATTACTGAATTATTTGTAATTTCCTCCCTGCTCGCTCAAGTGCCTCAATTGCCTTATCAAGCTGTTTTTTCGTGTGCGCCGCGGAAATCTGAACGCGTACCCTGCCTTTTCCTTTCGGCACTACCGGATACGCAAAACCGCGGACATATACTCCTTCTTTGAGAAGCTCATCGGCAAGCGCCATTGTCTTTTGTTCGTCCATGGTCATGATGGGCGTTATGGGGTGACAACCCCCGCCCTCGCCGATTCGGGCACCCCCTTTGCTAAGGGGGATTCTTCCGCCTACGTTATAACCCAACTTCTCCAATTTTGTTCTGAAATATGTTGTGTTTAGAGTGAGTTTCTCCTTAAGCGGTAGGAAATCCTTGTCGAAGTGCAAAAGTACGAATAGCGCCGCGCCCGCGATGGCCGGCATAAGACTGTTGGAGAAAAGATAGGGGCGGCTTTTCTGTCGAAGCAGGTTAATAATTTCTTTTCGTCCCGTTGCGAATCCCCCGCCCGCGCCGCCGAGCGTTTTGCCGAAGGTAGAGGTAATAATGTCTACCTTTCCTAATATCCCTCTTTCCTCAATACTGCCGCGGCCGGTCTTTCCCAACACTCCCGAACCGTGCGAGTCATCCACCGCAAGGAGCGCGTCATACTTCTCCGCGAGCGTTTGGAGCTCGTCAAGCTTCGCGATTTCGCCGTCCATTGAGAAGACACCATCAGTAACAATGAGTCTTCTGCGCGATTCTTTTGCCTTGGCCAGATGCTTCTCAAGTTCTTCCATGTTGCCGTGCGCGAAACGAAAACGTTCTGCTCTGCAAAGCCGCACGCCGTCAATGATGGAGGCATGATTTAATTCGTCGGAGAATAGAGCGTCTCTTTCAGAGAGCAGGACTTCAAAAAGTCCGGCGTTCGCGTCAAAGCAGGAGGTGTAAAGAATCGTATCTTCCGTCTGGAAGAATTTTGAAATGGCCGCCTCAAGTTCCTTGTGCAGGTCGGTTGTCCCCACAATGAAGCGGACGCTGTTTGGACCGAGCGAGTACTTTCGTAACGCCTTTCCCGCGGCTCGTATCACTCCGGTGTGCTGGGCCAACCCAAGATAGTTGTTGGAGCAAAGGTTAATGAGTTTTTTGCCGTCAACTCTGATTGTCGTCCCGAGGCGGCCTTCTATCGTCTTTTCCACCTTAAAAAGCCCGTCCTCGCGCATGGACTGGAGCTCCTTTTCTATTTCCGTTTTGAATTCGTTTGAAAACATATTGGTAAAAATAAACTGTCCAAAACACAGCATCCAAAATCCAAACAAAACACAAGCCGTTCAAAACACAAAAAGTTTACGCCTTTGGATTTTATGCAACTCGTTTGGTTTTTTGCATATTGTGCTTTGTGTTTTCTCCTGATTCTAGACTTCAATCAGGAGTTTGGGGTGCTTCGCCAACATCTCCTCAAAACGCCCCTTAGTATACTCTTTTAGCGGCAGGATAGTGCCTTTTCCTTGATTCAGAATGATGTTCCAGATGTCCTCTTGGATTTTGTTCTTTGCGTCCGAAAAAAGCCGCTGTGTCGTTTCCCATGTTTCGGGGAGGCGACGCCCAATGACCGCGTGCACCGTGATGCCGCGCACAATGAACCGGTTATAGTCTTCAAGCACAAAGTCGCCGCTTTTGATGCCGAATGCAATTACGTCTCCCCCGCGCCGTGTTGCAAACAGGCAATTATTGAGAGAAGAATTGAACCCCGCCATCTCAAACGAAACGTCAACGCCGAGTCCGGACGTAAGTTCGTTAATCTGCCTGATGACTTCTTCGTCGTGCTGGTGTATCAGCGTTTCTTTGGGGCGAGGGGGAAGCGGAATCACGTAATCTATGCCAAGCCGCTTCGCCATCTCTTGCGAAACCGGATTCGGTTCAATGCCGATGATGGACGCGGCTTTGAGTCCGCGCGCGACGAGCGTAAGAAAAAGGCCGATAGGGCCGAGACCAAAAATGGCGATTGTTTTCCCTTTAAGCGGTACCTTGCTTGCGGCATGCACCGCATTGCCAAATGGCTCTTGCAGGGCGCCGAGTTCCGGCCGTGTCTTAGCGGTATCCGTTTTCCATACGATGCGCACCGGTAATTTCACGAATTCCGCGAATCCGCCGTCTTGTGAAATTCCGAGGATTTTCTCGTTGGTACAGACGTGCTTTTCACCGCGGAGGCACTGGAAACATTTGTTGCACACGACATGCGATTCCGGTGCCGCAAAGTCGCCGACTTTGAGCGGAGCGACGATCCCCGCCTCGGAAGACCTCGGCGTCCCCTTTATTATGAGGGATGGGGCTAACGCAGACGCTTTACTTCCCAGTGCGACGACCTCGCCAAAGAATTCGTGCCCCAAAATCCGGCGGGTCTTTCCTTCCGCCTTGATGCTCCCTAAGATTTGGTCCTTGAATGCGGTGCGGTTCCAGATGCCCCGGTCAGTCCCGCAGATGCCGGCGTAGTACACCTTGAGGAGCGCCTTGTCCGCGTCGGTCGGGTCCTTCTTCTCATTCAAAACGGGCGCGGGGACATCCTGCAGTTCAAAACCGCGAGTATTCTCCCATGAGCCGAGAGTTGTGTCGAAGACAAGGGCTTTCATACGATACATATCGAATTTCGAATATTAATACCTAAAAATATTGAATCCCGAATACAAAATATATAACAAAGAACGCATTTTAGTTTTTTGTATTTAATTAGGACTTACGCATTTCTTCCTTTTCTGTCATTCCCGTCCCCGATCAGGTCGAGGGCAAGCTACGGCGGGAATCCAGTATTTGGCCGTTTTTTAACGCCCTGGATTCCCATTCCCCGCCTTCGCGAGGACAAGCTTCACGGGAATGACACCGATTGCGTAAGTCCTATTAATGTTTGACTTACCTTTTTGAGATTCAATATTTGGTATTCGATATTACTCTACTGTAACGCTCTTCGCGAGGTTCCTCGGCCTATCGGGATCGAGTCTCCGTTCAAGCGTCAGGTAATACGCAAAGAGCTGGAGCGGAACAACGGCGAGAATAGGGGAGAGCATTTCAAGCGTTTTAGGAATATAGAGGGCATCATCGGCCAATCGCATTATGCGCCTATCTCCCTCGGTCGCTACCGCAAGCACTCGCCCGCCTCGCGCCTTGATTTCCTGTATGTTTGAGAGCATCTTATCATACACGCTTGTCTCCGGCGTTATGGCAATTGTCGGGAAATTTTTGTCTATGAGGGCGATGAAGCCGTGTTTCATTTCTCCGGCTCCGCATCCTTCCGCATGAATGTACGACGCCTCTTTTACCTTGAGCGCGCCCTCAAAGGCAGTCGCAAAGTTATACTTTCGTCCGAGGTAGAGCAAGTGCTCGTACTTCGCGTATTTTTTCGCCAGCTTTTTTATTTCCTTTTCTTGCGCGAAAATTTTCTCAATTTTCTTCGGAAGTTCCTCTAGTTCTTTGGCTATTCGTTTGCCGGCGGAGAGGGACATTTGCCGCTCTCTTCCCAAGTGCATCGTTAAGAGAACGAGCACGACGAGCTGTGAAATGTACGCTTTGGTTGAGAGGACGCTCACCTCCGGACCCGCATGATTGTAGATGCCGGCATCAGTTTCGCGCGCGATACTGGAGCCAACGGCGTTTGTGACGCCAAGCGTCATGGTCCCCTTTCGTTTTGCTTCACGCACCGCTTCAAGCGTATCCGCGGTCTCGCCCGATTGCGAAATGGCAATGACGAGGGTTTCTTTGTCTAGTACTGGTTTCCGATACCTAAACTCTGAAGCAGACTCCACCTCAACGGGGATTCCCGCGTACTCCTCAATCATGTACTCGCCGACGCGCGCCGCATGCAAGGCCGTACCGCACCCGACGATGATAATGCGCTTCGCGTTGTGAAGCGATTGCGTGATGTTCTGAAGCCCTCCGAGGTTTGCGAGGCCGTTTTCCATGATGAGCCGCCCGCGCAAGGTGTTTCTGACCACTTCCGGCCCTTCTCGAATCTCCTTCAGCGTGAAATGGGGAAACCCGCCCTTTTGCGTGTTATCCGCGCTCCATTCGATCATTTCGGCGCCACGAGTCACTAATTTGTTCTGTAGCGTGCGTACCGCGTGCCCCTTTGCAGTCACGACGGCCATTTCTCCGTCTTCAAGATAGAGCACGGTGCGGGTGTGGGGGAGGAGCGGCACGGCATCGGAGGCAACAAAATTTTCCCCCTCGCCCAATCCAATCGCGATTGGAGCTCCCATGCGAGCAGCGATTATTTTTCCCGGCAGAACATTCGGCATCACCGCGAGTCCATACGTCCCGCGGAGCCGAAGAAGGGCGAATTGCACGGCCTTCTCGAGATTTTGCGCGTCCCGGTATTCTTCTTCTATGAGGTGCGCGATTATTTCCGAGTCGGTTTCGGATTTGAAAATGTGTCTTTTCTTTGTAAGTTCCGTCCGCAGTTCCTCGTGATTTTCAATGATGCCGTTATGCGCGATAAAAAAAGATTTCGTGCAGTCGGTATGCGGATGCGTATTCCTTGTAGCCGGTTTTCCGTGCGTGGCCCAGCGCGTGTGGCCGATGCCGGCCATTCCGCTTAGGGTCTTTCTCTCGCAACGCGAGGCGAGCACCGCGACCTTGCCGATCGCTCTCGCGGTTTTTACTCCTTTTTTGCCCGCGACGGCGACTCCGGCGCTGTCATATCCGCGATATTCAAGCCGCCGAAGCCCGTCTAAAAGAATCGGCAACGCTTCTTTTTCTCCGACGTATCCGATGATGCCGCACAAGGAGGTTAAATAAACTCTAAATTCTAAACTAGGACTTACGCATTTCTTCCTTTTCTGTCATTCCCGTCCCCGATCAGGTCGAGGGCAAGCTACGGCGGGAATCCAGTATTTGGCCGTTTTTTAACGCCCTGGATTCCCGTTCCCCGCCTTCGCGAGGACAAGCTTCACGGGAATGACACCGATTGCGTAAGTCCTATAAACTCTAAATCCTAAACAAATCCCAAACCGTACATCTACAGTATCTTAACCAGGAACATAGATATAACCTCCACTGCAGAAGAAATGTCGCAAAAGTCCCGCGAAAGAAAACAGGGCTCACCTTGCGTTTTTTACAAGGGCGGACTCTGTAGAACTAACGCCGATTGGAGAAGGCAAGCGCGAGCGCCGCGAGGGCGAGTGAAATGTCGCGAAAGAGAATGTCGACTTGACTCCAGTTGAAATACACAACGCTCCCCAGAAAAAGCGCCGCAGCCACGGACGGAATCACAATGCGCCAGCCGGAGAGAATCCAGAGCGCGATGACAATGTGTAAAGCGGCGAGTCCCAGGAGCAGTGTGCCCTCCGAAAGACCAACATTCGTTACAAATGCAGGAATATAACCGGCCCAGTCATTAGGATTCGCCCAAAAGCCGTACGCAGGGTAGAGAAACGCAAATGAAAGGCCGACGCGCAGTAACAGTGAGGATATTTTGCTCATGTTGATGTTGTGCCACCTGGCTGCAAATTCCAAGCTCCAAGCACCAAATTCCAAGCAATACCCAATATCCAAAACCACAAATACTCAAACGAAGAGTTTCGGTTTAGGATTTTGAAATTGGGATTTGTGATTTGTCTGGGATTTGGAAATTGTGATTTGGAATTTTACTCGACAATGACCGTCCCCGTCATTGTTGAGTTTAGGTGGTCATGGTACTTCCACGTGCCGACTTTTTCAAAAACAAAGCGAAATTCGGTTTTCCCGCGCTGCTCGGTTTTATACTGGTCAAACTCCGGATAGATAGTATGCGTCGGGTGTTCATCCGAGGCAACCGACGCGCTTTTGCCGGTCTTGTTTTCAAACACCGCCATGTCGCCCTTCTTTACGGTAATGGTCTTCGGAGAAAACCCCTGCGAGGTGTACGTCACCTTCCACTCCTTTGAAGCAATCATTTCCGGCGTGTCGGTTCCCGGAACGGGCATGGCGGAACTCGTGCCTGCCTCTTTCTTTTCCTCCGCCACAATATCTCCGCACGCCACATAGGTCTTGAGGTCGGCTACTGATTTATGAACGTTAATCGCGAGCGGAAGTTCGGAAATAAGTTGTGAAAGTGTCAGGTTCGGAATGTCCGTGATAGACGCGCCCTTATCAATATTCGTGAGCGGGTACTTCACCGCGCCCGGGTTTGGACAACTTCCGAGATGTATGTGCGCCGGTTGCGGCTCAAGCGGCGGTTTGCCGACGAGATTTACAATGATTCGCACCGTGCTTGTTCCGGTCTGCACCAACATCGCCTGTCCTCCCTGACCGGAAGCGTTCTGCTCGCTCAGTTTTGTCTGCAGCGTGGTCGGTCCCATAAACACCTCTTTTTCTTTCGTATCGGTGCCCGGCACCGGCATACCACTCTCTGCCGGTCGATTTTCTTTGCTCGCTTTTTTATCCATCGCTTTTTTAATTCCGTATGCTCCGCCGCCGATGACAAGAAGCGCGATGATAATCGCCGCAATCGGCGCAAATCCCTGCTTTGTGTTGCTGTGCATAGTTTTTATTGATCAATGACCACTCCTAATAAGATTAAACCATCTGCAGTACATTGAGATGGTTACAAAACTATTCTTGCTGCAATTTGTCCTTTTTGTCCGATACTTCGTCAAGCTGGCGCAAAATGATTTTCGTCGTAGCCGGGCTACGCCTCAATCATTTTACTGGCTTTCCTCGTCTCGAACAAAAAGTCCTAAATTTCGCTTAAAAATAGTTTTGTAACCATCTCATTGTAACAATTCTTCTCAATCGCGCGCAAGCATTAGTCTCCTCCCATTCATAATGAGCATCAAATGATCGCCTCTTCCCAAGTAAATGAGCTTCAAACGCCCATTTTCTCTCCGAGGGGCAAATTATGCATGATTGATGGATATGAACATCATCATGAACG
>Ga0209541_10011653_pt1 | contig 13721 bp, 12 predicted proteins | sample RifCSPlowO2_01_FD_184027 | JGI IMG/M metagenome (GOLD analysis project Ga0209541, IMG submission 184027) | Groundwater microbial communities from Rifle, Colorado - Rifle CSP2_plank lowO2_0.1 (SPAdes) (version 2) | ecosystem: Environmental > Aquatic > Deep subsurface > Groundwater | place...
ATATGTTTCAAAGAATTATACGGAAATTGAATACTGGGGACATAGAGAAGTTCTTTGGAAAGCAAATTACTGTAAGATTTTTTTAGAAAAATTTAAAAATTTAAAATTAGTTAAGTTTAAGGAATTTCCTTATCTTAACAATGATATCCATGACCAAAATAAAGACATAATGTTCCTTTTAAAAAAACAATGAGTGCTGTTGGCATAATTCAAGCCAGAATGTCTTCTAGTAGATTGCCCGGTAAGGTTCTAATGCCCATCAAGGGTCAGCCTATGTTGTATTATGTCTGCAGAAGAAGCTCATGGGCAAAATCATTAAACCAAATAGTAGTTGCAACCTCATCAGATAAATCGGACAAGCCGATAGTTAACTTCTGCAAAGAAAATGCTATGGATTGTTTTATGGGAGAATTAGAAGATGTACTTGCCAGATACTATAATGTTGCAAAAAAAAACAGAGCAAAAATTATCGTAAGAATTACAGCAGATTGTCCCCTTATTGATGGATTCCTAATAGAAAAGGCTCTTCATGTATTCAAGCACGTGAAGGCTGACTATTTATCAAATACCCTCGAAAGAACTTATCCAAGAGGCTTCGATTTTGAGATATTTACATTTGAAGCACTTTCTGCGGCTTTTTTCAATGCTCGAAAAGCGGAAGAGAGAGAACATGTTACCCCATATATTTGGCAAAATAAAAGCGCCTTGTTTAGATTAAAAAACTTCAGGCGAAAAAATGATAAATCGAGATACAGAATCACTGTTGATACATTGTCAGACTTTCTGCTTGTAAAATTGTTAATAGAGAAATACCGGGCAGATCTAAAAAGGTCGAACCAAATTATTAGAATTTTAGAATTGCATCCAGAATTATCTGAAATTAATAAGAATATTAAGCAAAAAGAAATTTAAGCTTATGGTTCTAATTTTTGCAACAGGAATAGGAAATGTAGGATCAGTTAAAAATGCTTTGGATTTCCTTGGCGTTAAAAGTTTGATTTCTAATGATAGGAAAAATATCAGAAAAGCTGATCATATAATTTTACCAGGTGTGGGTGGATTTGGTGAGGGTATGAAAGCCCTTTCAAGATCAGGTGCAATAGAAACTCTTAAAGAAGAGGTCCTTGTAAAAAAGAAGCCATTTTTAGGCATATGTCTTGGGATGCAACTTCTTGCAGATTTTGGGGAAGAGGGAGGTGTAAATAAAGGTCTTGGTTTCATAAATGGGCGAGTTAGACGAATAAATCCTGGCGCTAATTTAGCTTTACCACACATAGGGTGGGATGATGTAATAGTAAAAGTAAATTCAGTTATTTTCCAGGGTATTGATTCCCCTGTTTTTTATTTTGTACATGATTTTTTTTTGGAAGCTGAGGATCAGACGGCTGTAATTGCGACTTGCCAGTATGGTGAGAATATTTCGGCCGCAATAAATAAAAAAAATATTTATGGTGTTCAATTTCATCCAGAGAAAAGTCAAAAAAGCGGTTTAAAACTGTTAAGAAACTTCGTAACGATTTAAGCGGAAATTATGCTCAAAACAAGAGTTATCCCAGTGCTAACTATTAAGGATCTTCGGTTAGTGAAAAGCATTAGATTTGGCCTTTACAGAAACATAGGTAGTTATATCTCGGCTGTAAAAGTATTCAATGCGAGAAACGTAGATGAAATGATCGTGCTTGATATTGATGCATCAAAAAACGGCCTGAAGCCTTGGTTGATCACTCAGTTAACTAAAGAGTGCTTTATGCCACTTACCATTGGTGGTGGTATTAAAACCCTTAAGGATATTAGGACTGCACTGAAACTTGGTGCAGATAAAGTTACAATTAATACAGCAGCCGCCCAAAACCCTGAGTTTTTAAATGAGGCGTCTTCAAGATTTGGTAGACAATGTATTGTTGCTTCAATAGATGTTAAAAAGGTAGCTGAAAGATTTGAAGTTTATAGTAATAACGGAAAAAGACAAACGGGAAAATCAGTGAAGGAGTGGGCCAAGGAGGTTGAACATAGAGGCGCTGGAGAAATCTTTCTTACGTCTATTGATAGGGATGGTACAATGCAGGGTTATGATATTGAACTTGTCAAGATAGTTACAAGATCTGTATCGATACCGGTAATTGCATCCGGTGGTGCTGGTAAGCTGAACCATTTTGTAAAGGTAATTAAACAGGGGGGGGCTTCGGCTGTAGCGGCCGCGAGTATATTTCAGTATACAGATATTACCCCTAATAAAGTTAAAGACTATCTTGCTAAGTTCAATATTGGGGTAAGGGTTTGATTAAGATATTATTAGGAAGATTAAATTGAAGCATGTTTTTATATTGCAAAAAGTGTGTAATGCCCAATACAAAACCTGATCTCTTCTTTGATGATCGAGGAATTTGCGATGCCTGCCAGTCAGTAGAATTAAAAGTAGCGGTAGACTGGAATGCAAGAAGAAAGGAATTTGAAAAACTAATTGAAAAATTTAGGAATAAAAATGGAACAAATTATGATTGCATAATTCCTGTTAGCGGCGGCAAAGACAGTCATTTCCAAACATATGTAGTTAAAAAGGTTTATGGCCTTAATCCTCTCTTGGTAACATTTGAGGCGACGAAAAGGAACGCTTTGGGTAGAAAAAACCTAGATAATATTAAAAAGGCTTTTGGGGTTGATCTTCTAGTTTTCGAAAAAAATCCTATCGTTTATAAAAAGCTTTGCCTTGAAGCTTTTCGCAGAGTCGGGGACCATGAATGGCCCAACCATCTGGGCATATTTACTTTTCCGGTTAGAGTTGCGGTTAAATTCAACATCCCCCTGATTATATGGGGTGAAAATTCTCAATTGGAGTATGGGGGACCGAAAACTGCTATTATGAAAAAAGCCTTAAATAAGCGCTGGCTTGAAGAATTTGGCGGGCTTTTAGGCCAAAGGGTCGATGACATGATTGGGGTCGACGGAATTACTAAACAAGATTTGATTTCGTACACCTATCCTTCTGAAACAGAGTTAAAAAGGGTAGGAATACTCGGTATCTTCTTAGGATATTATTTTAAGTGGGATGCACGTAGTCAGGTAGAATTAGTCAAGAAGTACGGATTTTCTGTTAAGGAAGATGGTCCCGTTGAAGGAACTTATACTAACTATGAAAACCTTGATGATAATTTAATAGCGATCCATGATTATCTAAAATTTGTTAAATTTGGTTTCGGCAGGGCCACAGATCATGCCTGCCTAGATATCAGAAATGGCAGAATTGACAGAAGGGAAGCTGTAAGATTGGTAAAAAAATATGACGGGAAATTCCCGAAAAAAGCAATTAAAGAATTTTTAGAATATTTCGGGATGAATAGAAACGAATTCAATAGGATAGTCAATTTATTTACTAATCTGGCATTATTTATGACCGACAGCAAAGGTAATCTCATTAGGGAGGCGGGTAATTTAATCAAGCGGCATCAGAATTATGGTAACGGTTTATGAAGGTTTCCATTATTATCCGGGCTTACAATAATCAAGATACTATTAACAGAGCACTATCAAGCGCATTGAACCAAAATTTCCCCAAAGATCAATTCGAAATCGTCGTCATAGATGACGGGTCAACTGACAAGACAGGTGAAATATTAAGAAAATATGAAAGTGGGCCAAACATTATCATTTTTAATCAGGAAAATAAAGGGGCGATAGAAGCTGCGAACAGAGGCTTTAGAGCATCCAAAGGAGAGTACGTGGTTCTTCTTGATGGGGATGATACGTTCCAAGATTCTTTATTAAAAGACGCGGTCCTTGTTCTAGATAACAACCGTGACGCTTGTTTTGTCTATCCTGATTATTTTGAGAGAGCCAATGATCAAGTGAGGGTCGTTTCCGTTGACAACCTATTTCAGAGCGTTGCTGTAGGGACGATGTATAGAAAAAGTAAGTTGGCAGAAGTAAATTTTTTTAGAAAAGTTTTTTTTGCTGAATACGATTTGATTCTAAGAACTCTTAGTTCCTGGAAATCGCTACATCTTAAAAAACCCTTATTTACATACAAACGAAGCACAAAGAGCTTAACGGGTAGTCTAGGACGCGTTCGCCTGGGTCTAGATGAGCTTAGAAAACTACACCCCAATAGAATAAAAGAGATTGAAAAAATCCGTTCGTATGTTATAAAAGCATGAAGAAGCAAAGTGAGAGGAATAGCGCAAAAAATATCCCTAATGTTATTCTCGCCAGGGCAACAGTAGCCGATATGCGATTTTTATTCAATCTGAGAAATGATCCTGGGGTAAGAGCGGTGTCGTTTAATAATAATCCAATTCAATGGGACGAGCATCGGAAATGGTTACTTAAAACTATTGAAAATCCCAATTCGTGTCTATTTGTAGTTAAAGTCAATCGTAGGCGAGTTGGTCAGGTGAGAGTTGATCTTCATGTCGGTTACGGCGAGATTAGTGTATCAATTGCGGCTGCATACAGAGGAAAAGGTTTTGCTAAAATTTCAATTGATAGAGTTGGCAGATACGTCTTCAAAAAATACCCCAAGATTAAAAAAATTTTTGCTTATATAAAACCAGAGAACATTGTGTCTATTAAAACATTCGAAAAGGCAGGATTTAGTAGGCAGAGTAATGTGAAGCATAAAGGAAATAGAGCACTAAAAATGGCACTTATAAGATGAGGGGTTGAACTTGTTGCCCTTTTTGAAAATAAGTATAATTCATCCACAATTTATGAAAAAATATCCTTTAATAAAGATCGGCTCTAAAAAAATAGGGTTAGATCATCCATGCTTTATAGTCGCGGAGCTTTCCGGCAATCATCACCAAAAACTTGATGAGGCAGAAGATTTGATAAAAGCTGCTGCTGGGGCAGGAGCAGATGCTGTTAAGTTGCAAACATACACGCCTGATACAATAACTCTTAATTCCGGTAATAAATGGTTTGTAGTTGGCAGTAAAAATAGTCCCAAATCTTGGAAGAATAAAACTCTGTATCAACTATATCAAAAAGCATACACTCCTTGGGATTGGTTTCCAAAGCTTAAAAAGCTTGCTGAAAGCTTAAATTTAATCTTCTTTTCTACCCCATTTGATGAATCGGCGGTAGATTTTTTAGAAAAGTTATCTGTGCCATGTTATAAAGTATCATCTTACGACGTTGTAAATATCCCACTGCTTGCAAAAATAGCAAAAACTAAAAAACCTGTAATTATGTCAATTGGTTTTGCAACTGTTGATGAAATTCAACTTGCTATAAAAACTTTAAAGAAGCATGGTACTAGCCAGTTGGCTTTACTTCATTGTGTAACTGCATATTCAAACCAGCCAAATTCATCTGAAATGAATTTGGAAACAATAAAGGACATTCAACAAAGATTTAATACAGTTGCAGGGTTTTCCGACAATAATGCCGGTATTGAAGTACCAGTGCAAGCGGCATTTGCTGGAGCCTCGATAGTTGAAAAACATTTCATTTTAAAAAGATCATTAGGTGGTCCTGATGCCAGCTTTTCTTTAGAACCTGAAGAATTTGAGGTTATGGTTAGGAGAACAAGAGACGCCGAGACAGTACAAGGAAAGGTTCACTACGGATCTGCGAGTAGTAAAGAGCAATACAATAAGCGTTATCGGCCATCTATCTGGGTTTCAAGGGACGTTAGAAAAGGTGAAAAATTTACAAAAGAAAACATAAGATGTGTTAGGCCTGGCAACGGACTCCCTCCAAAATATTATGAAAAAATTTTAGGTTTAAGAGCTAAAGTTGCTATTAAACAAGCTACACCCATGTCCTGGGATGTAATAGAAAAACAAAAATGATGAAAAGAAGGAGATTCGTTAATAGTACCTCCATAATTTTACACAAATTGCTAGGCAGAAAAAATATAATTCTTCACAATAATCTTGATCTTTTAATCGTTATTCCCGGAGATCACGCAGTAAAAATTAGATATCTTTTTGCGCAACTTAAAGATAGACATATTAATTTCCTATTAGTAATTCATAACCTGACGCTTAGGGAAAGATTATTACTTTTAAGAGATAATATTCCCTTTATTCAAATAGACGAGCTGGGTAAAAGAAAAGTTTTTTTAAAAGGAAGTAAACTAGCATTTGATGACAGATTTGGGAAGAATCAAAACTATAAAAAAGCTCTAGATCTTACAGAAAAATTATCTCCCAAAATATTATTGACCACTACAGACCCAGATATAAAGATTTTACCGTTTATAAAAGTTGCAAAAAAGATGGGCGTTAAAACAATCACTATTCAGCATGGAGCTTATGAACCACCCATAGAGGCCAATTACAAAAGTGAAATTGCATTAGCTTGGGGAAATTATTATATAACTTGGTTTAAAGAAACACTTAATAAAAAAGCTACTTCAATCTACATAACTGGATCGCCATTTTTTGATCAGCTAAAAATAGAGCCATTAAAATATAAAAGTATGGCTATAAATAAATTAAAAGTTTTGCTTCTATTAACCATATATCCTTCCCACGAAGCTTATTTAAATGAGGAGGTTACAAAATTAATTTATTATTTAAGTAAAATTGGCGTAAGTGAAATACATATCAGACCACACCCTTGGCAGAAACTGGATAAAAATTTATTTTCGAGAGTGGGCTATACAAAAATTAAAAAAGAAGTAGGATCTCTAGATACGTCTTTAAAAAAGAGTGATATTGTCATTACCCTTAATACTACCGCCGGATTTAATGCTCTAATAAAAGGGAAGCCCTTAGTATATTGGCAATTAAATAAATTTGATACACTACCGTTCAAACAGGGTGGCATACCTACTGCTACATCTGCAAAAGAAGTCACAGTTAAATGTCTAGAGTTGGCTAGCGGAAAACTTAAAATAGACAACAGAAAAAGACGCGAATTATTAAACGACGTATTCTACAAATTAGATGGTAAATCAGGCAAAAGAGTTGCTGACTTTTTATCAAATCAACTTTCAGAATAAATAATCTCACAATCGGTTTCCCAATCTTGTACATATCTAATGATGAAGCTATCTATCATTTGAGTGCTTTATACATGATTGAGAGAAAGTCTCCATTTACTTCTGGTTACTACGGACCATTGGGCGCATATTTGCAGCTTCCATTACTTGCTCTTTCAAGCTTAATCCTTCTCATAGGAGGTAAAATAGAATCTCTCCGAGATCTACAATTTTTAGTTGTAACACACGAAGGATATTTTCTATTTATCCCAAGAGTTATTTCGGCTATGTTCGGTGTACTTAGTGTCATTGCAACCTATGCTTTATCGAAAGAACTATTTAGTAATAAAAGGGCGGCTCTTTGGGCTAGCTTTTTTGCCGCTGTGTCATTTAATATGGTTCACATTTCTCATCAAGCCAGGCCATGGTCTGGCGCTGTATTCTTTTCTATTCTTGCTTCAATATTTGTTGTTAAAAGTTTGAAAGATTATAAGAATGAATATAAAAATACGCTTCTTGCGTTTATTACTTCAGCTCTAAGCTTTGGATTCCATCAAATTGCGGGGCTTAGTGCAATTTTTGTTATTTTGACAAGGATTTTCGAACGCAAGGTGCAAGTTCATAATGTTTTTTCAAAAGTTAACTTAGCCGGATTTTTAACTTGGTTTATTCTTATTAGTGCTTTTAACTTCTTAAGTTTAAAAGGTAAATTTTTTACTCTCTTAAACTACAGATCTAACGAGGCTTCTTCCATTGCATATACGAAGCTTCCCCAAACTCTCAACTCGCTAAAGGACTTCTTGACATTTTTTGTGCACAAGAATGACTTTTTGGCAATCTTTAAGATGCTTTTCTTATCAGATGGTGTAATTGTTTTACTGGCAGTTTTATTCTTAGTTTCTAAAGCAGCCAAGCGAAAAGTTCTTTATGGCTTTTTTATATTTGTTTTAGTAAATTTTCTACTTTCAATATTTATCTTTCAAACACTGTCAAGGAATTACTTAATCGCCTTTTCATTTTTACCTATTTTTGCTGGTTTTCAAATTAACCATATATTAACAACATCAAAGAGGAGGTTGATGATAATAACTTTGGTTCTAATTGTTAGTGGTTTTAACTCTGTCTATTGGAATATTTTGCTCCTAAAGAAGCCTACATTTATAGAATTAAGAGAATGGCTTGATCAGAACATTGATCAAAGAACTCCTATTGCTTCAACCAACAGAAGAAACTTTGACTATGTACCAAGTCTTGAAGCTATATTACCAGTAAGAACTATAAATCCTGGTTATTACAAAGCGGCTACAGACATTATTGGCGACTCATACCCAGAAAATGTAAGGAATGTTATTTACCTGAATGAGTTTTCTGGATCAAAAACTGAAACGTTTAATAAAGCAACTCAACTATACAAAATTCTTTATGTTGTAGATTCATACTGGGCGGCAGGAGACAGGTTTTTAAACACTCAAAATTCCAATAATTTAAAGCTTATTGCTCACTTTTCTCCTAGTATGGGACAAATCTATGACTATTTACCCAATATACTTTTTGACTCAGGTTTGATTTTCAATACTGATCGCCTTTATTTTCTATTTGATGTGGATCGAGCAGGTCCTTATTTCGATGTCTTGAAAGTTAAAACAAATTAAATAGTTTTGAATATCAGATAGCCGTTAATTGATTCGATAGGTTTAAGAAAAAGTGGATTAGGATTTGTTCTGGAAAGCTCTTGCGGTGAAATTACTATATAGTTTAATTGAAACTTCCTTAATAAAGTTTGCCAGGTCCCGCTGTAAGAAAGTCTATCGATTTCTTCATCTAGCCATATTCTTTGTGGCGAATTAAAGTCATAGTGGTTGTCTTGATTATAAACCCGGTATCTAAAAATATAACTTAGCTTTTCTTCTAAATTACTTTTTTGCTTTTCAGCGGATATTCCAAGCAAGTTAGATAGTAGAATATAACGTGTGGCTCCCTCATAAGTTGGCATTATAGTGCGGGATGAATACGGAAAATATACCCAGTTTCTTGTGTAAACTGAAGTTAAAAAGTTAAAATCATCATCTAGAGAACCCACGACGTCATTCGCTGATGTATTCATATTTAACCAGTTAAAGACCTCTTGCCTTTCACTGTTGATTTTATGATATTGAGTTATATTTTTTGTTGCAATTATTTGAGTTTTGAAGCCAAGATACATGCCAACAGATATGAGAATTACTGAAATGTAAATTACCAAACGCTGAGATTTGTAAAAAAATAAATTAAATAATGCTACAAAAAAAGCAACTGTGGCAAAGGGCATAAGTGCGAATCTAACAAAGTGGAATGTGGTTGGATCTCTACCTATTATTAATTTAAATATGGGAATAATAATAATACCGACTAATATTACAAGGCAAAGGTTATAAAATTTGACATCTTTTTTTCTTGCAGAGATATAAAAAAATATCAAAATCGCAACGTACCTTAGTAGAGTAGGATTCAAATATAAGTACGGTAAGGACATTTTTTCTGTAAAATCTTGCGCAATTGATAAACTATAGAATTTAATCACGTTATAAAAATAATACGAGGCGATGGCAGCTACAACTAATCCGAATAGCACCAACCTCCTCACTATATCGAAATTTCTTCTGGCTACATAGAAAATAATCATTATGACAAACAAAAGTGAAAAATAAGAAAAGTAAAACATGAAGGTGTAAAAGAGTAATCCAGATAATATGCCGGATATTAAAATGTGCTTAGTTTTGTTTTGGTCGGTTAAGTTAAATAATGACCAGATGCTTGCCAGAAAAATTATGAAGCTGAACTGGGGATGAGGCCCTCGAGAAAGGTAGAGGAGTGAGTTTTGGTAATCGGCGAAAGTGATATATTTGAAAGTTGCTTGAGGATAGGGTATTACTGAAACAAAATCTCTGGCAATTACTATTATAAACGCAGTTGCAATAGCAAAGTAATTATTTTTAATGAACATTTTTGTAAATAGATAAATCATCACAAACAATATTGGAGGGGAAATGAAATCAGATATTATATAGGCCTTCTCTAGAGATCCTGAAATTTTAGCCAATAGAGCATAGGCAATGGCGGGAATATTGTCGGCTATTAAGGGTGTCGGAAAATTTCTGTATTCGTAAACATAGGCATCCTTGAGCAAAATATGTCCTCTATAAATATAATTTGCGAAACCAGCATAGCCATAAGTTTCATCTGACGCTATTGGCGAATTGGGCGATAAAGAAAAAGGAGTGTAATTTTTGCCAAGCTTTGCAGACATTATAATATGGGGAAGGCCGTAGATAACACAGACCAATAATATAAAAACTGTTAGGACAATTTTATCTTTGGATGTTTTAAGACGCGTTGACATTTTTCTTGCTTAGTATAAAGAAATGATGACGGGGGTTCTCCGGAGGATAATAATCCTTTTCTATAAAGAAACTACTATCTATAAGAGCTTTTTTCAGTCGGCCTAGATCGTATTTTTTTTTGCCTATCTCCCAGTAGTGCTCTCCACCAAAGCTATGCCTAAACGGAAAATCTACCTTTATCGTTATTTGCTTTTTGGGGATAAAAGGGATAACTTTAGCACCAATATAGATATTGGTAAGGCTAAAATGAGGAAGAGTAATCACTAGATGGCTTTTGACCACGCGATGAATTTCTCTAAGTGCTTTAGGTAAGTCGGTAAATGGTAAATGTTCTAAAACTTCCGCGCAAAGAACAACATCGAAACTATTTTTTTTAAAAGGTAAATTTAAAACATTTGCTATGATATCCGGCTTCAGTGATTTGTCAAAATCACAAGTAACAACTTTTATGCCCGTTTTTTTTAGATAATCGGAAACTGTTTTATTGCCTACTCCTATCTCTAAAACATTTCTTGGATTCAAACTTAAGACTTCATTTATCTGATACCAATAACTTACCCACCTTTCTTTAGAATCGTATTTTTGGCTTAAATAGTGATCTGGTGACACCTGTGCATTACCTGTCTTTTTCATTCATTGTTTCCTAGTGGTTAACTCTTTATGAAATTCTTCAATAGATGTTATTACCCTATTTTGATCGGATATAGAAAGTGTAGGGTAAAGGGGTAGCGTTAATAATTCTTTCCAGACAGCTTCAGTTACAGGCACGTTAGCATGGTAGTTATTTTTTTTGTAGTACGAAAACATGTGGACAGGAAAGTAGTGCACTCCTGAGGATATTTTTCTCGCTTTCAGAAAAAGATTTAACCTGTCTCGCAATTTGGTTCTGATTACGTAATTGTGGTATGCACTTTTTGCCCAGGGGCGAACCTGCGGGGTAGTAAGCCACTTGTATTTTTTGAGTTTTTGGGTGTATCTTTCGGTAAGAGCTTTTCTTTTTCTATTCATTTTTTCAATCTTTTTTAACTGAACTAAGCCTAAGGCGGCAGCAATGTCATTCATATGACATTTATAGCCTAGATCAGTAACGTCGTAAAACCAACCATATTGACGATAATTCTTTTCTTGGACAAGCTCTTCTCTTTCCCAGGTATTCTTATTGATTCCCATCCATCTCAATCTCCTTGCAACCTCAGTCACATTTTTGTCATTCGTAGTTATCATCCCCCCATCGCCTATTGCCAAGTTTTTTACGGCATGGAATGAAAAACAGGTTAAATCAGATAAAGATCCAACCATTTTATCTTTATATCTAGCGCCTGTCGCATGACTAGCATCTTCTACTACCACCAATTTGTATTTTTTAGCAATGTCATGAATAGTATCCAATTCAGCGGGGTGTCCACCATAGTGCACAGGAATAATTGCTTTAGATTTTTTCGTGATTTTCTTTTTTAGATCTTTGGGATCCATACAGAGGGTTTCTTCGTCAATGTCAACAAAAACCGGTTTTGCCCCGATGTAAAGTACAACGTGAGAAGTTGATACGAAAGTGAGTGAAGGAACTAAAACTTCATCACCTTTGCCGATTCCTAAGGCGAGTAAGCTTAAGTGCAGAGCGGCCGTCGCAGAGGAAAGAGCAATTGCATTACCAGCGTTAACAAAAGCAGCAAACTTCTTTTCAAACTCCTCAGTAATTGGCCCCAGGCCGATCCAACCGCTTTTCATAACCTTTGCTACAGCATCTATTTCCTCTTGCCCCATCGAAGGTCTAAAAACCGGTAAAACTTCAAGAACTGAAACTGTGCTCTTTGAGGCTTTAGACATTTTTATCTGATTTTGTTTTGGCCATTATAACAGCTTCAATGCCTCCAATTATTAATTCTCTTCCAAAACCATAGCCTTCTTTTTTGTATAAATAGTACGCCATCTTATTGTCTTTCAAGACAGTAAGTCTCAGCTCTGCAAGCATAAGTTCTCCAAAGGCAAACTCTTCTAGTCTCCTTAAGAGCAACTTCCCATATCCTAAATCTCTAAATTTTTCTTGAATCATTAACCTTCCGACATCGGCAGTTTTTTTATCTTCATCAATGTTATAAATAGAACCGAAACCAATATTTTCTCCGTTTTTTTTGAGTAGATAATTAAATTCGTTTCTTTTTTTAATAGCATTCTTGTACCACTTTTTGTGATTCTTTTTTGAGATGTAGTTACTGTTTAGAAAAAATTCTCTGTTTTCATTTCTAAGATTTCTTACAAACCCCAAAGATTTTTCATCCAGGGGTACAAGCTGAAGAGGTTCAGACAGTTTTTTAATAACTTTTGACAGATTTTTAGCGTATCCTCTTGTAGTATAAATTTGTGCAAGCGATTTCATTCCTTCCGCAAGCTTATACCTAAGTTTCCTATTTTCCATTAACATTTTGATTGCCTTTACCAAAGACTGAACACTACCTGGAGTAACAATTAGAACTTCCTCTCGATTGCGTAATTTGTAATGCGATATACCTAGAACATCCGAGATAATTATTGGTTTTGCACACTGCATCCCGTCAGTTAAAGTCATTTGCCCGCTGGACCTTTGCATTTCTTTGACTGGGATAACTAGCAATTTTGATTTGTGATACCACTCAGTTACTTCCTCATATGAAGCTTCAAAAATTGTTTTGACATTAGGAGGAATATGCAGATTAGCTATATTTTTCTCCCTGCAAATAACCATAAATTTGTATTTAGGGAGCATTTCGGCAGCTTTGAAAAGAATTCTATAATCACGCGCCTTGTCTTTCCCAACAGAGAGAATAACGTCCTTTTCAGATGTACCCTTATTATTATTTTTGAAAAAATTATCATCTGATCCCATTGAAATAAAGGTGCAAAAACCCGGATTATAAATACCTAGACTTTGAAGCTTCTTTTTTTCAATCGGCGAATGATAAACGATATGATCAGCTGCTGAAAGTATCCATTTGTAAAATCTGAGAAACCACGTACTCTTTCGGTTTTTAAGATTTGTCTCCAGGCTTCCTTGAATAAAAAAAAGGCCCACCGCGTAGATTATCTTGTGTCTAATAAGCTTCAATCTTTTCAGGAAGCATACTGCAAGACCTACACCATCCGTATTGGCCACGATTACCTCCGATTTATTTATATTTGGTAGCTGAAGAATAATACGTGGAACCTTAAAATCAATGTCTATTTGTGAAATGAACAGTAAGTGGATAGGTAAAAATAAGAAATCTAAAATTCTTTCTACAAAATAAGGTATATCTTGAAAGCTTGCAGAGAAATATTTGGAGAGGTGATTATATCCATATAAAGCATTGTCCGGTGACTTACCGGTTTTTACATCTTTTAAAAGTTGTGTCCTGTTTGTAGGGTATGCAAAAAAAATTTTTAATTTGCTCATTTTATTA
>Ga0209541_10011654_pt1 | contig 13721 bp, 15 predicted proteins | sample RifCSPlowO2_01_FD_184027 | JGI IMG/M metagenome (GOLD analysis project Ga0209541, IMG submission 184027) | Groundwater microbial communities from Rifle, Colorado - Rifle CSP2_plank lowO2_0.1 (SPAdes) (version 2) | ecosystem: Environmental > Aquatic > Deep subsurface > Groundwater | place...
CGTCAAGTAATTTTAGTCTATGCGCCAACAATCCTTCCGCCGGTACCAACTACAATTTTGACTATATAGTTGTTAACTAGGAAATAAGTCCTGAAATACTTGACTAGTTAAGTATTTTTAGACGTCTAGGAAGACGGTGACTTTATCAGCCCGGACATGCATCACGCCGCGAGATACTTCTAGTTTCAGCTCGCCCTTAACAGGTGCTCTGACCGTGATGGTGCCCGGCTTCAGAAGTGACATGAAGTTTTTGTGGTGCGGTAGGATATCGAACGGCCCAGTGTCATTAACGCCAGATAGTGAATAAGCCGCCCCTTCAAAATAAGTCTTAAATGGCGCAAAGACCTTAACCTCCATGGTTGGCTGATCAGCCACTGCTTAAGATCTCCTCGACACCCTTTAGGGTGTCTTCTCGTTTGAAGTATTCACCTTTCTTACCGCTTAAGGCCTCACCAACAAAGAAGGTTTGGGTGAAGAACTTAATAAGCTGTTTGGCTTTATTAAAATCGGCCCGATCGGAAGCTGATAATTCATTTTCACCAATAATGGCGATGATGCTTTTTAAGGACTCATGCTTTTGAAGCAGAGCCTGAACCTTGACGCTTAAGTCGTAGTGGCGCTGGCCGACAATGTCTGGGCTTAAAAGCGATGAGCTGGACCTGATCAGATCGACCGCCGGGCGGATACCTTGCTCGGCAATCTTACGGCTAAGCACCAAGGTAGCGGCCAGTTCGTGCTGAAGCATCAAGACCGCCGGGTCGGATAAATCATCAGCTGGCACATAGACTGTTTGTACAGCGGTGATTGAACCGTTTTCATTGCTACTCAGGCGGTCCTGCAACAACTTAACGTCGCTGAAAATAGTCGGTTCGTAGCCGCCTTCCGAGGGAACCTGCTCCAGCATAGTGGAAAGCTCGTTACGAGCCTGGATGTAACGATACATATTATCGGCAAAGAACAACACATCTTTTTTCTCAACGTCGCGGAAATGCTCGGCCGCCGATACCGCACTTAAGCCAACCAGTACTCTTTGCACCGGGTTCTGGTCCATTTGGCCGAAGAACATGCAAGTATTCTTTAAAAGATCCCCTTCGCGTAAAGTGTCATAAAGCTCGTGTCCTTCACGGATACGCTCACCGATACCGGCGAATATACTGACCGCTTGTCCCGATTTGGCGACATTGTTGATTAGTTCCATAGTCAGCACCGTTTTTCCCACCCCGGCACCACCGATAATGCCAATTTTGCGGCCCTTGATAAAGGGGGTCAGAAAGTCAATAACTTTGATACCGGTTTCCAGCACCTCCGGTTTAGCGGCCTTAAAGGAAGCGCTGCGGGCCGGCGGCGCCATCACAGCCTTATAGGTTAATTTTGAGGAATCCGGCAGGGGCTGGCCGTCCAGCGGCCGGCCTAAAGCATCCAGCACTCGACCCATCATTGTCGAGCCGACTGGCACCTCAATGCCGCGGCCAGTTCGATCAGCAATCATATTCTTAATCAAGGTCTCGTCTTCCATAACGTTAAGACAAGCAGCGGTGTTATTCTCCTCAAGACTTTCTACCAGCAGCAGTCCTTTGTTGGGACTTCTGGCCACCAAAAGTTCACCGATATCCGGTCCCGGGCCGTCAAATTGAACGGATACCAGCAAGCCGCGGACGGAGCGAATCGAGCCGTAACCCAACTCAGCCATTTAAAGCCCCTCCCCCTTATGCATGGCGTTGACTATTTCTTTAGTCCGTTCATCTTTAATCAGGCGCTTGGTGCGATTATAAACCAGCTTCAGATCAGATAGGGCCTCGTCGGCTTTTTGATGGGCGACGTTCATGGCTTTGAAGCGGCTGGCGTACTGGGCCAGCTTGGATTCCAAAATAACCTCGCTTAGGGCAATCTGCATCATAGTTCTCTCTAAATGGTCGATGACAGCATAAGTAGTAGGCTCGAAAATGTAATTAGATTCAGAAATAATTTCGTCGCCGGTAGTTACTGCCTTTCCTCTTTCAGCCACGGCGGTACTTAAAGTTATTTTTCTTACCTTCTGAGTCATCAGTGAAATATAGCTGGCATAGAAAACTACCGTACCGGCGTATTTCTGGACTTCCTTGATGAGCGGGTCTGTGTTTATGTTCATGTCCCGGCTGGGCAGTTTGAAGTTCCGGATAAAATCAACCCCCCGCTGAGCCAGCTGAACAGCTCCATGGTGTCCGATGATGATTATGTCATTACGCTCCGGCTTGTAGTATTTCAAGGCTTCGTTGACCAGCCGCTGGTCCAGGTCACCGGAAAAGCTGCCTTCCGAGGTAATTAGTATCATCAGCTCTTTGTTAATGACTTTGTCTGTAGATTGACTACGGCCAAAATGAAAAAGCTCGTCAACCCTAATCTGGGTATAAATTTGCCAAAATTCTGCAAAAAACCGCTCCGAGCGTTCCACCTGGTCTTTAATTTTGGAGATCCGCATACTGGAGATACCTTCAAAGGCCCGAGTCAAATCAACGACCGTCGCAGTTAAATCACGTTCTTTGGCAATCTCATTTAGCTGTCTCATTAGTCTCCTCTTTGGTCTCAGCTTGTTGGGGTACTTGAGCTGTAGTTGCGCCGTTGGCCTCCAAACTTTCAGCCGGAGCGGCCGCACTTTGGGCCAGCGTGACTTGGCCCTTTAGCGACTCTAAAATCTGCTGGTAATCTTCCTCTTTCTTAATCAGACTGACGGCCTCGTCGGCCCGCTGCTTAAGGTCAGCGATATTAATCCCCATGGTAGGATCGGTGCCCAGTACTACATCGAGCATTAGCTGTTGAGCTAGCAAGCTATGGGTCTCACCGGGACCCTGGGTAAACAACTCATACAAATAGCGCCCGCGGATCATGCTCTTCTGGGCAGTCAGTTCCAGATCTGAGCCAAACTGTGAATATTCTTTGGCTTGAGCGGCCTGAGCCAGCGCCAGCATAGCGTCGGCGTTCTGTTTCTTCTGGCGATCATTGTGGCCGCGTCCACCAACACGGGTGACACTCAAGCCCGTGCTAATGGCAGGGCGGAGCCCTTCCCGAAAAATATTCATGTCCAGAACCCACTGGCCATCGGTAATAGACATGATGTTAGTCGGTAAGAAGCCGGTGACATCACCTCCATCGGCCAGCACCACCGGGATAGTAGTGAGGTGTTTTTTGTTTTTGCTAAGGCGGCCGGCACGCTCTAGCAACATAGAGTGGGCATGGAAGATATCACCCGGGTAGCTCTCCCGGCTGGGACTGGCCCCGGCTAGCAGGGAGATCTCCCGATAAGCATGGGCGTGTGTCGTTAAATCGTCATAAATTACCAGACTGTCCTGGTCCAGCTCACGCCACAAGTATTCACCCAAAGCACAACCGACGTACGGCGCCAGATAGCTCATTACCAAAGATTCAAAGATAGTTGACACCACCACAATGGCTTTATCAAGAGCCTTGTTCTCCTCTAATCGAGTAAGTAACACGTCCACATCGCTGCGGCGGCGGGCAATCATCACATAAATAACTATTTGGTCGGTGTTCCGCTGGTTGATGGCGATCTGGGTAACCAACGTTGACTTGCCGGACTTGCTTTCTCCCAACAGAGCTAAACGTTGGCCGCGGACTATTGGAAAGAGGGTGTCTATTAGAGCTACACCTGTTTCCAACTGTAAGTCTAGAAGCTGGCGCTCATAGATTGGCGGGGCGGAATTAAAAACCGGCCAGTCAGCATCCGGCGCAATAGCGCCTTTGCCGTCCAGCGGCTCGCCTAAAGTTGAAATTACCCGACCGATATAGCCTTTGCCGACTTTGGTGGTCAGTTGATTAGCGGTTGCCGCAGCCATCATGCCAACCCGCAGAGTCTGGGTTCCCAGATGCAAAACTACCACTTTATCTTCCAAAATGTGATGTACAAAACCCTTAGAGCTGTCCTCAAAAATAACCGGCGAATGGACGGTAACCGGTTGCATGCCGCGCACCGTAATCAAGAAGCGATCAACAGCTATTATTTCGCCAACCGGAGCGCCGGTGTCCACTACTTTCTGAAAATGCTGTTTAGCTTCACCGCTCATTTAGACTGTTTGGCTACGCTTAAGGCAATTAGTTCTATAAGATATGGTTCCTGGCCTCGAAGATGGGAACGAAGACTTAAGTCAAATACCCGACTGGAAGTCCGCACCACACAGCCGGCGGCAATAGTTGGCTGCAAGCCCACCTGAAGCAACGTCTGGGGATGAATATTAGACCTCAGCCAATCAATTATTCTATCCAGCGCTTTGGGCGAGGCTTCGGAAGCAAAACTCATATGGATCAGCGGCGCTCGGCCCAGCACTTCGTTAAGCTCGTCGTAAAGCTGGCGACGCTGAGCGTCTTCCAACAGATTAACTTTGTTAGCTTGAGCTAGTTGATCGAGCGAGCGGCTAAGCCGCGGCGGCTGAACATCGCTACCTGCCGGGCGGGCTTTGGTACTGATAAAAAAATCCGACAGTGTGGTAAGCTCGCGCATAATCCGGGCCACATCCACCTGGCTCACTAGAGAGGTTGGCAATATTAATGCCTGTTTAGATTCCACTCTTTAAGTCCTCGATAATAGCTTTTTTGTTAGCCTCCAGCTCGGCCAAAATGTAGTCCAGCTGATCAGTTAAATCAATCTCATTGCCTATGGCTCTAAGCACGTAGTGATTGATAATGCCGGCCATCTCTTTTTCAAAGCGGGCGATAGCTTGGTTTTTTTGATCCTCATACTGGGCCTGCAGCTGCTTTTGTAAAAAGACTCTCTGCTGTTCGATAGTAGTAATAGTTTTTTCGATAGACTCTAAGGCCAACTGTTTGGCATCAGTAATCGATTGTTCGTATTTTTTAAATTCCTCCTGGAGGGTCTTTGTTATCTCGGCCTTCATATAGTCATTCAGCTGAGCAGTGGTCTGGCGCAGATCCTGCTGGAGGAACATCGCGTTCTCGCCAATAACTTTTTCAAAGTGCAGACGACCGCGATTTCTTAACTCCTCACGGAATTCATCATTGAAGATATGCTCAACATCTACCGTAGCCGCCTTATCAAGCTGAACATCGGGTAGGCCGTCTTTGCCGCGGCTGCTGCCGCCCTTGCCAAGTCGCATGGCCACCCAGATGAAGGCTGCTGTGGCAGCAGCCAGTGATCCGACGACTAATATCAACCCACCCGTATTCATAGTTTCAGTAGTAAATATACCCCAATTACGCCAACCGCGAAAATCAGAACCGAGACCACCAATACTTGAGCCAGCGCCTTGTAGGCAGATCCGCGACTCAAAGGGTTACGACCGATAGCTATTATGCCGCTGCGGACACCGACCCACAAGACGGCTCCAGCAACAGCTATGGTAAATAGGAAGATTGCTAAGGCTCCATACAACCTAACGGCCGAAACGTTTTTTCCGGCAATGGCCTCAGCTGTTCGCCGCAAGGGTCCGGGTACTAGAGTTTCGCTTCGTAAGGGGTTTTTACCCGGAGTAATGTCCACCAGTATGCGGCCAACGGCGCTGCCCGAAGCCGTCTGAGTCAAAACAGCGCTCCGGCTGCTGTATTCCTCCAGTGCGTGGCCAATGATTTTAGACTGACCGGTACCCGCTTTAGCGGCGATACCATCGGTACTGGATATTGAAAGATAGTCCCCAGACTCAATTATTCCGTTCTCTATGCTGACTAAAACCGGATAGCGGCCATTAGTGGCGACAAAGGTGTTTTGACCTTCTTCGGCCACCACGGCAGTGGCATCAGCCGGATCGATAACTACGCCGTATATTCGCCAGTCCTCGCTGCCCGGGACCAGTTCAACACTGGTTTTAGAATCTTTACTAACAGCCACCACCATGCCGGGCTGCAGGGCTTCTTTGGAGCTAAAACCTGACACAAAACTTTGAGCGAAAGCCGTCAGTGGCACCGTAAGCAGAAAAATGGCGCTACTGACAATCAATAACCGGCCAATGTTAAGCTCGGATACCCTAAAAGACGGGCTCGCCATATTACCTGTCAGTATAACGCTTACGCTGTTAAATGACTACCTCTGGACAGCAGTCAACCTTACCAGTGTTTTAACAGCGTAGCTAAGATCTTCCTTGGTAGTTTGCCGCCCGAAGCTAAACCTCAGAGTTGAACGAGCCAATTTAGAACTTAGCCCAATAGCCGCCAGCACGTGTGAAGACTGGCCCTTTGCGGCGCTGCAAGCACTGCCTACACCCGCTTGGATACCGGCTTCATCCAGCTCCATAACTAGCCGCTCATTATCAGCCCCGGGGAGAGTGATACTTAAGATATGCGGGGATTGATGCTTAATGGAGCCGTTAATAGTAAGGTCGCCAAGATGATTTTGCAACTCTGCCGCAAAAAACTCTCTTAGCTCCCTAGTTCTTTTCAACTCCTGCTTGTATTTACTTTGAGCTTGTTCCAAAGCTTCGGTAAAACCGGCGATAAGCGCTAAACTCTCGGTCCCCGATCTACGGCCATACTCCTGCCCGCCTCCCAAAATGAGCGGGGCTAAATCAACGCCAGCTTTTGCCAGTAGTGCTCCTGACTGTTTCGGTCCATAAATCTTACCCCCGTTAACAGTCATCATATCGACACCAAGCCGGCTGGCCTGCAGATCAAAATAATTACCTGCTTGAGCCCCATCACTATGCAGATAAAGCGGCAGGTGGTTACCTGATTTCAACCTGGCTTCGCGTACCTGAGTTATCAAATTGGAAACTTCGCTCAGCGGCTGAACTGTTCCCAGTTCATTGTTAACCATCATAATGCTAACGAGAATAGTTTTATCACTTATTAAATTACTTAACTTGTTAAGTATTATCCGGCCGTTGCTATCTACTGGCACCTGCTTATTTTTGTAAAGTTTAGCTGGTTCTAGGACGGATTCGTGCTCGATTGCACTAACCAGCAATTCGCCTTTGGGATGCCGGCTCATAACTCCGGAGATGGCTAAGTTATTGGCTTCGGTCGCCCCGGAGGTAAAAACGATTTCCGCTGGCTTGGCACCCAGCAGCCGGGCGACCCTAGCTCGAAAGGTATCCAAATCCTTCTTAACAGCGCGGCTGGAAAGATAAATGGCGGAAGGATTATGGAAACGTTCAGACCAATAGGGCTCCGTGGCTTTTTTAACTACTGGATCCATTGGTGTAGCCGCGGCGTAGTCCAAATATATGTGCTTTTTCATAATGTGTTCAGATTAAACAGCTTGGCGGCGTTAGCGGTTGTAGCCGAGGCTAGATCCGGCAGAACTTCAGTCCTCAAGTTCGCCAAAAACTCGGCAACCGCGGCAACGTGTTTGGGCTCACAAAGCTCACCGCGAAAGGGTGCTGGTGTTAGAAACGGCGCATCTGTCTCCAAAACCAACCTGTCAAGCGGCACGGCTTTGGCCGCCTCCAGCTGGTTCTGTTCCTTAGTAAAGGTCATGATGCCGTTTAGACCGATATATAGCCCGCGGCTCAGAGCTTCATCCAAGTGGCCGGGGTTAGTACTGAAGCTATGTACTACGCCCCTTAGGTTTCTGTAGTCATCATATATTTGCCAAAAATCTTCCCAAGCCTCACGAACATGAAAAACAAAAGGTAAACCCGATTCCATCCCGGCCTCGATGTGTGCTCTGAGAGCCTGTTGCTGATCAGTTTTAGGCGAGATATTACGATAGTAATCAAGTCCTGTCTCACCAATGGCCACAACTTTTGGTTGACCGGCAATTTTTTTTAGTTTTTTTGAGCTGTGCGGGTCAGACACAAACACGGTGGCATCATGCGGATGGGCGCCAGCAGTTGCCCAGACATCATTATGGCCGCCGGCTATATCGATCGCGGCCTGCGAATCTGACAACGTGGTTCCCACACAGATGAGTTTGGCTACACCACTGTGACCGGCGTTGGTTATTATTTCATTCTCGCGACCCCGGTACTTCTTAAACTGCAGATGGCAGTGCGTATCAACAAACTCCATACTTGCCTAGGTGATTTGAGCTGATGCCAGCTTCTCTTCTTTTGGGAATAACGGGCCGGGAAGCGGCTTGAGTACACCGCTGCCGAACGCAGTGTATATCTTCTCAGCGGTTTGGGGCATAAAGGGAGACAGCAAGCTGGCAATTTCCAGCAAATTAGCTGTTAGGTGCGCCAAGGTTTCCTGCATGTGCTGCTCATCCTTGGTTTTGGCAATCTCCCAGGGTTTGGTTTCATCAATATACTGGTTTAGTCCCTTAACCTGTTCCCACACTTCCTCCAGGGCATGATCAAACCGGCAGCCTTCGATTGCCCGACGATAAGAGTCAACATCGTGTTCAGGGGCCGGTATTTCACCGATAATGCCGTTCTGGTATTTGGCAACCATCGCGGCGATCCTAGACACCGCATTACCCAGCTGATCAGCCAATTCGTCATTGTAAGCCGCCTCCAACCGGGCCCAGGTAAAGTCACCGTCGTCATTGCTGGGAATATGACGAGTAAAGAAGTACCGGAAGGCGTCAGCGCCGTATTTATCAACTATCTCTTTTGGCGATACCACATTGCCTAGGGTCTTGCTCATCTTTTTGCCCTCAACATTCACAAAACCATGCACATAAAGGGTTTTTAGAGTAGGAACACCCAAGCCCATCAGCATAGCCGGCCAGATCGCGGCGTGAAAACGCAGGATGTCCTTACCTATCACCTGAACGTTAGCTGGCCAGAAGTTTTTAAAATCAGCACCGTCCGGATAACCAAGCACGGTGATATAGTTCATCAAAGCCTCGAACCATACATACATGACCTGGCTGTCATCGCCCGGCACCGGAATACCCCAGGCGATTTTGTTCTTGGGTCGGCTGATACTGATATCTTCCAATCCGGAATTAACGACTGCCAGAATCTCATGCTTACGGGTTTCCGGCACAACCTTCAGTTGATCGGTTTCAATCAGCTCTTTGATTTTTGGCGTAAAAGTACTGAGTTTAAAGAAGTAGTTTTCCTCTTCAATCTGCTCATAAGGCCGATTATGGGCTGGACAGACACCCTTGTTAGCCTTGACCACCGCTTCCGGGAAGAAGGCCTCATCGCCGGTACAGTACCAGCCTGAGTACTGACCTTTGTAAATATGCTGTTTCAAATTCTGCCAAATAATTTGGGCCCGCTTCTCATGTTCCGCGTCAGTTGTTCGGACGAACCGGTCATTGCTAATATTCAGCGTCTTTAGCAGCTCTCGAAAACTCTGGCTCATCTGATCAGCGAATTCCTGGGGAGTCTTTTTTAGTTCATCAGCTTTTTCGGCGATCTTACCGCCGTGCTCATCGGTTCCCGTAGCAAACAAAGTCGGGATCTTACGCTGACGCATATACCGTGCCAAGACATCCGCATAAACCAACTCCATGCCAAAACCGATGTGCGGTTCGCTGTTGACATAAGGAATAGAGGTCGTGATGTAAAACCCTTGGCTCATGGCTTTAATTGTATCTTGCCCGCCTGAAATTCCGAAGGAATTTTAGCGGGGCTATAACAGAGAGGATTGACTAGGCAGTCCTGGGAGTGGAGCGATATCAATACCTAGCTTGTCTGCCAATCGTTCAAGAAATTCTATTTGAGCAGGAATAAGTTTTTTAGAAGCTTCAGATAGCGTAAACCATTCGGCGCGGTCGACTTCTAAAAATTCCTGCATATTACCGGACCGCGGCGGCCATTCCATTTCAAAGGTATTACCTTTGATATTTGATACGTCCAGATTGCCTTCGACAGCCCAAGCGATGACGGTTTTTTTGCCTTTCTGTTCAATCGTTCCAAGTTCAGCAAATTCACCACTCGGGATGGATTTACCCAGTTCTTCTTTGAACTCTTTCTTGGCGACTTCCAGCGGATCACTATCGTTCTCATATTCACCTTTTGGTATTGACCAAGCCCCAGCTTCTTTTTTGGCGAACCATGGTCCCCCCATATGAACAATCAGCACCTCAACCTGCCCGCCTCTTTGTCTATAAACCAAAAGCCCAGCACTCTGTTTCTTCATAACCCAACCGTCTTTAAAAAGAATTCAGTCCGTTCTTTAAGAAATGGAATCGCTTTAGGTGATGATAGAAAATCCGTAACATCCATTATCTGATGATTTAGGCCCTCATGACTAAACTTTAGCGTCTTAGCCACACTTTCAGGCAGTACTGCCACTACAAAATAAGCAAGCTTTCCAGGATATCTCGTACTAGGATATTGCTTGACGAATCTGATGTCACTAGTTGAGATGGCCAAGCCAAACTCTTCATCAACTTCTCTCTTGAAAGTTTCGTAAACAGTTTCGCTCTTGTCTTTTCCACCGCCCGGGAAGTCAAGATACCCGGGGTAGTACCTTGTTCTTCTGTCTCTTTCATAGACAAGTAGCTTATCTTCACCAATAAAGACTGGGCCTTTTGCCCCTTGGTGATCAGTGCGATTAAGTAAATCTTTATCCATTACAAACTGGTGGGGCTGGAGGGACTTGAACCCCCGACCTCAGCAATGTGAATGCTGCGCTCTAGCCGACTGAGCTACAACCCCGCTCTAACAGATTATAGCTGATTAGGCTTGGTCGATGAATTCTGTAAGAATTCTAGCGACAGAAACACATACGTATGCAATGCAAGGAAGGGCTGAGCAACTTAAAAGAGCTGTATATGTAATACAGTGATTGAGTAGCGCAAGCCCTAACGATGCAGTGCGCCGTAAGCATTAGCGGTGCAACCGGCTCCGCCGGTTGGCAGGCTAACGCGGTGTGTCGTTGTCGATGAATTCTTGGCAGAAGCGCTCGAAAACAGCGTTAGTCCAGCCAAAGCCGGTCTGTGACGGGTAAAGCCCCTTGACCGGTGGCTTGCCGGGCTGGACGACGTTGTACTTTTCCAAAAAAACGCCGTGTTCATTGAACCAGTCCAAGCAGGTCTTTAGCCACTTTATGGCAACCCGCCTGGCTTCCTCGTGATAGCCATAATTCTGAAGACCTTTGACGACAATAAAGTGCAGAGGCGCCCAACCGTTGGGATAAGCCCACTGGGTTGGTACCGCTCCGGGCATCAGCTGGACGGCGCCGTTCACCACTTTGCCAAAGGATTGATACTCGGTTGCCGCCAGACCGCCGCGATTCTCAAAACGCCGTAAGTTTTTTACCATCCGCCGGGCCTGATCAGCACTGGCCAGACCAGCCCACATCGGGAAAAACCCAGCTAGTGAACTAACCGAACCACGTTTTTCCTTGACGTAGTTATAGTCGCAGTAAAAACCGCGGATCTTGTCCCACATTAGATTATTCATTACTTCTTTTCGGTGCTTTGCCCGCTGCTGCCAATCCTTGGCTATTCTACGATCACCAAGCTCCATAGCACCCCGCGCAAAGTCGATTTCGTACTTATAGAGCAAGGAGTTGAGATCGACCGGTAGATAATCCAAGGCTTTGCGCCCAAACCGCGGAGTCATATCCCAACCGCTCTCGGCCTCAGCTAAATCGTGAATCATATTAATATCGAAATAGCGCGACAGACCTCTATAGACTTGCCGCCAATTGGGCTTTTCCCCGCCCATCCAGACGCTTAAGTATTCGTCCTCAGCTGTAGCAAGGGATTTCTTTAACCAGGACTTGTCCATTCTGTAAGTCTCATAGATATCCCAAGTGAAGCTTGTCAACAGCGGGGGCTGTGAGTGCCCAGTTAGGTAGGTACGTGAGGCATTTGGAATAATCCCAAAACGTTCGAATAGGCTCAGCAGATTTTCTAAGATGCCCGATACAAGCTCTTTGTGTTTGTTATCAAGGAGACCTTGAGCTATAAAGTAACTATCCCAGTAATAAAGCTCGTTGTAGTCAAACTCATGCCCCGGTTCATCCGCTGGCACTATGTATGGCTTTGGTAGTCCAAGTAGATGATCATTATCTTTAGTATGATTTCGTTTTAGATTTTTCCAGTAACCGGCTATATAGCGGCGGGCCTCGGTAACATCTTGAGCAGTCAGCTCAGGTTCGCGTCTTAGCAATAAAGTGGTGGCTAAGTTTTTTGTTTTAACGATCACGGTAGTTTCAGACTAGAACTACCAACGTAGATAGTCAAGTTTGAGAGTACCCAGCCGTAGTCTGAAAGACTACAGCCGGGTGTTGAGGGAGGCAGCCAGGTTAGCCGGCCGGGGCTCATGGCCCCGGCCGGCTCAAGCGACGCTCAGGCGAAGACGTGCGTGGCAAGCTCCGGGCGATCGGCAATGCCATGCCTGAAGTGCTGGACGACTACGACAGCGATATCTTGAGGTGAATCCATCCAGGGTTCTCCTTTCTACGCGACGGGTGCCTGCCGAAGCCGCCGTTGCTCGTGCTTCACGAGCTCACGGAGCCTTTTGTCGGTGTACCGACGACGGAGTTGCTTGTACAGCCTTCGCCACCCTGGGCGGTCCTTGCTCTCGAGGCAGATCACTGCCTGAGTCACAAGGGGGTCACGCTTGGCCATAGCTTGCCTCCCCTCTGGTTGTTTACCATGTTGTGACACGGTGGTGTGCTTGGGGAACCCAACAGCGTAAGCCGTCAGATTTGTCTCCCCACTGCTAGGCTTGTTTGGTGCTTGTTAAGCCTAGCAGTGGGGCAACAAAAAAACCGGACTTGCTTTTCGCAAGTCCGGTTGATTTTTTGGTTTGGTGGTTCTAGTTCACAGTTTTGGACATGCAATAAGCATTAGCTCGCACGAGCGAGAATAATACTAAAGCATGTAAACTTGCGACCTTGAACCATGTTCTCTGTTATACCGCTAATCGCTTAACAGGTCAAGCATTTTACACAGACTATGCGTCAATGTTTTTATAGACGCCTAGAAATATCAACTCACTCATATTCTTTGTGCTGGCAAGCCTATGCTGTCTTCTGAGAGATGCTTCTCTTTGAAAATCAATCTTCCAGCCGCGGGATTTCTTTCGTTCATCAAGATACATGTATATTTCTGAGTCAATTGACCGCAGGGCCAAATCAATAAGTCGAGTAATGGGAGGTAGTCTCTTGGTTACCAGGGTCCTGGCACGCTCGTTAAATTCCCTCATGAAGGGTTGATACGTGAGCCAACCTAACCAATGCAGTGCTCGCAAATACTTTTCGTCCGCAAGTTCAAGAGACATACGAACTTCGTCTTCACTAAAACCGAGCCTCATTAATCCTTTCCCCGTAACCGACTGCAGTCCTTGGTGTATAGCACCTGGTAAATTGTTATCTGCCATCTGCTCTAAGTCATCGACGTCAAGTGGTGTATCAGGCCCCAGTAACGAGTCCTTGAGATAGGATGTATAAATAAACAACTCTTCTACACTTCCAGCATCAAATCTTCGATCTTCAAATAATTCTGCTAGATTACTCTCGCCGTTTCCCCCTATTCCCCAAATCTTTCCAAGATAAATTACGTGGCCAAAGTCATACTTAACATCGTCTCTTTCCCTCAGGAAGTCATCCATCCTGGATAGACGCTCCTCCAAGTCCACACCGAAAAAGACCTCTTCTAACTCGTCTCTTTCGCTCTCAGGTAGTTCGTCAACTACCTCGTCGTAAGCTGGTAGTTCATAACCTAAAAACTGCCGTACATTCTCAAGCGTTGCTTGGCTGAGCTCTTCAGGACTAATCTCAGCAGTATCCCGCAACTCACCTTCCGGGCCAGGATCAGGCAACTCGTGACCAGACATATTAATATTCTACAATATTATTATATAAACGTCAATTCTATACGTTCTCGGGATAGCTTATCACTGCCTACAGCGTACTTGGCGATTTCC
>Ga0209541_10011656_pt1 | contig 13720 bp, 13 predicted proteins | sample RifCSPlowO2_01_FD_184027 | JGI IMG/M metagenome (GOLD analysis project Ga0209541, IMG submission 184027) | Groundwater microbial communities from Rifle, Colorado - Rifle CSP2_plank lowO2_0.1 (SPAdes) (version 2) | ecosystem: Environmental > Aquatic > Deep subsurface > Groundwater | place...
TGGAGGTTCGACCTCCAAGTTCGCGCGGCAGGAAGTAAATCTTCTCGAGGACAAAGGTAGGACTATTTACTGTTTCTTCGACGCCGAACGCTTTTGCCACTGATTTCGTAAACGCAGTCTTCCCCGCCCCAAGCTCGCCCGAGAGAGTGACGAGTGTCGCGCCTGCTTCTGGCATAAGAGAACGGACAAAATCGGCGGCCTCCGCCTCGAGCTCTCTGAGCGTCTGGATAACTTTCTTCATAGTGAGACAATTGTACCGCCGAAAACGAAAGTGCGCCTGACTCCGAAGAGTCAGGCGCACGCGATTGCAGAAATCTACTACCAAGATCGGTACCCCCAAAACATGACGGAGGCCGGAGGCCGGTAATAGTACGGGTAGGACGAGTACGGCGCGGGAGCACAAACTACTGCTGTGCCCTGTGACACCCATCGGTTCGGAAAGGCGCAGAACGCCTTTTGCCCGGGCTTCAACTGGGTCGGCTCCGCCGCCGGCACGTAGACCACGGTTGGGGCGGCGGCACACCCACCGAGCAGGGCTGCGAGAAAAAGAACAGCCGGTACCTTCATGGCAATCTCCTGAAGTTGAACCTATAAAGTATACTACTACTTATAGCAATTTGTCAAGCCCCTCCACAGAACCGCCTATGTTCGGTGCTATAATCGCCTGCATGGATCTGCCGTTTGATACGACGCATACCGACGCGGAACTCGCCGCCGTACGCGCGCGCGAAGAAGAAGACCTCGCGCGCATCCTCTCTGAAAAGTACGAGATGCCGTATGCCGACCTTTCGCTCCAGGCGATAAACACCGACGCGCTCCGTCTAATCCCCGAGGCGGCTGCGCGCGCCGCCGAGGCGGCGGCGTTCGCGAAAACAGCCAAGGAGGTTTCGCTCGCCATACATAATCCGAACAATCCCACCCTCGCGAATCTCTCTGCCGACCTTGTCGGACGCGGCTTCACGCTCCGCACCTTCCTCGTTTCGAGGAAGAGTCTCGACCGGGCCTTTGGGCGCTACCGCGAACTCTCCTTCTCGACCGAGTCGAAGCCGGGCGTCTTTACTATTCCCTCGGAAGTACTCTCCAAAGCCGCGGGCGCAATCAGCACGCTTCCCGCGCTTGCGCGCGAAATAGAAGCCGCGGTAGTTGAGAAGTCGCTCGACCGCATCTCCCACGTCTTTGAGGTCCTCCTCTCAGGCGCCTTTGCGCTCCGCGCTTCGGATATCCATTTTGAGCCGGGCGAGGCGAAAACGCTCTTGCGTCTGCGCATCGATGGTGTTCTCTCCGACGTCTACGCCTTTGAACCCGCGATCTATCACCAACTCAATTCACGCATCAAGCTCGTTTCGGGGACGAAGCTGAATGTGACGAAAGAGGCGCAGGACGGTCGGTTCTCTGTAGAAAAGGATTCGGCCCAAATCGAGATACGCGTGTCGCTCATCCCGAGCAATTACGGCGAATCGATCGTGATGCGCATCCTCGACCCCGAAGCGACGAAAGTTACCTATAAAGACCTCGGCATTCACTCGAAGCTCCTCGCACGCCTCGAGGCGGAGATACGGCGGCCGAACGGGATGCTGCTTACGACCGGTCCGACGGGGAGCGGGAAGACGACGACACTCTACTCCTTCCTCCGCGAGATCCACACGCCGGACATAAAGATCATCACGATCGAAGACCCGGTCGAGTACCACCTCGACGGCATCGTGCAGACGCAGGTCGAGGGAGAGAAATATACCTTTGCTGAAGGGCTCCGCTCGATCGTGCGCCAAGACCCGGATGTCATCATGGTCGGCGAGATCCGTGACGGCGAAACAGCCAATATCGCCATCCAGGCCGCGCTCACCGGCCACTTCGTCTTTTCCACGCTCCACACCAACGACGCTGCGGGCACCTTCCCCCGGCTTGCAGACCTCGGCGCGGACCCGAAGTCCTTCGGTTCTGCCGTGACCGTCTCGATGGCGCAGCGCCTCCTGCGCACGCTCGATCCCGAAAAGAAAAAAGAGCGTCCGCTCACGGACGCTGAGAAAAAGATGATCGCAAAAGTCTTCGAGCTGCTCGTCGACAAGTCGCTCGTTCCCGAAAAAATAGAAACGGTATGGGAGCCGTCAGTAGACGGCTCGCCCGATAGTGGCGAGACCGGTTACAAGGGGCGCATCGGCCTCCATGAGGCGATCTTTATGGACGACGAGCTCGCCCACTTCCTCCGCGACAATCCGCCTGAAAACGAGATCGCGAAGCTTGCATCAAAACAGGGCTATCTCACCATGGCGCAAGACGGCATCCTCAAGGCGCTCTCTGGCATCACCTCCCTCGCCGAAGTCGCCGCCACCGTGGACCTGCCGAGATAGCTTCATTGACACGTCATAACTGATGTATATACTTCGGTTATATGAAAACTGCGATTAGCTTTAAGATAGACAAAGAGGTGCGCGACCGGGCACGGAAGGTCGCTAAAAAAATAGGCATACCGCTCTCTATGGTAGTCAACCAGCAGTTAAAGACGTTCGCCGATGAACGGCGTATCGAGTTCTATGAGCCGCTCATCCCCAACGCCAAAACACGCAAGATCCTCGACGAGGCCCTGCGCGATATCCGGGAAGGCCGAGAGGATAGGTTTTCTCCGGCATTTACAAGCATTGAAGATATGAATCGTTGGCTTGATAGAAAGCCATGACTGTCTTCTATTCGAAGAGATTTAAGAAGAATTACGGAAAATTGCCCTTGAAGTTGCGGGAACAATTCAAAAAACGCCGAAACTTGTTTCTCGTGGAACCTTTCGATCCCATCCTCAATAACCATACCTTACATGATCCCTATCGGGGCTGTCGGAGCATTAATATAACAGGCGACTACCGCGCTATTTTCTATAACGAGAATCCCACTATTGTCCGCTTTATTGCCATCGGAACGCATCACGAGCTTTTTGGCACCTAACATCCGCACCGAAGTCGCCGCCACCGTCGACCTGCCGCGTTCTTAGACGAGCGCATCGATTGTTTTTGCCAACTGGCGGTCTTTTTCGGTTATCCTATTCCCCCTGTCATGAGTGGTCGTAGAAATAACGACATTTTTATAGTCTGTAATGCAAATATCGGGATGGTGCTGCAATCGCTCGGCAACTTCACCCACCCTGTTTACGAACGCGAGCGCTTGTCGAAAGTCGGCAAATGTGAATGTTTTTTGGAGCGTATTATTTACTTCTTGCCATGCGTCATGCATCGGCTAACTATATCAAAAGAGAAGGTCCCGTTCATAGTCCTCAAGGCAATATCCCACAGTGAAGCGGGGGAGACGAGACACCTGAGGAGTTCCGCAGCGCCCATACCGAAGTAGGAGACCACAAAGTCCTTGGGGAAACGCCTGAAGCCGTCAAGCCTTGCCTAGAGGAGTATGAACGAGATCAAAAAACTATGATAGAATATTAGCATCATCATATTTTTATGTCAAGGTCTTCTGGAAATCCCCTCCCGCTCCTCACCTCACTCGATGCGGCGCTCCGTCCGGTCAGTTGGGACGAGTATGTCGGCCAAAAGCAAGTAAAAGCAAATGTGCGCGTCTCTCTTGATGCGGCGAAGAAGCGGGGAAGCATGCCTGAACACATCCTCTTTTATGGACCGCCGGGCGTCGGGAAGACGACGCTCGCCCACCTCGTCGCCCACACGCTTGAAGCACCTCTCAAAAGTACGTCCGGCGTCGCGATAGAGCGTGCCGGCGACCTCGCCGCGATACTTACCAATCTCGACCCGAACACTGTGTTGTTTATTGACGAGATCCACCGGCTCTCGCGCAAGATCGAGGAGCTCTTATATCCTGCGCTTGAGTCCGGGCATCTCGACATCGTGCTTGGGAAGGGGCCGTCGGCGCGCACCGTCGAGCTTGCGCTCCCGCCCTTTACGCTTGTCGGCGCGACCACGCGCGTCGCAGAGCTCTCCGGCCCCTTGCGCTCGCGCTTCGGCGGCGGCGTCTATCAGCTTGATTTCTATACGAACGACGACCTGCGCGACATTATTCGCCGCTCGGCGACGCTCCTCGAGCTCGCGGCGCCCGAAGAGGTCATCACGCGCATCGCGGAGAGGAGCCGCGCGACTCCGCGCGTCGCGAACGCGCTTCTGAAGCGCGTGCGTGATTTCTCCGAGGTGCACGAGCGCCCGCTCTCGGCTGCTCTCTGCGACGAGGCCTGCGCCCTCTTCGGTATTGATGCGTACGGCCTCACCAAAGACGACCGCCGCTATCTCGAGACCCTTCTGAAAAGCTTCAGGGGCGGGCCCTCCGGCGTCCAGGCGCTTGCGGCGGCGCTCCACGAAGACGCCGACACGGTCGAATACATCTATGAGCCGTATCTTCTGCGTCTCGGCTTCATCGAGCGCTCCCCGCGCGGCCGCATCCTCACACAAAAGGGCCGCGAGTATTTGGGCAGTGAACCAGTTTTATTGTAAAAAGCGAGCGACTTGTGAAAATTGGTAGTAAGACTTGGCCTAGCGGCCCGGAGCGCGACCAATTTTTACAAGTTGCGAGCTTTTTTGCTATCATCCGTTTATGAGCGGACACAGCAAATGGTCCCAGATCAAGCGGCAGAAGTCCGTGACCGACGCGGCGAGGAGCCGCGTCTTCTCGCGCTTCGCGCGCCTTATCGCGCTTGAGTCTAAAAAAGCGAACGGCCTGCTCTCGGCGCCCGGGCTCGCGGTCGCGATTGCGCGCGCCAAAGCCGCGAATATGCCTAAGGACAACATCGAACGCGCGGTCGCGAAGGGCATCTCAAAAGATTCCGGCGATCTCGAACAGGTTCTCTACGAAGCGTACGGGCCGGGCGGTGTCGCTATCCTTGTTGACGCTTTAACCGATAATAAGAACCGCACAACGCAGGAAATAAAACATTTGCTTGTTCTGCATAGTATCGAGCTCGCGAATCCGGGCGCTGCGAGCTGGGCGTTTACAAAATCCGGCGGCGCCTATCTGCCGAACGAACCTCTCATTGAAGTCGCGGGGGCTGACGAAGAGCGGCTTTCTGCCGTCCTTGAAGCGCTCGACGAGCATGACGATGTGCAACAAGTTTTCACCAATGCGCGCGGTTATGGAAATATCGACTAGGCGGCCCTTTCGGGTGCTGGCGATTGACCCCGGCTACGACCGGCTCGGTATCGCCGTCATCGAGGGCGACCCTTCGCGCCCGACGCTTCTCATGAGCGCGTGCGTTATGCCGGAGAAGGGCGCACACGAAGAGCGTCTCGCGCGCGTCTTTAGCGCCGTTGCAGATGCTATTACCGAGTATGCGCCCGCAGCGCTCGCCCTCGAGACCCTCTTCTTCAGTATCAATAAGAAAACGGCCCTCGGCGTCGCTGAGGCGCGCGGCGCCATTCTCGCGGCCGCCGGTAGTGCGTCCCTACCGGTCATCGAGTGTTCTCCCCAGCAGGTGAAACTCGCGGTCACCGGCCACGGTGGGTCGCGTAAGGCGGCCGTTGCGGCCATGATTCCTCGTCTTCTTCATCTTCCGAAGAAAAAGCGTCTTGATGATGAACTAGATGCCATCGCTATCGGCATTACTGCGCTTGCCACCGGTCTCTTGAGAGACCAAAAGGACAAGAAGTGGTAGCATACACGATATGATGGTACGCCGACGCGCCTCGTGGCGGCAGATGTTTCTTGCGTTTATCCTCGCGCTCTTTGGGTTGGGCTTTTTCATCGGCGGAGGCCTTCTTGTTGTTGTCGCCCTTACGCCGGTGCCGGACATAAGCTCATTCTCCTCGCGACAAGTCGACCAGTCGACAAAGATCTACGATCGCACCGGCCAAGTCCTTCTCTATGACTATAATCGCGACGCGCGGCGGAGCGTCGTCCCTCTCGCCGACATTTCGCCACATGCGATCAGCGCCACGATTGCTATTGAGGACTCGAGTTTTTATGCACATGGGGGCATCCGCCTTACCTCTATCCTCCGTGCCATCCTCGCCGACGCCGTCGGCGGATCGCTTTCCCAGGGTGGATCCACGATCACACAACAGGTTGTGAAGAATGAACTCCTCACCAGCCGCAAAAGTATCATCCGTAAGATCCATGAATGGGTGCTCGCGATCAAGCTTGAGCAAGTCTACTCGAAGGAACAGATCCTTGAGACATACCTCAATAGCATCCCCTACGGAGGCACGCTCTATGGAATCGAGGCGGCTTCTGAATCCTATTTCGGCATCCCCGCAAAAGACCTCTCGCTCGCGCAGGCGGCATATCTCGCGTCGATGATACAGGCACCGACATATTATTCCCCGTACGGCACTCACCGGGCCGCGTTGGATGCGCGCAAAGATACCATCCTCGAGCGGATGCGCACGCTCGGATTCATCTCCGACGCCGCCTCTGTTACCGCGAAGGAAGAGGGGGTCTCCTTCTCTCCGACCGGCCGGAACTCGATCGCCGCGCCGCACTTTGTTTTTTATATCCTCAATCTGCTTGAAGAGCGGTATGGTTCGCAAGCGCTTATCTCTGGGCTGAAGGTGACAACAACACTTGATGCCGACCTTGAGACGAAAGCGGAGGCGATCGTGAACCAATACGCGCTCGAGAACGAAAAGAAATTCAAGGCATCAAATGCGTCGCTCATCGCTCTCGATCCCTCAACCGGACAGATCCTCGCTATGGTCGGTTCGCGCAGTTTCTTTGATACCACGATCGACGGACAGTATAATGCTTCCCTCGCCTCCCGTCAGCCGGGCTCTACTATGAAGCCCTTCATCTACTCCCTCGCCCTTATGAAGGGATACACACGCAACACCGTCGTCTTCGATACGCCGACGCAATTCTCAACCGCATGTAACCCGTCTGATATATACAACAACACCCCTCCCTGTTATGCCCCCTCTGATTACGACAACACATTCCGCGGCCCGATGACCTTCGAAACGGCGCTTGCGCAGTCGATCAACATTCCCGCTCTTAAGGTGCTCTACTTGGTCGGGATACAACAAGCCATAACCCTCGCAAAATCATTTGGGCTTACAACGCTCGGCGATCCGAACCAGTACGGCCTCACCTTAGTGTTGGGCGGCGGCGAGGTACGCCTCCTCGATCTGGTAGGCGCGTATGCCGTGTTTGCGAATGAGGGGGCGAAGAATACGCCGACCGGCATACTAGAAGTCGCGGACGCACAGGGCACTCTCCTCGAGTCCTACGCCCCCCAATCTTCGCAGGTAGTGCCTGCGAATATCGCGCGTGATATGTCTGCGATGCTCTCTGACGCGCCTGCCCGTCTACCGGAATATCCTCTCAATTCTCCTCTCTCGTTCTCTGGGTACGAAGTCGCGGTTAAAACCGGTACGACGGATGATACGCGCGACGCGTGGGTGATTGGCTACACCCCTTCTCTCGCACTTGGTGTATGGGCGGGCAATAATGACAATTCGCCGATGGTGAAATCGATCGCCGGCTTTATTGCCGCGCCGATGTGGCATGAGGCGATGGCCTACGCGCTTTCAAAATATCCTAAAACGTATTTCGGGGAACCGAGCCCCATCCTCTCGACCGTTCCGCCGATGCTGCGGGGGGATTGGTACATACCCGATGCGCAAGGAAATATCGTGCCGCACGACCTTCTCTATTGGACCGATAAACATAATCCACAAGGGCCGCCTCCTATTAATCCTGCGCGAGATCCTCAATTCGCTTATTGGGAATACGGTCTCTCGGTCTGGTATGAGAGCCATCCGAATCTCTTCCAGGGCGGCATCATGCTCCCCGTCCCGCTTTCGACTGCAACTACTTCAATAGTGATGGCACCGTAAACCATAATTGATTATTGATTCATTGGGGAGACAAGATAAAGGAGTGAGGTGTCCCCGACGCCCTTGATGAGGAGTGGGCGGCCGATGCCGGCCGCTACCAAAGAGAGACTTTCCGCTCCAGTAAGCGCCAACACAGCGGAAAGATAGCGATGATTAAATGAAAGTTCAAGTGCGCTGCCGGATATGCGTGCAGAAAGCATTTCTGAGGACTCTCCAATATCGGTGTTCCGCGCAAAGAACGAAAAAAGATTCTTTTTTTGGTCAAAACTGATACGTATTTTTTGGAAAGAATCTGAAAAGATCATTGTCCGTTTCAGCGCTGCTTCAAAATCTTTTTTGAGCACAACTGCCTCTACGACCGATTCTTTTGGAATGATTTGGCGGTAGTCTGGATAGACCGCGTTCGTCAGCCGCGAGACCAACATTCCCCCCGTACTCACAAAAGCACATTGGTGTTCATCAAATGAAAGAATAAGATCATCGTCGGGAAGTGCTTGTGATATATCGAGTGCATTCCTTGCGGGGATAAGGAATTTCCCTTGGGTACCCTTATTTGAAAGTGGAACTTTCTTTTCCGCGAGCCGGAATGAATCGGTAGCAACTGCAGTGAGTATTCCTCCTTCTATCGAAAAGTAGATGCTCGCAAGTTCTGGGCGAACTGTTGAAGTAGAGGCGCATGACGCGATAGAGGTAAAAAGATTTTTAAGTAAGATACCGGGAAGTACTACCCTATTTTTAGGGTTTTCAGGAAACGGAATCGATGGGAAATCATCATAGGGGATAGTTTTTATTGAACTTTTCCCTGTGCCGCTGGTGAGATACACCATATCCCCAGTGTGTTCGAGGGTAATACTTCCGTCGTGGGTAAGCGAACTCGCTATCTGTTGGAGGATAGTGGCGGGAATTGCAACGACTCCTTTGGTGGTACAGGTTCCTTCAAGTTTGTAATCAATACCCGTCTCAAGATTAGTAGCACGCATCTTTATTCCTTCATCTCCTGCAAGAATAAGGATTGTGGAGAGGACTGGAAGTGTTGCACTCTTACGGTCTGCGAACCGTGCGACGGTATGCACCGCATCAGTGAATGTCTTTTTTTCTATTGAAATGATCATACAGGCTCTATTAGTAGGGTTGATAAGTGGATAGGAAGAAAAGAGTAGGAAGTAATTGTATATAAGGACGTTCTCTACGCGTATACCCTGTTGATAAGAAGGAGTACATCCTCATACAAGTAGGGTACGGATATTTTGTATTTCCTTTGCGAGCTCGGTATCCACAACTACTTCACGCTTTATTTTCTCGCATGAGTGGATAACTGTTGTATGATCACGGCCACCCAATTTTGTCCCGATCGTTGGATACGAAATACTGAAATCCTCTCGGAGGAGGTACATAACTATCTGGCGCGGCCGCACCACTTCCCTCCGGCGAGTCTTTTCATAGATACTTTCTTCATCGATACCATAAAAAGAAGCAACCTTATCCACCACATTCTTTACCGAAATATTCTTCTGAGGGCGCGTGAATGAACGAAGCGATTGGCGCACTTCAGCAATATCCGGCGCAAATCCCTTTACTTGCGCATGACAGACAATATTGTTTACCATACCCTCTAATTCACGGATAGATCCGCTCGTCATACTGGCGATATGTTCAATGACTTCATCTGAAAGTATCACTCCATGCACTGCGGCCTTCTTGCGCACAATAGTCATACGCGATTCAAGGTCGGGCTCCCCAATATCAATGGTCATTCCGCTCGCGAGGCGCCCCTTCAGGCGATCGGCGATGTCGGGGATAGCAATCGGTGCCCGGTCGGATGAGAAAATAATCTGTTTATTCGTGTCGTGGAGCGTATTGAACAAATGGAAAAGTTCTTCCTCCGTCTTTAGTTTTTTAGAAAGGAATTGAACATCATCCATGATGAGAAGGTCGTATTGTCGATACTTATCCTTGAAGCGGTTCGCCGTTCCCGCCTGCACCGAATCGGTGTAGTCGATGGTAAATTTCTCGGACGTAAGATAAAACACCTTTCGCCCCGGGTACTGTTTCTTAAAGTGGTTCCCTATCGCTTGGATCAGGTGCGTTTTACCGCGTCCTGTGTCGCCGTAGATGAAGAGGGGATTATAGGTGATGCCGGGGCGGGCGAGTATCGCTTGGGCGGCTGCGTAGGCGAGATTATTGAACGAACCGATCACGAACGTGTTGAAGGTATAGCGCGGATTCAGATTGTCGCTCTTGTTAATGTAAAATTCATCTAAAGGGAGTTCAAGGGCACTTCGTACTACCCTCGTTTCTTTCTGTACCTTCCGGCGTTCATCTTTCACAATAAGATACTCAATGTTGCGGAATTCATACGAGATATCTCGGACGATCTTCAATAAGAGGGAATGGAATTTCTTCAAGTACCAGTCTTTAAAGAACTGGCTTGGCACGCCGACATACAGCACGCCGTCCTCTCCTACCTTAATGATGAAACTATTGCGGAACCACGTATTGAAATTCGCGGGCGATATGGAGAGTTCGACTTGAGTCAGTATGTACTCCCACAGTTCTCTCGGATTCCCTTTGTCCATAGTACTCTGGAGTATACGCTTCTTACGAACACAAGGCACGAGTGGTTTTCCGAGGAAAACCTGTTAGTATCATGTGTATAACTCACTAGCGGCTACCCATCTATGTCTAAACAGACCTATCAACCAAAAAAACGCAAGCGCGCGACGACCCACGGGTTCCTCTCGCGAAGCGGAACTGCCGCCGGTCGTGCAATCGTGCGGAATCGCCGCCGAAAGGGCCGTAAGAACCTGGCCGCTTAACCCTCTGTGTTTCCGCGCCATAAACGGCTTCCTCGCGCCCAGTTCCCCACCGTACTCAAGAGCGGCCGGCGGTTCTCATCACCCCACCTCACCGTCGTTGTTTCGCAAGAAGCGCGAGGATACGCGGTCGTCATACCAAAAAAAGTCGCCCGTCTCGCAGTTACGCGGCACCGCATGAAGCGCCGCGTACTCGCGGCGCTTCATGCGGTTTCCCTCCCACCAGCCCTTCTTATCTTCCCTAAAGCATCGGCGAGTAGTGTAAGCTACAAAGACATTCAGACAGAAATAAAAACTCTTCTCTCATGATCTCCACCCTCTTCAACGCCGTTTTTTATGACCCGATCTATAACGCGCTCGTCGCGCTCGTCGCGCTTGTACCCGGCGGCGATGTCGGCGTTGCTGTTATTCTCATCACGGTCATTATCCGGCTCGTACTACTCCCCTTCTCCCTCTCGGCGGCGCGCACCCAGCGTTCAATGAAGACACTTGAGCCGAAGATCAAAGCATTGAAAGAAAAGCATAAAGGAGACAAAGAAAAAGAGGCTCTCGAGACGTTGGCGCTCTACCGCGAGGAACGCGTGAACCCCTTTGCGAGCATGTTGATCGTCTTCATCCAGATCCCAATCCTCCTCGCGCTTTACTGGGTCTTCTTCAACGAACCGTTCTCAACGATCAACACAACCAAGCTCTATGCGCTCACCCCCGTTCCTGATTTTGTCTCTCTCGAATTCCTCGGGCTTATCTCGGTCGCCGGCAAGAGTATGATTCTCGCGATCCTTGCTGGCGCGACGCAATTTCTCCAGGCGCATATGGCGCTCAAAGGGACCATGAAGCCTTCGCCAGGCGGCGGTATGCAGAACGACTTCCAGAGAGTGATGGGACTCCAGCTCAAATACGTCTTCCCATTCCTCATCGGCGCCATCTCTTACACAACCTCCGGCGCCATCGCGCTCTACTTCATCACCACCAACCTCGCCGGCGCCGTGCAGGAGTTGTATGTGAGGCATGCACTCGCCGCGGAGACCTTAGAGTGAGTACGCCCACAAGGAGCTGTCGTTTTTGTTGACGAAGACGAGCGTGGTGTTCGCAGGGTCGAGAGCGAGCGCCTCTGCATCAAGGTCGCCTTTTGTCTCTTTAGGAAAATCAAGCACGAGCTGGGCGTAGCGACCCTTGGTGTCTATCTTCCATATCCGGTCAGAGAAATGCACAGCGCCCTGGTACCAGTCGTCAGGATAGCGCGCGCCGGAGGGCGGGCTCACGGGGATGCCGCAGTAGATCGTTAAATCATCTGCCGCCCACACGCATTTATCCGCGATGGTCGCGACTGGCAGAGGGAGCGTCTCGCCGGTTGCCGGGTCTACCAACTCCATCTGCAAAGCCGAACCTGAAGCAGAGCTCACGAGCACCCACTTCCCTAAGGGGCTCGCGAGGGCGACAAGGCCGCTCTTCGGCCCGGCGATACGCGAGAAGTGCCCAGCGTCGACAAGGAAGGCGGCGCCCGGAAGCGCTCCCGACGGCTTGGTGTACGCGAGATACTTCGACTTCCCGAGAAAAGAGATGCGGATCGCGGAGAGAGGAGTAGTGAAGACTTGGATAGGGTTGGTGCCGTCGTGGCGCAGAAGCGACGCGACCGAGCCGTTCACGCCAGAGGCGAGGGTGAGTATGCCGGCCGATGAAACAGCGATGTCCGCGAGATTCTGGGATAAGAAAAAGCTGTTTGAACTGCTCGCAGAGAGCGCGTACGTATTGATGGTCGAGAATTGCGCGCCCGAGAGATAGCGGACAAAGGCGGCGGAGCCGTCGGGGAGCCACGCCGCCGACTCGATGCCGGGGAGGGTCTTATTCGAGATTCTCCGAAGCGTTTTGGTGTTGGTTGAATATGAGAAAACATTACCGCTCTCGCGCGCGAGATAATTAACAACCGTTTCTTCAGTAGAACTGGCGGTTGCGAGCTGTGTGTTGATGACCGCCTCGCCCGGCACGACCGGCCCTGCGCTTATCTTCACCAGTCGCGGCGAGATGGAGACGGGTGCCGGAGCGGAAGGACCGCCCTCGCCCGTAGCTCCACTCGTGCCCGGCACCGTTCCTTCCCCCGCCACAGGGAAGCTGCCCGGCGTCGTCGTAAGGGCCGGGGCTTTAGCGAAGAAATAGAAATAAATAAGCACCCCAATCCCGACGAAGGCTATCACCGCGGCTCCGATAATAAGTGTGCGTTTCATAGTAGAAAATTATGTTAATAACTTTTTACTTTCAGGACTTCTAACAAAATTTTTCTTTGTTATGACAGATCGGCCAAGCCGTTTTTCTAATTTCTTTCTCGCTCCACCGGCAATATCGCCACCGGCTTTTGCGTCACTTTTCAGTTTTGCGACACCTTTTGAATTTTCTGTTCGATGAATTTCTGTTGTGGCGCGTTCGCCAAGCATATTGAAAATAAGTTCAAAATCGTCCATATGGTCGCGCAGGTTTTGTCTTTTTAGCCCTTTTAGTTTCTTATACTCGCTCGGCGTGACACCAAAAGTCGCTTTAGATATTTCTGCCGTCAGGATCTCATAATCTCTTTCTTCTTTTACCCCCCTATTTTTCCATTCATCGGTGAGCTCTTCGCGAATCACAATGCCGCGCATCCTCTTCTCAATCCAATCTTCGCTGTAGCCCTTGAGCTTGTAGAGCATTCTTGTCCGTTTGGTAGCGAGCTCTGGATTTTCTATCTCCCGCACTCTTTCATAACCGACTTTTGCCAGCCAACGCTTGAATGGTTCGGCCTTGGGAGACGGGATAGATTGGACGATACGGAACATTGTCTCTGTATCCCCACAATCAGTCTCATAGTATTTACCATCGGCAGACAGCAGTTTCAGTTGTCCGATTTTTTCGGACAACTGGACGTAACCTTCTTGCAGGAGCTTTTTTTTCAAGTCAGACCAGTACTTGCGAGGACGTTCACTCTCAGTCACTGCTTCTATAACATCTACGACCGAAAACCACCATTCATTTTTATGTAGTGTCTTTCTAATACCCTTTCCCCTAAAAAGGGTGATTTTTGTGCTTTTTAGTGTATTAATTTCTTTTTTCATGTGTGTGTTCTGCCAACCCCGATGAGGACTATCACAACTGCGGCAATAATAAGTATCC
>Ga0209541_10011658_pt1 | contig 13717 bp, 20 predicted proteins | sample RifCSPlowO2_01_FD_184027 | JGI IMG/M metagenome (GOLD analysis project Ga0209541, IMG submission 184027) | Groundwater microbial communities from Rifle, Colorado - Rifle CSP2_plank lowO2_0.1 (SPAdes) (version 2) | ecosystem: Environmental > Aquatic > Deep subsurface > Groundwater | place...
GCAGATGTTCCTAGAAGATATCTAGGAAGAAGAGTTTATGTAATTATAACTAAAGATTCCGTTGAAAAATAAGTATTAATTATTTCTGTCCCACACCCTGGTTGGGGACAGAGGAACAGGAAAAACACAATTAGTAAGGGATATTTACAATTTTTACTTTAGAGGAAACAAAGCAGAAGAGGGGGAGGGCATATTCATTAGAGCCCATCCTGAAATAGACGTATATAACGAGATTTTTACTGAGCTTGACATTGAAAGAGCAAAAAGAAAGCTTACAGGAAACATAGATGCTCTAATTTATGTTGTAGATGAATTAAACAGGGCTCCTACAGTTGCTCAAAACCAGTTCTTTGGCATAGGAGATGGTATAATGGATTACCAGGGAAGATCAATCTTGCTTGGAAGAGAAGGATATAGATTACTAATGGCAACAGCAAATCTAGGCAATGGGACATTTCAGGGTACATTCGAGACTGATGAAGCGCTACATAACAGACTGCATGTAACCTTAGATTTGGATTATGAAATGTTCAAGCCAACAATAGAGGATAAATTAAGAATTAGGCATAGGCAGTCAGTAAACCCCAATGTAAAAGAAGCAAAAATGAGAGATATCTCAGATAAAATTATTGCAGCATCAAAAGAGATCTCAGAAAAAGCTTTAGACCCTGGTATAGAAGCAAGCGCGGTAGCTAGTTACATAGAATTTGGATTAGATAATTGCATGAAAAATCAAAGAAAAGGAAGGGTTTGGCCTTTAGATTGCCAAGGCTGCCCGCATAATGCAAGTGCTAATGCTATTTGCTCTTACATCAGATCTCCTGTAGAAAGAACAATGCAGGCTATGATAAAATATGCAACAGCTCTTGATTTCCTTGCAAAGCTAAAAAATCCCGACCAAGATACAGATGCAGTAGAGCTTATGTTTAAAAGTTTTGAATTAACTGGAGCTTATCAATCATTGCTTAATCCAATGTTGTTAAGGCAAGATTATATTGACCAGAATCCAAAATTCATAGCAGCTGTTGTAGAAAAGCTAAAAGAAGATTTTAGAAGCAATGAGGATTTTATATTGAGCTCAGTAGAGCAAGCAAAAAACGGCAATAGAGTTGTAACCTTCTTTGATAATAATGGAGTTTTAGGAGATCATGATAGATTGCCAACAAATTTAAGATCAAAGTATAGTAAAATAGAACCTTATAACGACAATAGGCAGATAGGTCTTGGTTGGGTAAACAATTATGTTAATTTTTTAATGGAAATGAATAAGGGAAAATGAGTAACGTAACTATTCTAGGCAATCCAAAACGAAGATCACGCTTTGATCCAGATTTAGCTAGAAAAGTAACTGAAGAGTATGAAATAGAAGAAAGAAAAAACCTGTTGAAAAAGAAAAAAGCACCAGAAATAAATCCCCCCTCACCTCAACAATCAGATGTTAGGACAAATATCAAAGGAGAAGTTTACATAAGAGTTCCTAATAGTAAGGTAGTTATCTCAAGATACGAATCATATCAAGGTTTAACCTGGGAAAACACGCATTATGCACTAGCAGATAATGGGTTATTCATGTCCACTCCTTCATTATTTATGCCTTATCTTATACAAGTTAGAGATGCATCACAAGGAAAAATCACACTGTACACTGCAGATAATAAGCCAGTACCAAGAGATGAAGCAGAAGATTTATGGAAATCCCTATCAAGTGGTCATAAGGGTGGTTGTTGGACTTGGCTGGATGCTAAATTCAGCGAAAATAAAAATGTTTGGAAGATTACTTATAACCATAAAACTGTCCAAAAGGGAAAAGATAACTCACTAGAAGGAATAACTGAAACACTTGAAGACTGCATAAGAGAAGATTGTTTCGTGGATTTAGAATTTAACAAGCAAGGATTGCCAACAAGAAGATCTCAAGATCAAGATTACAAACAAGGAGAAAATATTCGCTATTGGCACCCGATAGAAGGTAGAGTCGCGAGGTTCGTTGCTGGTTCCAATGGGGCTATTCTGTTTTGCGGCTGGTTTCTGAGTGTTTCGGATTCCTCTCTCGGGGTACGTCGCGCAAAAATTTAGGCAACGAAATCTATTAAAATGACAATTCATTCTTATTGTTGCCCTAGAGATTATCTTAAAACTTTTCAACTCAAGAAAAGTTTATGATAGATAGTAACTTGGGTTACATGCTCATTCATTAAGGCATGGACGAATTAAGTCTAAATGTCGATGAAATGCAATAACAATAGTTAGTAGTAATGAAAATCCTTGGGGAAGTTTTGAACGAATACTAAAGTTATGGTGGAATTTGATGAATGTGCTATAACTGTCGCAAAGTTCGATGCTAATTCCAATAGGGCTAATCTGAATTGCAACAGGAATCTGAGTAATTCGAAATCTGAAGAAGACGAAAATCCCTCTCTCGGAATAACCCAAGCTCTAGGGCATTTTATTATGAAAACTTATAAGAACTACACCAAAAAGTATGTTCAGCAGAAAACATAGAATTAGCGTTTAAAAAAGCAAGAAAAAATAAAACAAACTTGTCATGTGTAATAAAATTTGAAGAAAACATAGAAGAAGAATTAAATAAACTCCGCAAAGAGCTATCTTCTTTCACATACACTCCATTACCACTTAAAAGATTTATTATAAGAGACCCAAAACTAGAACAATACATGCATCTGCTTTTAGAGATAGGGTTGTCTATCATGCTATCTGCAATATACTATAGCCTATTTTTGATAAAACATTTATTCATGACTCTTATGCATCTAGAAAAAACAAAGGAGTACACAAAGCAGTTGAAAGATTTGATAAATTTAAAAGAAAAGTAAGCAAAAATGGAAAGCTAGTAAAGAATTATAAAAATAAAAATAATGTTACGGGGTATATTTTGAAAGCAGACATTAAGCATTACTTTGAAACCGTTGACCACGAAATTCTATTAAAAATTATTGAAAGAAAAATAAATGATGACAGTTTAATCTGGCTGATAAAACAAATATTAAATAATCTTGACACAAAAATAAAATGTAAAGGTATGCCTATAGGGAACTTAACTTCTCAATTCTTTGCTAATGTTTACCTAAATAGGCTTGATTATTTCGTAAAAAACAAGTTAAGAGCAGAATTCTATATCAGATATGTTGATGATTTTGTGATTTTACACGAAAATAAAGAAGTATTAGACTTATATAAATATAAAATAGCAAAGTATTTAAAAAATTTAAAATTAGAATTGCATAAAGATAAGTCTAAAATTCTCCCTTTAAGAAATGGCGTAACATTTCTTGGTTATAGGATTTTTTATCATTACAAGTTATTAAGAAAAAGCAATTTAAGAAGGTTCAAGAGAGATTTTAAAGAAAAGATGGAGGCAGAACAAAGCAGAGAGGAAATTCTCAAAAGCTTGCAAGGCTGGTTTGGTTATTCAATCTGGGCAGATACTTACAAGTTTAGAAAAAAGATAATAAAAAAATTAAACAATTCAAAAGCTTTAAAAGAATAATCATATAATAAGTTTTCAATGAAAAAAACTACAGTAGACATAGTAGTTCCTGTTTATAATGAAGAAAAAATACTAGAAAAAAGTATTTCTACTTTAAACGATTTTCTCAAGAAAAATTTCAGGCATGATTGGCAGATAATAATAGCAGATAATGCATCAATAGACAAAACGTTGGAAGTTGCAAAAGCAATTACAAAAAAATATCCTAAAGTAAGATTCATTCATTTAGACCAGAAAGGAAGAGGCAGAGCATTAAGGAAAGCTTGGACAGAAAGCAAAGCAGATATTGTAAGCTACATGGACGTTGATTTATCGACAGATTTAACATTTTTTCCATTAATGATTGATTCTTTATTGCAAGGCTATGATGTAGCCACAGGCTCTAGACTAATGAAAGGAGCAGAAATTAAAAGATCATTTAAAAGAGAGCTTTTGTCAAGAGGTTATAATCTTTTGGTAAGGGCAATCTTAGGTGTGAACTATAAGGATAGCCAGTGCGGTTTTAAAGCGGTTACAAGAGAAATAGTAAACAAGGTTGTTCCAGAAATAAAAGATAATGCATGGTTCTTTGATTCTGAATTACTCTTTAGAGCGCATAAAAAAGGCTATAAGATAAAAGAAATTCCAGTTAAGTGGATAGAAGATGAAGACAGCAGAGTCAGAATTGTAAGCACAGTATCAAATTACTTAAAATCAATAGCAGTTCTTCGTTTGGAATACCTTTTTAAGAAGAAAAAGTAAAACTTTATTAACAGTTCAAATTACAAATTCTTTATGTTAAAAGCAGACTTACATTTGCATGCAAAAGAAGATGTCAGGGACACAGTAAAGTATACTGTAAAGGAATTAATAGATCATATGGCTTCTTTGGGTTTTAATGTAATGGCATTAACATTCCATGACCAGAGTTATCGTTCTGAAGAAATGAATAAATATGCAGCATCTAAGGGAATAACTATCATTCCTGCAATTGAAAGAACAATTGAAAAAACTCATGTTTTGATTTATAACCTAGATCCTAAAAAAGCAGAATCAATAAAAACTTTTGAAGATTTAAAAAAAATAAAAAGCAAAGACATATTGATAACTGCCCCCCATCCATTTTTTTTCTTGCATTCAGTTGGTAAATTTTTAGACAGAAAGATTGAATTTTTTGATGCCCTGGAATACTCTTCATTTTACCAGGCTCTTTTCAACAGGAATAAGCTAGGGGCAAAAGCTGCAAAAAAGTATAACCTCCCCTTGGTAGGAGGCACAGATGCCCATTTTTTGAACCAGATTGGCTACACCTACACGTTAGTAGATTCAAAAAACAATATACCTTCTATCATAAAAGCAATAAAATCAAACAAAATTCAGTTAGTCACAAGACCTTTACCCTTTTCATTGTTCTTCAAAAATCTTTTTACTCTGCTAGTCCTCTCTCCGCTAAAGTTCAATAAAAGAAGAAAATAATATAAACAGGTTAATATTAAAAGTTTTAATGGAGCAAAAGAGATTATTAAGAATTTTATCAATCACAGTTTTTATAGCCCTTATATGGTCTTTAATAAATCCTAAAGATTATAATGTCTGGTTCTTAGAAGTCTTTCCTGTTCTGTTTGGCTTTCCTATTTTGTATTTTACCTATAAAAAATTCAAATTTACAAATTTAACTTATTCGCTAATAGCATTACATGCAATAATACTAATAGTTGGAGGGCATTATACTTATGCAGACAATCCTCTATTTAATTGGGTTAAAGATTTATTAAGTCTAGATAGAAATTATTATGACAGAGTAGGCCATCTATTTCAGGGATTTGTTCCTGTATTAGTGGCAAGAGAGATAATCTTAAAAAAAACAGCACTAAAAAGAGGAAAAATGCTTTTCTTCTTATTAATTTGTGTTGTAGCTTTTATCACTTCATTTTATGAGCTTTTAGAATGGGCTGCAACATGGGGTCTGCCTCCTGAGCAAGGTATAGATTTTCTAGGTAGCCAGGGAGATATTTGGGATGCCCAAAAAGATATGCTTATGGCATTTATTGGAAGCACTGCCAGTTTACTGCTCTTCTCCAATCTCCAAGATAAACAATTAAAAAAATTAAAGTCTTAGTTTTTTGTAGTATCAATAATCTTAACTTTATGACCTTTTTCTAAAGCTTCAATCCTACAAACATCAAATATCTCAGCATCTAAATTTTCCCTAATTTTAGCTTTGCTATACTTTCTTTTCTCTAATCTCTTTTTCAATGTCTTTAGGTCGCATTTAGTAATAAAACAAGTCTTAACATATTCTTTTGGTAAATAATGACTTAAATGTCCATCAATAACTAGAGTTTTCTTAGAATTCTTTATTAATGAAACTAAAGATTTATTCAACTTTTTAATATCTACAGTTATAGACTTTCTCTTCTTATCATAACCTTCTTTTAACTTATTTTTCTTGATAACATCATTAATATCAATATACCCCCAATTTTTTTCTTTAGAAATCTTCTTAGCAATAGTTGTTTTACCAGTCCCAGGAGTTCCACTTACAATAATAGCTTTTTTCATATCATCTTTCATAGATATTTTTTCTATGCCAAACCTTAATGACAAGAATTATAAGTTTCCCCCTATCCACATCCATAATGATCCTATAATCTCCAATTCTAAACTTATAACTAGGCTCTCCAACAAGCTTAGTAGCAAAGGCTTCTGGTCTTTGTCTAATTCTTTCTAATGCTTTTATAATTCTCTCTTGAATATGCTTCTCTAATTCCTTAAGTTGTTTCTTTGCTCTATCTGAGAAGATGATCTCGTACATTTATAATCCCAGTTCTTTTTTAACTTGATTTAAGGTGTAGAATTTCCCTTTCTTTACTTCAACTCTAGCCTCTTCAATTTCCCTTTTAGTTTCTTCAGAAAGTTCCGTAGTATCTTCTATCATGTCCCAAATTACTTCTTCATAACTCTCATTATCATAAAGTTTTCTTTTTTTTAAAGTTTCTAATAAACCTTTACTAACTTGTATTGTAGTTACCATAGAAATCTATAGCTCGCTATAGCATATAAGCTTTTCTTTTAATCAACTGTAAACAGCTTGGAATCATGCACATCCCATAATCCAAGTCTAGCTCCCGCATCTAACCATCCGTGGGCGTAATTCAATGCAGCAAAGGCATCAACAACTTGACTTTTGTCATAAAAATGATGGGCATCACTAATATATCTTTCAATCATATCTAGAAAGTCATCTCTTTCACCGCTTAGTTTAGTCCTATTTTTAGCCTTCTTAGCCTCTTTGAAAGCCTTTTCAGTAACAGAAAAATATTCCTCAATTTTTTCTTTAGTAATCTCTTTCATAACAGTTTAATAAAATAAACTCTTTTAAAGATTGTTAAAACTGTCTAAAAACCTTTAAAAACTGTTTTTCTTAACATTTCTTATGAGATATTCAAGACAGGAAAGATTAAAAGAAATAGGAGGGAAAGGGCAATCTATTTTATCTAAAAAAACAGTAACAATAGTTGGTTTAGGAGCTCTAGGAACGAACACAGCCCAACTACTGGCAAGGTCAGGTATAAACCTAAAACTAATAGATTTCGATAAAGTAGACTTAACAAATTTGCAAAGGCAAGCATTATACGAAGAATCAGATATAAATAAGCAAAAAGTAAAAACTTCATTTAATAAGCTAAAAAAAATAAACTCAGAAATAAAAATAGAAATTTTCAATGAAAGACTAAACAACAATAACCTAAACTTATTAAACTCAGATTTAGTGATAGATTGCACAGATAACTTAACAGCTAGATTTTTAATCAACGATTACTGTTATAATAAGATTCCCTGGATTCACACAGCAGCTATAAAATACACGGGAGTTATATTCAATATATTGCCTAAAAAACCATGTTTAAAATGTATTTACAAAACAAATTTGGATTTGGAAAGATGTGAAGAGTTTGGAGTCTTAAACACGATAGTTTCATTAACTTCCTCAATAGCAGCTACACAGGCAATAAAGATATTATTAAAAAAGCCCATAGAAGAATCTTTGATAAGATTTAACATCTGGAGCAATGAAATAGAAAAAATAAAAGTAAACAAAACTTGCGAAAAATGCCTAAAGTCTTTATAGAAAGAGAAAACAAAACTGTAAATGTAAGTTCTTTAACCATTAAGGAAATATTAAAGGAATTAAACATTAACAGAGAAACAGTGATAATAGCAAGAAACGATGAATTAGTAACAGAAGATTCAAAAGTTTCAAAGAATGATAAAATAAAATTATTAAGCGTGATTTCTGGCGGATGAATTGCAATAATTGTATAAAAAAACCTGTAATAAAGCTGACAAATAGCAATGTCTCTTTATGCGAAAAGCATTTTATAAGATATTTCGAAAGAAAAGTGCTCCATACAATAAGAAAATTTAATCTAATTGAAAAAGGAGACAAAATAGGGATCGCAATTTCAGGAGGAAAAGACTCTTTCACAGCACTAAGCTTATTAAAGCAATTTCACGATAAAAAGATAATAACATTGGAAGCTCTATCCATAGATGAAGGAATAAAAAATTACCGAGATTTAAAATACGTAAAGAAATTCTGCAGGGATAACAAAATCAAGCTCCATATATTAACCTACAAGGACTTCTTTAACAATTCTTTGGATACTATGGTCAAAAAGTTCAAATACAAAACCTCTTGTTCATACTGTGGTGTTTTCAGAAGGTACCTATTAAATCTGGGAGCAAAGAAATTTAATTTTACAAAATTAGCTACAGGTCACAATCTAGATGATGAATCTCAGACAGTATTAATGAATCAGTTTAGAAGCAACCCGGAATTATCAGCAAGATTAGGCCCAATAACAGGAATCATGGTAGATAAAAAATTTATAAAAAGAATCAAGCCATTATATTTAGTTACAGAAAGAGAAACAACTACTTATGCATTTTTAAAAAAATTCCCAATTAAATTTTCAGAATGTCCTTATGCTAACCTTGGCTATAGGAATTCTGTTCGTGATATGCTAAATGATTTTGAAGCAAAATACCCGGGAACAAAACACTCAATAGTGGACTCTTTCATACAAATAATGCCCATGCTAAAAGAGAGCTTCAAAGAAGTAAAGACTTTAAATACATGTAAAATTTGCCAAGAACCTACTTCAAAAGAGATTTGCCAAACCTGCAGTTATAAGGAAGAATTAAACAAGATTTAAGCAATCTGCTTTCATAGCTTCTATAGTTATCTGCTCGCATAAACTTCTATCTTTTGTAGAAATAGCTTTTGAAAGCAAAACAGCATTTTTACAATTTTCATCTATGCACTTGCTGGAGTCTTCTTCAACTATGGCATCCTTCAAAACAACATTTCTTCTACATTCTTCAGCTTTTAAAGGGTCTTGGATTTCATCGCACACAGAAATATCATTATTTAAAGTAGCAAGATTGCTTTTAACATTAGCACATTGCTCCAGGCATGAAGCAATGCCATTACATTGCTCTTCACAAGTTTTCGGTAAACCAGTATCAGAAACTTCAATTTTCTCAAAAGAAGAAAGAATCAAGGTAACTGCTAAAAATACAATAAAAGCAAGGATAACACCCACAAAAATCAGATATTTCTTGTCAATCATAGAAAAATAATGTAATAATAGCATATAAAAGTTACTCACTACGAGAAAATAACAAAATGATTTGAAACCAAAGTTTTATATAAAAAGATTATAAGAATTATAGCATGAACAAAGAGGGGATAAATAACGAAAAAAGAATAGACTTAACAACAGCAGTAGACTCATTAGTTTTATTGGTAAATGCAAAAAAAAGAGTTCCTCTGGAAGAAGTTTCTAAAACCTTAGGTCTCCCCGATAGCATAGTTAACGAATGGGCTACATTTTTAGAAGAAGAAAACATCCTCAAGATAGAGTATCAATTAACAACCCCCTTTCTGGTAGAAACTGAAGACACAAAAAAGATTGTAGAAGAAAAACTTAACCTTGAAATTGAAAGAGATCTCATATCAAGAAAAATTTTAGTAATGTTAGCAGCAATAGATAAGGTTAGTGTTGTTTCAACTCTTAATTTGAAAAATGAAGAAGACCTTAAAAAAGTAATTATAAACAAAAACCTTAGCAGGAATGATCGGTTGTATGCCCAAAAATTTTATCTTAAACTTAGGTTAAATGAGTTATTAGACTTATTAAAAAATCGAAAACCCTTAGACATTTTTAAGATTAATGAAAAATTGATGACATTGGAAAGGAAAAAGAAAATATTCGAAAATAATTTTAAAAAAGAGAGGTGAATATGGCTGTCATAGATACATATGGCTTTTACGCAGGCACTATCCCTGTAAGGATAACTATAGAAAGTAGTCCAAATGAGTTCATCCTAATATACAAAGTAAGTATTTCCCAAATTGGTTCAAATACAGAGGTTATATTAGACAAGATTAGAGAAGAGCTAGTTGAAAAGGTAAGGCTGGATGTTGGCGACATAACAGATCCAAAAAAGCTGGAGTATGTAAGGGATAAATTTCAAAAAACAATTGTAAGTTTAATCAGGAAATATTTTCCAGATATCACAGGAGAAACATTAGAATTCTTTACTACTTACCTGATGCACAAAAGTTTTGGTTTGGGAAAAATAGAACTTCTCATGGGAGACTTAAGTCTTGAAGAGATAGTTATCAACAATGCAGAAGAGCCAATTTGGGTCTATCATCACAAATATGGATGGCTAAAAACAAACATACTGTTAAAAAATGAAGAGATTATTAAGCATTATTCCAGTTTAATAGGAAGAAAAGTAGGAAGAAGCATAACTCTTTTAACCCCCTTGCTAGATGCGAGTTTAGAAACAGGAGATAGGGTAAATGCAACTTTATTTCCAGTTTCAACAAAAGGAAACACCATTACTATCAGAAAGTTTGCTACAGAGCCAATAACAATCACAAAATTTTTGCAAAATAGGTCATTAAGCCTTCCAGCAGCAGCATTGATATGGCTAGGAGTTGAATACGAATTCTCAACAATAATAAGCGGGGGAACTGCAACAGGAAAAACAAGTATGCTCAATGCTCTTGGGGGTTTTTTCCCACCAAATCAAAGGATTATTTCTGTTGAAGATACAAGGGAAATCGTACTCGCAAAATACCTGCACTGGGTTCCAATGGTAACCAGATCTCCTAATATTGAAGGAAAAGGTGGGATTACAATGCTTGATTTAATAGTTAACACATTAAGAATGAGGCCTGATCGTATTGTAGTTGGAGAAATAAGGAGAAAGCAAGAAGCTGAAACTCTTTTTGAAGCAATGCACACAGGCCATTCAGTATACTCTACTATTCACGCAAACAATGCAGAAGAAACAGTAAACAGGTTAACAAATCCCCCAATTGAAGTCCCTAAGGCTTTATTGCCTGCTATTGGCATGATTCTTGTAATGTACAGGAATAGGAGAACAGGGATAAGAAGGGTTTTCCAATTGGCAGAAATAACAGGTACATCAGAGGCTAATATTTTGATGCAATATGACTTTACAAAAGACAATATCTTGTCTGCAAATGAATCAGTAAAATTTATGCCTAATTTAGAAATGCAGACAGGAATGACAATGAATGAGATTAATAACAATTTAAAGGATAAAATAGAAGTTCTTAAGTGGTTAGTAAAAAATAATGTCATAAATGTTAATGATATAGGAAAAGCAATTGCTACTTATTATACCAACAAAGAGGGTTTAATGAACTTCATTACCAAAAACTAAAATGTTATCTGACAAAATAGCCCAATCTTTTCCTTATTTGAAGCTGCATCTAGAGCAAGCAGAGATAAAAACAACTCCAGAGAAATTTGTCAAAACAAATTTAAGATTGTCCCTTTACTTATCTTTAGCATTAGTCCTTATTGGATTTTTATTTTTATACAGGATAAAACCAGAATTAGTATTTCTCTTGTTCTTGGCATTTCCCGTAGCATATTTTGTTTCTTTCATGTACCTTATGAATACTCCCGTCGGAAAAACAAGAAAAGCAGTTAGGGAAGTTGACCGGGAAATCGTCTTTGCCGGCAGATTTTTACTAGTTGAATTAAGTGCAGGAGTTCCTTTATTTGATGCAATGAATAATGTCTCAAAAAGCTATCCTTTTATTGGTAAGTCCTTCAAAGAGATAATCAATAGGGCTGAAGTAGGAAAGCCTATCGATGAAGCTATAACAGAAGTCATGGAGTTAACACCCAGTGATAATTTCAGAAAGTTGTTATGGCAGGTAATGAACTCTCTAAGAACAGGTGCAGATGTAAGCACTGCCCTTAACTCAATTTTAAACCAGATTGCTCGTGAACAATTAATCCAAATGAAAGAATATGGTAAAAAGTTAAATCCCTTAATAATGTTCTATCTAATGATTGCAGTAATTGTTCCTTCTTTAGGTGTTACAATGTTAAGCCTTTTAAGTTCATTCATAGGTTTAAGTGTGGGCTTCGGAACTTTATTAGGTATAACAATAGGTACCTCTCTCATTCAACTATTTTTCCTTGTTTCAATTAAGCAAAGCAGACCAGGTGTTTCACTATGATTGACGCACTAGAAAAATTATTTTTATCAAAATCTTTAGCAGAAAAAATAAAGTACGCTCTAGCAAAATCAGGAATAAAACTTTCTTTTGAGTCTCTATTTAAAAGAGCAGTTATCATAGTATTTATTCTAAGTGTTTTAGGATTAGTTCTTTTTGGTCCAGGAACTATAAAGGGTCAAGGTGCAGTAAAGATTCCTTTAATATTATTAAGCACATGGGTAATATCTTTTTTTGTTTCTTTAATTATCATAGCAGTGTTAACCTTTCTTGTTTTGAACTTTAAAAGATACAAAAGAACAAAGAAATTAGAAGCAGTCCTCTCAGATTATTTGCAATTAGTTTCTGCAAATCTTGGGGCGGGAATGCCAATCGATCAGGCTTTATGGTATGCTATCAGAGATCGTTTTGAAATAATTTCAGAAGAGATGGAGATAGTTGCCAAAAAAACAATAACAGGAGAAGACCTAAACACTGCATTGACTGAATTTGCAGAGCACTATGATTCTGAACTATTAAAAAGAAGCGTAATACTTTTGATTGAAGGTATTGAAGCAGGGGGAGAAGTAGCTAATTTGGTAAACAGTATTGCATGGAATGTTAGGGAGACTCAGCTTCTAAAAAAAGAGATCAGTTCTGATGTTGTTACTTATTCTATCTTCATAGGATTCGCTTCATTGGTTGCAGCCCCTATCTTATTTGCTTTAAGTTTTAGAATAAACATAATCATGGGGGAAATTCTTGGTAAAATAGACTTAAAGGGAGCAAATGCAGGAGGGGCTTCTCTTGCAGGGGGAATCTCTCTGTCTAATATTGGGGGGGGAGGTTTATCTCCATCAGATTTCAAGAACTTTGCACTTATTTCTTTGGGATTAACTGCATTAATCTCAGCGATGCTTATCTCAGTAGTAAGAGAAGGCAGCATAAAAGCAGGAATGAAATACATACCTGTATTTGTGGCAGTAGCAATATTATTGTTTTTATCCGCATCAGCATTAATGAGCACATTGTTCGCAGGAGCAGGACTATGAAAAAATCCCAGGCAGCAATGGAATTTTTAATGACCTATGGTTGGACGGTCATGATAATCTTTGTTATAGTAGGTTCTTTATTTTTCTTAGGAATATTTGATTTTCCAGTCCCAACAACTTGCGACATTCCAAATCCTTATACCTGCAGAGACTTAAAAATAGATTCTTTAGCCAGCAATAAATTCACAATTAGACTAGAAGCAGTAAATATCGATCCTGCAAGTGCAGAAAATAAAGTAAAGAGTTTAACAATTAATGGTATAGCCTGCACTCCAGTAAGCACAGACTTAAAAACTGCATCTGAAACTCCTGTAAATATAGAATGCAGCAATTATGCATCCCCTATAGGTTTTTCAAAGGGTTCTAGATATGAAGGAACAATTGTTTTAGGCTATCAAAAACTCGGGGGCAGTGCAAGAGAAGTAACAGGCTCATTTTCAGGAGCAGTCGAATAAGCGGCCCCATCCAAAAAATAAATTAACCTGCTAATTTTAAAGAAAATAAATGGGTAAGCCGAATATTCGGCTCAACCCACAAGTAGAATCTGTTAGAAACAGAATTCTACTCAGCAAGGCAATAGAGTTTCTTCTCTCTTGCGCTTTGTTGCTTCCTTTCCCTACT
>Ga0209541_10011659_pt1 | contig 13717 bp, 18 predicted proteins | sample RifCSPlowO2_01_FD_184027 | JGI IMG/M metagenome (GOLD analysis project Ga0209541, IMG submission 184027) | Groundwater microbial communities from Rifle, Colorado - Rifle CSP2_plank lowO2_0.1 (SPAdes) (version 2) | ecosystem: Environmental > Aquatic > Deep subsurface > Groundwater | place...
GGCAAATGCCGAATCCGATACATTTGAAATTGTTACCTCGGACGGCGTTTCTTCACCGCTGGCAGACAGGGACAAACGCAGGGGATTCCGCAACACAAACAACCCCGTCCCCAATCCGGCCAACACAACAACTAGCCCGATAATAGTTGGTAACCTCAACTCTCGCTTTTTCATCTCTCTCCTTCAAGTATATCTAAAAATTTCTCGTCTAGTACAGGGGAAAGTGGCGTCAGGTATTTTTCCACTCCCTCCGGAATTGTTGGCTTAAAGTATGCCCTGTATACCTCAAGCCCAATCCAGACCGAAATGGTCACACACGTGGAAGCCAAAATCCATATTACGTCCCGGCCCACCCTGTTGGATTTGTTCATATTTCTTCTGGCAAAAAGCCCAGGTCTCCGGCCATATTCACAGTAACTACGTTATCGGTGGCCCCGACTATGTCTATCGTTTTCACAACAACTATCCTTCTCATCCTCTCCAGTTGGCTGATAAAGTTTTTCGCATTGGCATAGCCGCCCTTGCCGGATATTGTAAAACCCCATCTTGCCAGCCCGCCCCCGCTTTCTCCGGCGACTGCCGGATTAATCGCCATTGACCCCAAAATTATCCCGCTGTCAGTTGCCATCTGATTTACCGCTCCCACGAATTTTCCCCACATCGCCTCCGAGGGGACAGCTTCGTCCAACACGCCTAATCGCGGCTCGACTCTCTGCAGTTCTTCTTCTGCCAATCTGACCACCGCGATTTTTTCATCCAGCGTTTTTTCGATTTTCCTATTTTGTTCGATCTGTCCCAGCAGACCGGCAATAGTAATTAGCGTCGGCCGCAGTGCCGTTACCAAAAGGACAATTACCAAAAGCAACGATAGCACCACATATAAACTGGCCCGCATCCACGGCTGCTGTCGGGACACCGCTAAATACCGCCTGTATCTGCTCAGGCTGTTTTTGTAATTTATAGCCATAATTTCATGCTGAAATTAACTCCCGCCTGCGTCCCCGCGGATACGCTGACTAGCTCCACCTCTCTCCACTTGTCGTTCCGGCTCCCCCTTTGCAAAAACTCAATTAACTCGTTCTCCGACGCCGCCACGGCAGAAAACATCACCAGGTTTTCTTCCATCTTCAAATTCATCAGCTTTACTCCCGCCGGCACGTCAGCCTCCAAGGCAGAAAAAACCTCGGAAATTTTAATTCCTTCACCCTTAGTTTCCTTGGCTAAATTTATCTTGTTCTGAACCGTGCGGAATTTTGCTTCAATCGGCGCCTGCACCTCCAGCACGTTCTTTTTTCCGTTAATCCGCTCTCCGAGGTCAGACATATCCTGGTCCAGTTTAAATCTGGACAAAAAGGCGAGGATCACCACCATCTCGGTCAAAATTACAATATATCTCCCTCCGGACAACGCCCACTTCAAAATTCGTCCCCACAACGTTTGCTCCAGTTCCGATTTGGGCAGAAGATTCAGAGGTTTTCCCCGGGCAGACATGGTTTTAGTATATCACTTCACCCGGCTCGCCAGTCTCGACTTCAGTCTCGCCGCTTTGTTCTTGGTTATCACCTTCGCGCCCACCGCCCGGTCCAGTTTGGAAAAAGCGGCTTTCAGGTTCTTCTCCGTCGCTTTTCGCCTCGCAGCGGCTACGGCTGTCTTGTAAGCCGTCTTGACCTTGAGATTCACCGCGGCCTTCCGCCTGTCCGCCCGTAATTTTCTAATTGCTCCTGCTGTTGCCGGCATATGACGGCTATAATATCACAAATGCGTCAGTTCTTCTCCCTCTTCTTGCGTCGTCAAAATAATATTCTGTCTGCGGCTGCCGTTCTCATTCTCACCTACGGCTTATCCCATATCATGGGTCTGTTAAAGACCCGCCTGCTCATTTCTTATTTTTTCGGCTCCGGCGCCGCGCTTTTGGACGTTTACTACGCCGCCTTCGTCATTCCGGATACGGTTTTCCAACTACTGATTATCAGTTCCCTTTCCGCCGCCTTCATCCCCGTCTTCACTAAGCTTTTGGCCAAAGATGAACAAGAAGCCTGGCGCACCGCCACTATTTCCTTAAACCTCATAACCCTTGCCTTTCTTGTCTTGTCCGTCGTCATTTTTATCTTTGCTGCCCCGCTCTCGCGCCTGATTGCTCCCGGCTTCAACCCCGCCCAAATTTCCATTATGACCTCTTTGCTGCGTGTCATGCTGGCAGCCCAGTTATTTTTCACTGTTTCCGGCTTCTTAACCGGCATGATCCAGTCCCACCAGCGCTTTTTGGCTCCCGCCCTGGCTCCGGTGGCTTACAACCTGGGCATAATTTTAGGCACCATTGTCCTGTCTCCCACTCTTGGCATTTTAGGCCCGGCCCTGGGCGTCGTCTTTGGCGCTTTTCTGCACATGGTCATTCAGCTCCCCATTGCCTGGAAATTGGGTTTCCGTTTTAGTTTCAATCTGGATGTGCGGCATCCCTCTGTCCGGGAAATCATTCGCCTCCTGCCTCCCCGCGCCCTCGCCCTGGGCATTGACCAGATCGAGCAGTTTGTCGCCGTCTTTCTGACCTCTCTTCTTACCTCCGGCTCGCTTTCCCTTCTCAATGTCTCCCGGCTGCTTTACGCCATTCCTTCTTCTCTTTTCGGGGTAACCATCGGCCAAGCCGCCCTTCCCACCCTGTCCCGGCAATCATCTGAAAAAGACTTGCAGCACTTCCGCGCTACCTTGGCCGGATCGTTTTTGCAGGTGTCTTTTCTCGCCCTCCCCCTGTCTGTCCTTTTTATCGTCCTGCGTATCCCCATTGTCCGTCTGGTTTTCGGCTCCCAATCCTTTCCTTGGGCAGCAACACTTCTTACGGCCAAAACTTTGGCGGTTCTGGCCGCTTCCGCTGCCTTCGCTGCCATCATCCAGTTGGTCATCCGCGGCTTTTACGCCCTGCACGACACTCGTACCCCGCTCATCGTCGGCTTTTTCGCCGCTGTTTTTGATACGGTTCTGGCCATCATCCTTGTCCGCAATTTTCAAATGGGGGTTTTGGGTATTGCCGCCGCCATTTCAGCGACAGCCATTATCGAAGCCCTTGTCCTGTCGTTTTTTCTCGAACACCGCCTCGGTGCCCCCCGCCCGCTGGAAAGCGCCCTCTTCCGCTCCCTGGCCAAAATGATTTTTATCAGTTTGGTTACCGGCGTCTCTCTCTGGCTGCCCATGCGTTTGCTGGACCAGTTTGTGTTTGACACCACCCGCACTCTGCCTCTGCTTTTACTCACGGCAACTACCAGCGGCATCGGTCTTTCCGTCTACTTGCTCTTGTCATATCTATTCAAGGTCGAGGAGTTATCTTCCTTCGCGACCCTCGTCGTGCGCATCTGGGCCTGGCGTAAATTATTAACCTCTCCTCCGGAAGCTCCCCCCGAGCCCGTCATCCTCCCCGCCCCGGACCAAAACTGACACGTCCCCGGATGGTATAATCTGGTCATGATCACAAAGCGCATTGTTGTCGACCCCAGGATCCTAGCCGGAAAGCCAGTTGTCAAAGGCACCAGAGTTCCTGTGGAACTTGTTCTTAAAAAACTCGCCGTCAACCCCGACCTCAAAGATTTTTTTGCAGCCTATCCCCGGCTTACTGTTGACGATGTCAAAGCCTGTCTCGATTACGCCCAACCCGTAGTTTTTAATTAATTACAATACTACCTAGTATTGTAAATAGGAAAGATTATTTTTTAATCAAATAAGTTAGCCAGGGAGATGTTTCCCTATCGATTTTTCTCCGGTGAATAGCCTCAAATCCCGCTTTTTTCAATTCTTCCGCAAATTCATTTTGCGTCCATCATAAAGAATAATGCCGTCCCGGTCTGCTTTCTTCCATATCCGCATTTCCCTCCATAACAGACACAAATCCTATCCCACCGGGTTTAACCACCCTTCTCACATTTTTAAGTGCGTTCTGTAATTTATTCTTGTGAACATGAATCAACATGGCACTTATCCAAAACACATCAAAAATCTCGTCTGGAAAGCTCATTTCGTAAATGTTCTGCTGTCGCAAATCGGCCCCAGGGTTTCTTGACCTGGCAATTTTCAGCAGTCCCGTTGAAGCATCAATACCAACGTAATTCTCCACTCCATACTGTGCAATTAACTCAATAGCGTCTCCTCCGTGACCAGTTCCAATCTCCAGTACTTTTCCGGTTGGCCTAAGCTTAAAAAGCAACTTCATCTCCGGATCAAACAATTTGTAGTTGCTGGGATCTGCCATCCCATGTTTCTGCGCCCACTCTCCAGCGTGTTCGTCATAATATTGAATAGTCTTTTGTTCCTCCGAAGTTAAAGCCATAATCAAATTATACCAATTTTGTTGGTAAAATAGGCCCATGCTTAACATCCGCAATTTTGCGATTATTGCCCACGTGGACCACGGCAAATCGACCTTGGCCGACCGCATGCTGGAAATCACCGGCACCGTCTCCAAACGCGAAATGCAAAATCAGATTTTGGACAGCAATCCCATTGAGCGGGAGCGGGGGATAACCATCAAGCTCGCCCCCGTCAGAATGATATACAAAATTCTAAATACTAAATCCGAAATCCTAAACAAATCCCAAATTCCAAATCCAAAAACCCAAAATAATTTAGGATTTAGAAATTCGCTCGTAAACGAAAATCATTTAGAGTTTGCAAATTCAGAATATATTCTGAATTTGATTGATACTCCCGGCCACGTGGATTTCAGCTATGAAGTAAACAGGTCTTTAGCCGCATGCGAAGGCGCTATTTTGTTAGTTGATGCCACCCAGGGCATCCAGGCCCAAACCCTGGCCCATTATCATCATGCCCAAAAACTCGGGTTAACCGTCATCCCCGTCATCAATAAAATTGATATCGCCACTGCCGACGTTGCCGGCACCAAAAAACAAATGGCCGAAATTCTGGGTTTTGACTCTCCGCTCCTTATTTCCGCCAAGACGGGAATGGGTGTACAGGATCTGCTTGAAAATATCATTAAGCGCATTCCCGCTCCTAACGAAGCCGAAGGCGAAGTGGGGCCGGTCAGGGCCCTAATTTTCAACTCAAACTTTGACGTGCACCTGGGAGTCATTGCCTGGGTCAGAGTAGTTGACGGTCAAATCAGAACCGGCGATAAATTATTTTTGCTTGGTACTAAAAGCCCCGCGACTGCCCTGGAAGTCGGCGTTTTTTCCCCCGCCAAAACCCCCACCGGCAAGTTATCCTCGGGCGAGGTAGGTTACGTCGTCACCAACTTGCGCGACATCTCTCAAATCCAAACCGGTGACACCCTCTGCAACGACCTCACCGCAACTCCACTGCCGGGGTATCAACCGCTAAAACCAGTGGTTTTCGTCAGTTTTTACCCGACCGACGGGGGAGAAATAAACGCTTTTCGTACCGCCCTATCCAAACTTCGTCTTCAGGACAGTTCCTTTACTTATACTCCGGAATTTTCCCCAGCTTTGGGCAACGGCTTCCGCCTCGGTCTTCTCGGCCTTCTCCACGCCGATATTGTCCAGGAGCGCCTCGAACGCGAGTTCGGCCTGAACCTTATCGCCGCCGCCCCCTCCGTCTCATATCAAATTTTACTAACTAACCATGAACTAATAACTATCAACCAGCCGGCAGGCTTACCTGATCCTTCTTCAATCAAAGAAATCCGCGAGCCCATAATTCATGCTTCGTTATTCTTACCCCAATCGTACCTGGGCGCCGTCATGCAGCTTAGCCAGGACCACCGCGGCACTCTCATCGACATGTCATACTTGGGAAATTTAGTTCAGCTGCGCTATTCTCTTCCCTTAGCCGAGCTCATCCGCGGTTTCCACGACCAGCTCAAAAGCGTTTCCCAGGGCTTCGCGACCTTGGATTATGAACTGGCCGGTTACCTGGCCGCCGATCTGGTGAAGTTGGATATCTTGATCGCCTCAGATAAGGTCGATGCCCTCTCTCAAATCGTCCCCCGTTCCCAATCCCCGTATCTCGCCCGGGGTTTGGTCGAACGCTTAAAAGACCTCATTCCCCGCACCCAATTTGAAATTGCCATTCAGGCAGCCATCGGGGGTACAGTCTTAGCTCGCGCTGACGTCAAAGCCTTCAGAAAAGATGTCATCGCCAAGCTCTCCGGCGGCGACCAGACCAGAAAAGATAAATTACTGAAAAAACAAAAGAAAGGCAAATCCCGCATGAAACGCTTCGGCAAGGTCGATTTGCCTCAAGAGGCATTTCTTTCTATACTCAAAGTATGAAAAATATTGAACGGGCTATTTTAGTAGTTGCCGGAGTAATTACCTGTTTATACTCTTTACCCCTTTTCTTTTTGTCTCTTGTTACGATTCAATTCATGTACGAGGCACCCAGCTTGAAATTAAGCACGACCGTTTTATTTCTATGGGGACTCTTTTTCCTGGTGTATCCGATTTGGCAACTTCGCCAGAATAAACCGACAAAATGGTCAGAGTATCTTTTAGTTTTGATGGCTTTTTCTCCAATAATTCTCCTGATTCTTTATCTGGTGATTTACTACCTATTCAGTTGGGGTTAATTCCAAAAACTCCTGATTCAAAGTAAATGAACAAATTCTTCTTCGCTCATTCCGATCGCTCGTAAAATCCCTTTTCGGAGTGTGCCTTCTTTTAAAACTTTATGGTTTGGGACAATAATCATCTCGGTTTTTCCATCCCGTAACCGCCTCATTTTTATATGACTTCCTTTTTGAGAAATAACTGCAAAACCCGCCCTCTCAAATGCTTTAATCGCGTCTTTCACCCGAACACTGGCCAGCTTACCCATGAGCCACGGGCAAAGAAATAGAAATCGGCACAAAAAATTGCCGACTGATCCTTGTTGCCTGTCTTATATCTTCATCAGGAGCATCTTCCAGATATAATCCTATTGCCTCTTCTATGTTTCTCTTAGCCTCATCCAACGTCTCTCCCTGCGAAGCACACCCCGGCAATTCCGGTACCCACACCGAATACCCTCCCACCGGCTCTTCCTGAAACACCACATTATAATTTAAGATAGCCTGTTTCTTTCTGACCATGTCGTCATTATATCATTGGGAATTGAGGCTTGTGGTTTGTGGTTTGGTTACTGGAGTTAATTCCAAAAGTACTGCACTATTTGGGGTCATCGCAACCTGTTTTTGCCAAATAGCCGCTGTTGTCGCCACCTCTTCCTGCCGGCTCGTCCCCGCTAAAAACGTCTGTTTCAGAATAAAATTGTTATTCTTTAAATTCATAAAGCTCACCGGCACGACTTCGCTGTGCGCCCCCTTTGGATCATAGTTGGCCACCAGTATTTGGTACGTGCCGTCTTTCATGGCTCCAATTGCCCGCACCCACGTTCCCTCGCCGGAAACAGACAGCCTCTGTGCCCCCAAAGTCCCCAGCATTTTTAACGCTTCCCCTCGGGGTTTACCTAAGATTCCCCAACTCCCGTTCACGGCAAAGTTAAATCCCAGCTTGGCCTTGTACATGAGTTCTCTTTGTCCGGCAATCACATACACCGCTCCCTGGCTGGTATCGTTAATTCCCCCCGCCTGCGACTGCGGTCCCATTTCCGACACAATTTTTTCCACATTCGCAAAATACGGATGACTGTCCAGCCATCTGTCCACATTCGTCACGTCCTGCGCGTATTTATTTGTGTCCGGGTCGTACCGGTGCCAGGAAAAGAAATCCAGCCTCAAATTATTATCCAGAATAAAGGGGAAGAATTTATCCAGCCAGTTTCTGTATAGCCCCGTGGTTGCCGGCCCGCCCAGTTTAAACGGCTGTGTGTTTTGGGCGTCCCGCGCGCCGGCCGCGGCATATGAATACAGTTTTTTATAATCTTTCCTTCCCCCCATCGTCCATTTGCCGAACAGGTCCGGCTCGTTCCATACCTCATAATAAACTCCCGTCAACCCCCTCTCCCCGCTGTAGTGTTCAATTGTCTTTTGAACCACATCAGCCCACAGATTCCAGTCTTTCGGTTCGGACACCTCGTCCCCGCTGGCAATAGCGGAGGGCATATACGACAGCGAAAAAAACGGCGTGGCTCCCGCGGCCGTTATCTTGTCCACCAAGGCATCCAGTTCCGTCCAGTTGAATTTCAAATTGTTGTTCTCCGCCGCCACCACGTTAAATCCGTCATAGATATGGTCAATTCTGATATATTGCGGGCCCAGCTCCCTAATTTTTTCTGAATTCCCGTCCATAAAAGTTTTTAGATTTTCTCCTCCCTGGGCCAACGCCCGCCACGGTTGGGGCAGGGGACCGATCGGCCGTTCCACGTCCACGTTGATTGCCGCCAGCCTCCCCTCCGCTCCCGCCATCCATCTCTGCAGGTAATTCACCCCCCGTAACAATACCGGCAAAACCAGTGCCAGCGCCACCACCCCCGCCATACTCCACCAGTTATCCTCTTTTTTCCCCATCCCCAAATTGTACTTCCCTAAAGTGCTAAACTCAAATCACTTCATGCTTAAATTCATCTTCGACCATAAGTGGCAAATAGGTTTTTTGATAATCTGGCTCGTTTTAATGGTGCTGTCAAACTTTGTCAGCTTCCCCTCCACCTTTATTCCGGGCAAACTCAAAAACGCCATGTTTTTTATCAGCTTTTATTCGTTCATCATAGTCTCCTTAGGTTATATATTGATGAGAAGGCAGAAAACAGGCCACCTCCAACAATGGAGCAAGTTGGCCCAGGGACTAATTGCCACTCTTCTGATTTTAGTTCTTCTCGACTTTACTTTTCCCTCCTCATACGGAACAACTCCTCCATCGCCCGACCAAATTACTTCTCGATCTCTGGTCCCCCCAACTCCCATTCAATACGCCGCCTATGAACCTCCGCCCTTCCCTGGTACTTTCGCCTCGAGTGTCAAAATATATTTTGCTGGCTACCAAATCTAATCAAGAGCTTATCAAATTTTATAAAATATCTGCCGGCTCGGAAAGTATAGTCTCTAAAAAATCACTTCGCCTCACTGACAAAACCGGATGGCCTGGATGCTCATCGTTTATGGGAACGTATTCTACTTGTAAAAATGCCGTTTGGTTTTCTGCCAATGGCCAAAAAGCAGTCATCCAAACTGAGAAGCAAAGCGGTCCACTTGAAGAACCCCCATATTGGACTGCCTGGTATTTAATGGATTTATCAACAGGCCAGTTGTCAGAAATATACCGCATCTATTCTGACCAGGATCCGGATTTTACTTTGGTCGAGTGGTTGTACGATCGTGGAGAAAACGTATTCATTCAAGCCAGAACCGACCTCTCAAATCAAAACCTCCGAAAATACTACCAGCTTAACATCGGCCAAAAAACTCTTTCCGAAATTCCTTCGGATCAGTACCCCGATCTTTTTCAAGATTACAGCTTAGATTATTTTTCTCTCACAGAAGACCAAAATCTTAACTATGTAATCGACGGCAAATCTCTCGTTATTCCCATCAAACTCTCGCATATTAGTGAAATATTAGGAGTAGAGGTTATTTTTTAAACGGAGGACTAACTATATCCATGGATACCGCACATAAACCAACTTATAAACGATGGCTAATTAGCCTTATTATTATCGTTGGCGTCGTAATTATCATCTCAGTTTTGAATTCTCACCAAAACCCAATTGCCTGCACTATTGTTGGCGGAAAATACGAAGCCTGTCCGACTGGTCCATGCATCCCGAGCGATACAGTGGTGTGTATATCCGACACAACACCTCCATGCAAGAATAATTGTTTCATACCCTGGCTGTCATTGCCTAAACAAATCCGCAACTTTTAATGCTCAAAAAAATATCATTAGTCTCAATAATTGTTATTGATAGTCGAGGAAAAGAAATTATTCGTCTCCCCGGCAGCGATCCCACTTGGAAACCACAATGAAGAGAATCACTCTAAGAAGACCTATTTTATTTACGTTTTTAGCTGTCGGATTGATAATCGGATTTTTTGTATTGCGATTTATTCTGTACCTGTTTAGTGAATTGGTTAAATCTGCTTATTTTAATCAGCAGCTCAAAAAGTCTAATTATTGTTCAGTGGCAACGGATTGCGAACTTATCCCATCATATATTTCTGGTTCATGCAGCGAGTTCGTGAACCGTTCAGAAGTTTACAAGATTATCGATCTCCACAAAAAACTTAATCTTTTAGTAAGTTTCACTACTTGCCTTCCCACCAAACCACAACCTGTATGCTCACGAAGTAAATGTAGTCCAAAAAGGCTCATTACTAAACAATTCAATCAATGAAAGAAATTTCTCAAAACCGTAAGCGCAAAATTGCCGAGCTAATTGGATTTCGAGGCCTTTTCATTTCAGTCGGTCTCGCTCTTGCATCATTTGCCCTAAGATTTCTGCCTTTAAAGAAAGACTCCGACCAAGCGGCGTTATTCCTATCTTTTCTCCCGATATTAATAGTGAGTCTTTGGTTCACAATGTCTGGATTTTGGGGATTAATAACCGGATTTATAGTTTCACCCGGCAGTTGGGGTTGGCTTTTTTCGCATGAAAAACCAAACTGGGCTAGCCGGGTGGGGGGAATACTTTATCTCGCCATAGGTCTATTTTTCATAGGATTCTTTATTCGATTGACCACATAGCTCCCCACTTGACATCCATTAGCACTCATGTTAAAAAACTGCTAACACGAAGTGTATACTAATGGATCTTACTACCCGCCAAAACCAGATTCTCAAGGCCCTCGTCGAAGAATACATCACAACCGCCGAACCGGTGGCCTCCGAACAGTTGGAACGCAAATATAATTTAGGTGTTTCTCCGGCCACTATCAGAAACGAAATGGCCACGCTGACGGACATGGGTCTTCTCAAACAGCCCCACACCTCTGCCGGCCGCGTCCCCACGCCCATGGCCCTGCGTTTCTATATCGACCATCTCATGCAGGAAAAACGCATGTCCCTGGCCGACGAAGTTTCCGCCAAGGAACAGGTCTGGGACTCCCGCCTCGATTTCGACAAGTTGCTGCGCCAAACCGCTTTGGCCCTGGCTGCCCGCACCAAGGCCCTGTCGATCGTCGCTACCGACACCGGCGATATCTATTACGCCGGAGCCTCCCACATCTTAACCATGCCGGAATTTTTTGACATCGACGTCACCCGCACCCTTCTGTCTCTGATGGACGAACAGCAACGCCTCCATCAGCTGTTCTTCAACCGCACCTATGGCCCCGACCCCATTCACATCATTTTCGGCCAGGAACTGGGCTGGCCGTATTTTGATCCCGTCGGCATGGCCTTTACCCACTTCAATTCCGGGTCCGGGGGCAAGGGCATTCTGGCCGTCGTCGGTCCGTGCCGCCTCAACTTCCCCTACGTCATTCCCACCCTCCGCTACTTCTCCACCCTCGTTAATGAACTGACTGCGAATTGGTAACATGCCGACTAAACTAAAAACTCTTGAAGAGAACTGGAAGCGGGCTCTTGCCGACTATCAAAATCTGGTCAAGCGGGTTGAGTCCGAGAAAAAGGACTTTATCCGTTTCGCCAACATGAACCTACTGGCCAAGCTCATTCCCGTCCTGGATATTTTGGATCTGGCCGCCAAACATTCTTCCGATTCCGGTATCAAGATGGCAGTCGCCCAGTTCCGTGAAGTTCTCTTTTCCGAGAACGTCCAGGAGATTTCTCCAAAAACTGGCGAGTCGTTTGATCATGAACTTCACGAGTGTCTTGAAACTTTGCCCGGAGAGCCGGATAATACTATAGTCGAACTTGTTACCTCTGGTTACAAAATCGATAAATTCGTTATCCGCCCGGCCAAGGTGAAAGTCTACAAAAATTAGCACTTGACAAGTAAGAGTGCCAATAGTATAAATTAAATCCTTATGGCAAAAATTATCGGCATCGACCTCGGTACAACTAACTCCTGTGTTGCCGTCATGGAAGGCGGCAATCCCAAGGTCATTCCAGCCGCCGACACCGGCAGAAATGTTACCCCCAGTATTGTCGAACCTGTCAAAAATCTGGTCGGCGATGTGGCCAAACGCCAAATGATCTTAAACCCCAAAAATACCATCTACAGCATCAAGCGCCTCATGGGTCGCAAATTCTCCGACCCCGAAGTCAAACGGACGATAGACATGGTTCCCTACAAGGTTGTTTCCGGGAAAGACAACATGGCCTGTGTCGAGGTCGACGGCAAGGTTTATACTCCCCAGGAAATTTCCGCCATGGTTTTGACTGCCATGAAAAAACACGCCGAAGCATATCTGGGCGGAACCGTTGACCGGGCAGTTATTACCGTCCCCGCCTATTTCGATGACTCCCAGCGCCAGGCAACCAAGCAAGCCGGCGAGATTGCCGGCCTCAAAGTTGAGCGCATCATCAACGAACCCACTGCCGCCGCCCTGGCCTATGGTTTGGATAAAAAGTCCGCTCATACCGTGGCCGTCTATGATCTGGGCGGAGGAACTTTTGATATTTCTGTTTTGGAACTGGGAGACGGCGTGTTCGAGGTTAAGGCCACCAACGGCGATACCCATTTGGGCGGGGATGATTTCGACGCGGTCATTGTGAACTGGATCGTGGACGAATTCAAAAAAGAGCACGGTGTGGATCTCAAAAAAGACTCCCAGGCACTCCAGAGAATCCGCGACGCCGCCGAAAAAGCCAAGATCGAACTTTCTTCAACGTCCGTTGTGGAAATCAGCCAGCCCTACATCACTCAACAAAATGGTTCTCCCCTCCACCTCACTTTAAAGCTCACCCGGGCCAAGCTCGAATCGATCGTCGACGATCTTATCCAAAAAACCATTGCTCCCGTCAAAGCCTGCCTTAAAGACGCCAAAAAAGACACCAAAGATATCGACGAGGTCGTTATGGTCGGCGGTATGACCCGCATGCCCAAAGTCATTGAAGTGGTCAAAAAATATTTCGGCAAAGAACCCAATAGAAGCGTCAATCCCGATGAAGTCGTGGCCGTAGGCGCTGCCATCCAGGGCGGAGTTTTAACCGGCGATGTCAAAGACGTCGTTCTTTTGGATGTCACTCCCCTTACTCTCGGCTTGGAAACTCTTGGTTCAGTAGCCACTCCGCTTATCGAACGCAATACCACTATCCCCACCTCTAAGTCCCAGATTTTCTCGACAGCCGCCGATACTCAAACCTCCGTGGAAATCCATGTCCTCCAGGGCGAGCGCCCCATGGCTAATGACAACAAAACTTTGGGCCGGTTTATCTTGGACGGCATTCCCCCCGCCCCCCGCGGTATTCCCCAGATCGAGGTCACTTTTGATATTGACGCTTCCGGCATCTTAAAAGTTTCCGCCAAAGACAAAGCTACGAGCAAGACCCAGCACATCACCATCACCAACTCGACCAACCTGGATGAAAAAGAGGTTGAGCGTATGCGTAAAGAAGCAGAAATGCACGCCGCCGAAGACTCCGAGAAAAAAGCCAAAATAGAGGCTAGAAATCAAGCTGACTCTTTAATCTTTACTGCAGAAAAAACTCTCAAAGAAGCAACTAAGGCACCAGACGATCTTAAAAAACCAGTTGAAGAGAAAATCCAAGCTCTCAAAGATATTTTAGAAGCCGGAACCAAAGAAGACCTCGAAGCCAAAACCAAAGATCTCATGGACTCACTGCAGGCCCTCGGCGCCAGCATGTACAGCGCCCCTACCGAAGCTCCGCAGAGCGAAGGGGGGTCAACAGCGGATCAGCCCGCCGACAAGAAACCCGAAGAAGGCGAAGTGGTAAACTAGACTAGATGAAAATAA
>Ga0209541_10011661_pt1 | contig 13716 bp, 25 predicted proteins | sample RifCSPlowO2_01_FD_184027 | JGI IMG/M metagenome (GOLD analysis project Ga0209541, IMG submission 184027) | Groundwater microbial communities from Rifle, Colorado - Rifle CSP2_plank lowO2_0.1 (SPAdes) (version 2) | ecosystem: Environmental > Aquatic > Deep subsurface > Groundwater | place...
AATATTTTTATCTCCCCAGTCGTCAGTTCCTTCACTTCCCGGACCTCCAGAATATTGCGAAGCAAAAATAACATACCCTTTGAGAGCCAACCTACTCAGTCTGCCAAAACAATCAATCATAGTTAGTGCACCAAAGTCCTTTGAACCACCTCGGTTCCAGATAATCGCCGGTAATCTACCACGCTTCTTTTTAGGTTCAATAATATATCCTGCAATAACCAATCCGCGAGAATAATAGGTTATTGCATACACATTGATATGATTTTTATTTTTCAAAGCCAAAGACAGCATTACTGAAGGATTTTTAAAATTATTTTTAATCTCTTTTGAAAAAGTGACTAGTTTTTTTGATATAAGAATTTTCTTCATAATTTATATTAGTGGTTTTTAATCACTATTAACTTTTCGTCGGCAGTTGGAATTTCCATGGCATTAATAGTTTCATGCAATAGATTTTCATCTAGCACAAAGCGGTTTTTTTGTTTTTTATTTTCTTGCCAGCGATCTATGGCAACTTTTGCAGAAACGTCTATATAAATCACTTTTGCATCTGCACCGACACTGTGGGCAACTTCACGAAGTTTGTCCCGGCTTGCTTTAGTATGGTTAGTTGAATCATAAAGGACGTTTAAACCTTTTTCCAAAGCTTCTTTTGTTTGTTGATAAGAAATATCAAACACTTTTTTCCAGCCTTCGGTATCAGGCAGTTTATTGGTATTCCAATCGTAGTGTAATGTTTCCAAAATAGCATCAATGCTAACATAAATACAAGATGTTTGTTCTAGAATCTTTTTGCCGATGTAGGTTTTTCCGGAATACGGAAGCCCGCACAAAATCCAAAGGGTTTTATGGGGATTATTTATTGATTGGATAAGTTTCTCAATAGTTTCCATTATTAATTTCTATGTGACTTTTTTATAACCATACTTATTTAAAAACGGTTCAATGTCCGAGTACTTTTTACCGGCCAGCCAGCCGGCTGCACAAAACTTTTCTTGGGTGGTTTCTACCAAGCAAAAATCCGGCATTATAAATGTGTCTTTTTCTTCTCTTGTTTTAAATTCAAAATCAACAAAAACCAAGCCCTTAAAATCATCCTGATAAACATCTATTTCTGCCATATTTTCCCCATAAGGATACTTACATCTTATTTTATGCAACTTTTTACCGTCAACGTTTTTTAATGCTGAAAATTCCTCATCAGTGAGGCTAATCGTATGTTCTGACTGCTCGGACGAATCTTTTCCATCCAGCGGTTCTTTCTTGGTTATTTCACAAACATCTCCTCGTTTGCGGATTCTTAAGTGCGGATGGTCTACGGTTTTTGGAATGTAAATATCAAAAATTTCTATTGATGGTTTTTCTTTGATATCTTCAGGAAAGTATTTTAACAAATATGTTTTTTCTAGTTCTATTTCCATAGGTTTTATTGCCTTTATTTTCTTATATACAAAATCATAATAAAATCATCTATTAACTTTCCTTTATATTGTACCTGCTTTGGTATTTTTGCCACTATTTTAAACTCCATTTTTTTGTAAAGATTTATGGCTGGCTTATTGCTGACATACACTTCCAATTGAATTATTTTAGGTTTTGGCTTCAGTTCCTTTTTGGCCAATGTTATGATTTCGGTCATTAAATATTTGCCCAATCCCATTCCTCTATAACCTACTCTTATTGCAATGCCGAATTTGCCTATATGGTTTCTTCTGAACTTATCTAATTCTACACTAACGGTACCTACAACATTGCCATCACTTTCTGCGAGAAGAAAAACTTTATTCCTTCTCTTTGTTGTTTTTAGGATATTATCTAAAAAGATTATCTCATCTTTGAGACTTGTTTTTTCGTTAATTAAAATCTTGGCATCTTCTTTGGCCAAGGAATTAATAAAATCCTGGAATTTCTTAGCCTGTTTTATGTCAGATTTTATTAAATTTCTTATGGTTATTTTTTTATTCCCAAAAATTTTCATTTTTTATTTCATTTTTAATTGCAAAACAATATACAACATCAACTAAGATTGTTTTTATGTTTCCATACTAACAAAAAACCAACCCAAAATAAAGGTTGATTTTTTTTCTGGATGCGGCTCTCAGCCCTGCCTGCCGGTAGGCAGGCGGTTTGGCCATCAAAGAAAATTCTTTATTGGCAAAAAAGCAAGCAGACATACCAGTTATTCATGTTTTATTATGGCTTGCCCTTCAGTAAATTCAGGACTTGCACTGAGCTTGCCGAATTGCTGACGCTATGGGACGAGATTAGAACTTGTTTAAACTTTATTTATTTGGATTAAATTCTATAATCCACTCAATGCCATATTTATCTCGAAACATGCCCGCATATGACCCCCAAGGACTATCGCCCATGGATCCTTCTACGTTTCCTCCAGCCGAAAGGCCGTTAAATAACTTATCCGCCTCTTCTTTGCTTTCCGCGCTTATTAAAATCTTGCTTCTGTTTTCATTTTCATTTACTCGTCCCATAATTTCCGGGACATCATTCGCCATTAACATATTATTTTTACCGACAGGCAAGGTAATGAGCATTATTTTATCTTCCTCGTTTTTTGCAACCGAAAATTCAGGACTTGCAAGATCCTTAAAACGCATCACTTTTGTAAACTCTCCACCAAATACTGATTTGTAAAAAGTAAACGCTTCCTCTGCATTACCGTTAAAGTTGATCCAAGGATTTATTGTTTTCATAATTGTAATAGATTTATTTGTTGACGTTATGGGACGAGGTGAGAGTTTATTTTATTGGTTATTCTGTGTCAGAAATTACTTTTACGCATAAGTAAAAGTAACCGGCAATAAATAAAAATATTGGTATTAAATACCAACTGTTAATATTTGGCAATAATGTTTTACCGAAGAGTGAGAGGAAGAAATTTATTATTACCACACCTATATTTTGTAAAAAAATACAAACTGTTAATGCAACCATCATAACTCCTCCAATAAGATTAACCTTGCCAGCAATGGATTTCATCTCCTCCTTTAAGAGCTTCGCTACAATGCTAGTTAATAATTTAAAAATGTTATCCATGTCAATCAGTATTAGTGACCTCTTATTGCTAGGATAGTTGTAGTTAATAAAGAGGCTGAACCAAGTGTTATAATTAATGCAAAGTATGGGTGGAAAAAATAATTACCCGAATAGAGATACATTAAAATATCTAAAATCCCTACACTGAAAACAAAAGTAGATAATAAAAGAGAAGTTAATCTATAAGAAGAAATTGACATTGAAATAATGATGTCCGAGTATAATTCTTTTTGTCTATGAGCAGTTATTTTATAAAGTGGTGTAGAAATAACTTCTTGTTCTTCATAAGTGGTTAACATATTAAAAGCAGACAAATCTCTTAGTTGTCCTATTCCTGGCAAATTTTGCCTAAAAATTGTTTGTGAATCTGACATATTTAAATATTTAATAAAGTAAATGTTTCTTCTGCTTTTTTATTACCAGCATCTATGGCCTCGTTTAAGAAATTACTGAAAATACTTTTTGAATAATTCCTATTAAGCATATTAAAGTAATCAAAGTCAACTAATGTAAAAACTTCTGGCACATTAATATTATCTCTATATTCCATATACTGCCCTAGTAGTTGTTCTTTTTTCATCACGCCAAAATTATAGTTAATCTTGCTATTATTCACTCCCAACATTGTTAAAGGCATGGCCACATCAATAGACTCATTTAGTAAGACATTTGGCTTGAAAAATATATCTTTGATTTTTGCAACAAAACTGTCAAAATCATCCACTTCTTTAATCCAAGTAGTTCTTATGCCAACTCTTTCCATTACGCCCCAATTCATGTGATTGTTTATTCTGTGTACTAAGTCTCGGACAGAGGCTTTCAGTTGGTCAGTAGTTAAACTGGTGTCTTCTAAGTTAATACCAAGCCTTTTTGGCTCAACAATAACCGTAATTTTTTTATTTTTTAATTGTACGTTAACACCTCCACCCAAAAACGACTTACTATCTGGGGGTGGTGTGCCACCAATGGCATTGATTATATTGCTTACAAAATCAAATTGATTGGAAGGTGTTTTATACCTTATTTCTATAATGGTTTTAATAGGTCTCATACGGTTCTTATACTACTTCTTGACTATTTTTTCAATACTATATAAAAACTATTTCTCTTAAATCTTTTAATGAATATCTTTCGACTACTACTTCTTTATCCCAAACTTTTAACATTTTCCCATTCCATTCTAAAAAATCAAAAGTTTCGATAGTTTTGCTAAAATAAAAATAAATTTTATCATATTGTTCTTGAATATTCATTTTCATAATTTATAAAAACCAAAACTGAAATTCTGGGTAAGTTTCTTTATCGTAAAATTCGAGATTTTTGTCATCCTCCCAAACTAATTCTGTTAGATTTTCATAATCTTCACTGTATCCTCGGCACATAACCAAAAGACGATTAAAGGGATTTAATCGTAGAATGAGTTTTGCAAAAAATGGTAAGAGTTGTATTTCCATAATTATTTGAGCCGATAATTTCCTCGACTGGTAAATTCAAGATAGCCCTTGTCTCGCAATATTTGGAGTTGCTGCCGAATTTTATCTTTGATGTGGCGGTTATCGGGGTGTTTTTTGCTCAATTCATTTTCAAATGCGTATATATCGTCAAGTGAAAATTCTTTGCGACCTATTTTTTCAACACATAGCATAGTGTCCAATAACCAACCCTTTGCGGTGATTTCTTTTTCGTCACGCAAGAAAAGTGTTTTCTTCCAATCTGATAAAACTTTTTCTTTCGGCTCTATTTCTCCGCCCCGAACAAAGTATATTTTTCCCGTTTGCGGAATGTGATTTAGTAGGATATTACAACCAACCCAACCGGAACGGCGAGCAGTCAGCGAAAGCGGTTTTCGTTTTTCAATTATTTCTGGAACGAAAAAATGTTTCGGAATGACAAGAAAATTCAGGACTTTAAAACTTTCCAAGTCATAATTCAGCAAGAAGAAATTTGGGTTATTGCTACTTTGCAATCGTTCAATCATTGTGTGATATGCACCGTCCACGATTTTTACGCCAACGCTATCCTGCTTACTTTTTAATTCGTAATCTTCTTTGCAATTTGAGCAATAGAAATCTGCGACTGGTTGATTGTTCGGATACTTTATTCAAGTGTCCGCAGTTCGGACAAAAAATTGCACTATCAACCCATGCCTCACTTAAAACACGAACCTTCTGCGATTGGCTTGTGTAATTATCCGCAAGTTGTGTATCAAATGATAATTTCATAATTTAATCCGTTACTTTTGTCCCATGCTCCTTTATTCACGCTCACTTGTCGTCCAGCGTGAACAGTAAAGCCACCATTTGATAGAAAGTAAGGGGGATCGGCAAAGATCATATCAATAGAATTTTCGGGGAGTTGTGCCAAAATATCCAAACAATTTGCATTGTATAATTTAAATCCCGGCCTACCATAATACAACTCCCGAGATACGGCATCATCAACTTTTTTATTTTGTTTTATTATTGTTGCGTCTAGCATAAAATATCGTGTGACATAGGTGTGTCTTTATCCATTTTACATCAATCTTTTGCAGAAAGCAAAAACACGTATATACCAAAGTTTTTACTTTTCATAAAATTATTACTTTGAATTATTATGTAATTCAAGTTAATTTACGTATTTACCGCTAAAAGCTATCTTCCATTAGACGGCTTGAATCTACTTCTTTTTTGAATAAATTTTAACCCATAACCTATAAATAAAAATCCACTGGTACAAGTCCGTGGATTTTCATTTATAAATTGCTATAATTTGCCTTATTACCAATTCATTTGGTTTTATATGCTTACCCTTAAAGTCAAACCAAACTACCATAAAATCTTCCTTTTTTATTTTGCGGATTCTGCCTATTTCTGGATCTTGAAGATAAATAAATTTACTATCTAGCCCAACCAGAACTGAATAGTGTCCATCAGTAATTTCTGAATCATTGTAATCAGAGCGACCACGAGTAAACCAATCAACAATTACCGGCACTCCCCGTTTCAACCATCTTTCTATATCTTTAAAATTGCTATTTATTTTTATTTTTACTTTAAATCCTAATTTTTCAGCGGCTTCTTTAATACCCTTAGCAGTTGTACCTAAATTTTTATTAGTTTTACACAGTCTGCCAAGCTCCCTTTCTGTTTTATTAACCCCATAATAAGAAAGTAAAATTAAAAGTGAAGCCGGACCGCAATAACCGCTAAGGGTTTCTTGAAATGGCTTTACCCGTAAAAATATTTTTTTCATAATTATCTAACTAATAAAAGCAAAGCGGCTCCGCCAGATTCTATATGCCCTCCGGATATTTTCCCAACCCAATGGTTTTCATAGTCATACACTCTGCCATCACTATTAACTGTTCCAATATGATTCCCGGCTTCATAAACGTATCCCCTGCCGTCAACATGCCCTAATTTTTGACCCTTAATGTCAAAAACCTCCCCATTATTTAAAACAGACCCGATAATAACATTTTGCAGATCGCGAACCTTATTATCTTCTCCAATTGTTGCCATTTTATTGCCCGATACGTCTAAAATATCTCCCATAATTTTGTTTGCCAAATTTTTAAAAATAAAAATTTGGCTTTTTAAATATTTTTATTATGCAAATTGTAAAAAAACAAAGAAACAATTATTAATGTAAAAGCGGTAAAAGCCATCATCGGCATGGTTATATAACCAAATTGCAAAACAAATCTTTGGGTACAAGAGACAGAATATCCGACAGCCGAACATGGTAATGATGGGACAAGGCCTAATTGCATAACATAGTGGTAACCCGCAATAAGACCACCAATAATTGATAGTACTAAACCATATAGTCCTATATTACGATCTTTTCGCCAAAGCGCAATGCCAAGTAATATGGTTTGCGGATACATGAATATGCGTTGAAGCCAACAGAGTTTGCATGGTTCATATCCTGCAATTTCAGAGTAAAATAAACTGCCTAAAGTTGCCACTAAAGAAACGATAAAAGCAAAAAGCAATCCATTTTTTCCAATAAAATCAAATATAGAATTTAATTTTTTACGAAAAAATATAAAGCAAACAACCACAAAAATTAATAGTATGTTAGATAAAACAACTAATAAAGAAAGCGCCGAATTAATAAAAGATATTATTGTCATCGTTGGTGTTTAATGTTGGATTTTAGGTGTTAAGCCGTCGTTTTTCGACGTCTAGTATCTAGCACCTAACATCTATTGTAATGGACACCCTAGTTTATCTGATAACTCTTTTAAAGATATCTCTCCTTCTTGCCTTGAACCATCAGGGAATTCCCAAGTAGGATATCCTTGAATATTTGCTTGTTTGCAAACCTCAAGCTGTCCCCTGCTATCGGGTGTTGAGCATTCAATATATGGCAAATACTTTTCAGATTTTCCAAATAATGATTTTTGGTTTTGGCAGTGAGAGCACCAAAAAGCCCCATAAAATTTTGCTCCTTTATCTTTAATGCATTTAGCAAAGTCATCTAGTCTGCCAGGCTGGTTATTTTGCTTTATCAAAAAATAAACTCCCGCCCCAATTGCTAAAATAATAAAAATAACTATTATCCAAATTTTTAATTTGCTTGTCATATTGTTTTTTAAATTAAACTACTTTGAATTACGAAATACTTTCATGGTATTTCGTAATTCAAAGTAAATTAGTTTGGGTTTTTAATACTTCATCATTTATGAGTTTTCTATAAGAACAGTGTTCGCATTTTTTTCCCGAATTTGGCGGCTCATCTGAATCTAAGCATTTTTTAATATCTAAAATAGTTTTTTGAACCCAAGAATCATCGGCAATGTAAGGAATTATTGTTGTTTTAAATTCCAACTTATTACTAAATATTTTACCGTGGTCTTTAATTCCATTTGCGTACACAAAATATCCAGTTTTTGAAACATTAAACCCCAGTTGCCTAAAAATCCACTGATAAATATCCATTTGCCTTTTATATCCATCTTTATACTCGCCATCAAGCGATACTTCACCATTAGTGCTAGTGGATTTATAGTCAACGATATGAAGTTCCTCTGTTTTTGTATTTTGCCATATATCATCAATAATTCCGCAAATATTTAAATTAGTGACTTTATTTAAAACAGAGGCTCCAATTTTCTGATTAACATCATCTCTCCAAATATGCAAGTTTGGATGCCAAAATGGTATAGCATCAATATTATATAATGTCATCAAGGTGTGGGGCTTGCGCTGATCTCTAAATCCGTCAAATTCATTTTTAAAGAGCGCATCAACCGCGCTATTTAAAGACCATCCAGGCATTCCGGGCCTTGCTATTCCTAATCTCCTGTCTAAATAAAAACATTTAGGACATTCCAAAAAAAAGTCAATTTTTGACCTGCTTAAGTTAAAAGGTACATCCGACTTAGCATCATAAAGATTCTTCCTTCTTTTTTGCATCATCTTTTATTATTACTTATTATAATTAGGATGTTCTAATTATACTTAATTTAATTCAAAAAAACAAATAAAAAAGTCCCAACCTTGTGATTGAGACTCAATGTTTTTGCTATTTTAAAGAACTATTGTCCCTTATTCATTCCTTCTCGAAAAGGGATATCTTTTGCGGCAAGATCAATAAGATCTACGCCGTACCTAAGTTGATCTTCGCGCGTCAGATCTTTATAGTTTTTCACCCTTTTAATAACAGGCCTATGAGGAAGACCTGTCCTAATCTCATCAGGATACTGCAATCTGACTCTTGGCGGAAGATGCTTGTACCGTTCATCATGATCAAGGTAATAAATCAGTTCCATGTAGCGTTCTCCTTTCAAAGAGGTTTATAGGTTATCTTTATACTACTACAAAGTTATATTAAACTCAAATTACATTAAGCAAAAAATAAGCTGTTTTATTAATCCATTTTTCTTTCATTTTTTCCGACTTCTGTCTGATATTATTTCCTATTAACAAAACAAAGTATTGTGGTTCGTCTTTCCAAATTATTTCAAGCCCAGAAATAAGCTTTGAAACTTCAGAAAGATTTTTACCAGCAAGCTCTTTTTTTGATTCAGAGTAAAGATAAACTGCATTCTTCTCGACTGGAGTGAAGTGAATATCAAATATTAATACCGGCGTATCCATATTGCCAATACTACTAAGATATTGTTCATAAGTAATTGTTTTATCAAAGCCCAAAGGGTTATCGCGACGTGCTTTTTCTGCCACCTTTTCTTGTAGTGCATGATAAGTGGGTCTTGTTTTCCAAAGACTCAATATATTTTTCTTTTTACGATAGAAAACAGCTTCTTGGACCATCTGTATGTATTGGTCACTAGATTCTATGCCTCTTAGTATATTCCACATCCAAATATCATCTCTTAGTGCAAATTTTTGCACATTTTCAATACTAAATTGCTCTTTGGTTATAATTTTTAACGTTAATGCTTTTTCAATTAAAAACCTTACAAGCATCTTTGTGCAAATAACTTGGTGATGAAAATGTATCCAAGTATAGGTTCGATACCTATCAAGCAACAAGGCCTCCATTGAAGTCAGAGCTTTTTCAGAATATGCAATAAGTCAGCCGTTTTCATCTTGTTCAATAAATACTGAGTCACATAATCTTCTGATATCGTAATGTCCATACTCCCCGCCTGCCAAAAGTCCATCTCTTTGCACAAAATCAATGCGATCAGCATCGACTTCTGAATCAATGATAGACTTTACCAAAGAAAGTGGATGGCTAGGCAAAAAAGTTTTTTCTTCTAGAAGTCGTGGTAGTGAAGGACTTATAATATCAGTTGTTTTCACGTCCTTAATAACTTTTTTTGCAATTACTGCTCCGAACGCTTCGTGCAGTTTCTTAAAACCTTTTAATCCTGTCCATTCTTCAATGGTTCTAAGATAAGCTACTTTACTTCCTGTAAAACTCTCCATTGCATACTCAAAAAGATGGCTTAATGGAAAATGTCCTATATCATGTAAAAGTGCGTATAATCTGCAAAGCTCAACAAAATCTTTTTCTTTGCTAATGCCTGTTTTCCGTTTTAACTCCCTCTTGTAGTCTCTCCATTTTGGGCTTTTGGTAAGTGTTTCTGCCATCATACCAGCAACACGACACACTCCAAGCGTATGCTCAAACCGTGAAGTATTCATTGACGGATAGACATAGAATGCGACATCATTTTGTCTTATATGCCGAAGTCGCTGAAAAAATGGATGATTTATTAAAGTAGCTTCTTCTTTGGTAAACAAGATTGTACCATGTACTAAATCTCTAATTCGTAAGACATAATCTAGTATGGAAAACCCTCCTTTTTAACTATCAAGTTGTCAAAGCCGAGAAACGTTCCCAGCGAGCTACCACTAGCCTAATAAATTTTATGGGGTATGTCAAACAAAAAACATTGAAAAAATGTTTTTTTATTTTTATTACTTACTCGCTCGTTACGCCATTAAAGTGATCCTGTGTGTCAGCTATCGCGTCTTCTTTGGTTTTATGCACCGTGTCTTTTAAGTGTTCTGGTGGAGAGTAAATAGTGTACAATTTCATCTGTCCATCTGAATTATTAATAACATTGTGCTTTGCTCCGGCTGGAACTACAATAGCAAAATTATCTTGGACATCATACAAAACTCCATCTAAAATGGCTTTCCCCTTACCTTGTTCAATTCTTAAAAATTGGTCTACCGTATGTACTTCTTCTCCTATATCCTGGCCAGGATTTAAAGACATAACTACCAACTGGCTGTTTTTACCGGTATAAATAACTTTGCGAAAATTATTATTTTCAATAGTTTCTTTTTCAATGTTTGATATATAACCCTTCATTTTAATGCGATACTAATATACGAATACATACTAATAATACTAATATGACAAATATAGTTTGATTATTCGGATGTCTTTGTAGATTAATATTGCTTTTATTATGCTAGTATTTTATCAAAAATAAAAGTAAAAGTAAACGGCGTGAAAGAAAACAGCGGCGCCTTAAAAAGTGCCGCCGTTTTTATTATTTACCTTGAATCACGAAATACTAACAACACTTGCACATTCCAGATTTTTCTCCTATTTTCATAAAACCTGCAACTATAACTAAAACTGGCCAAATAGTATTTACTGAATTTTTATCAAATATGCCCCATGCGCCTAGTAAAAAAGTTAAACCAAATAATATAACTAATACTGGCATAACTTTATGATGGGCGCACTTGCAAATATTTTTTACGCCTTGTATATTTTCCATTTTAGGTTTTGGGTGTTGGGTTTTGAGTGTTAGTATAGAAAAACATATCTAGAACTTAACATCAAACACCTAACACCTATTTATTATGACCTTTATTAAACCTGTTGTGTAGCAATAATTCTACTACAAATTGAATATTTCGGCTGCAAACTTGCTATAATTCGTCGGCTTACACGTTGTGTAAACCTCCTTATTCTATCAAATTTTCGCTCGAAATATTCAATTTTCGCCACGAAAATTATTACGCAACAGATTTATTGTATTTTACCATAAATTAGGCATCAATAATAGTATATAAAAACGTTATTTGACAAATTGTTAATTAATATTAATATACAGATAGATGTTTTAATTAGTCCTTTGAAAAGAGGTGCCAAATGGAACAATTTAGAGTTGAAAGACTTTTAGAAATGGACTTTGAAAAGGTTGTGAAAATTGCGAATAAAACTTTTTCTGGTCTAAATGATTTTGAATATGCAAAACTATGGGTAAATTATAACTCAATAAGTTTGCCCGGTCACTGGCAAATACCACATTTTTTTGTATTAATTTGCACAAATGAAGAAGATGTAAATATTTCTCCGGTAACTGAATACTCAAATGTTAAGCCTAACGAAAAAATTGTTGGATATATTATATGGTTACACGAAGGTGGACTTAGGGATGGAAATATTATTGAATTAAAACAAATAGTTATTGAGGAAAGTTATAGGGATAAAAAAGTAGGGAAAATTCTTACTAAAGAATCTTTTTTAGAAATGCAACGATATTTTCATGCAAGGGGCCATTGGATAAAAATTGTAAAAGTCACTACGGGGTCTAAAAATATACCTGCAATAAAACTCTACGAAAACGCATTGGGCGCAAAAATTGAAGCTACTTTAAGGGATTATTATGGTGAAGAAAAAGACGAAGTCATTATGATTGCCAGATTCAATAAAGGCTAGCAAATTTATAAATATAACCGCCATAACAAGCGGTTTTTTGTTGAATTTTACTAACATAAAAGCCGCTGCTTCTGGCAACGGCTTTTACTTTACTTACACTTTGAATTTATGCGCGTGTTACATTTTTTGCTGCTGGACCCTTTTGGCCTTCTTCAACATCAAAATTAACAGCGTCTCCAACTTTTAATTCATCAAATGATACACCTTGTAAATCATTAGCATGAAAGAAAAGATCTTTGACTTCACCTTCGCGAGCGATGAAACCAAAGTTTTTTTCTGTAAGAGTTTTAATTGTTCCTGTCATGATTAGATTTTTGGTGTTGGATTTTGGGTTTTAGATCGTCGTTTTGCAACGTATAAAATCTATCACCTAATACCTAACACCTATTTTATTTTACCTTGCCCCGATTTTCACCGACTTTGCCAATATTAATTGGAAAAATCGTCCATCGATAACTCAAGATTTTTTATAATCAACTTTGAATTACGAAATGCCCATATAAAATGATTTTTCTTGTCTTTCCCTCAAATTCCAAGAAAATATTTCGTAATTCAAAGTAATCAAGAATTTTTTAGAAACCCGACCCCGTCTCTTTAAATACAAGTGTTTTGATATTAGCATTTAATACGCTTTATGTCAATAATAATTTCATAAAAATAGTGTTTTTTTATATTTTCAAGAGCAAACAAAATCCCTGCAAAAGCAGGGATTTTGTAATAAATATTAGATATAAATTATTTTGTGCCTTTTATAAAGTTTATAATGGATTTTTGTCCAGCTATAAAAAATAATATTGCAGGAAATATAATAAATTGCTCTATTAATTCAACTGTTGAACCACTTATTGCAAATAAATGAAATGTTTCGTTTATTATTTCCCAAAAATGCTGAACTCCTAAAAGTAACAGGAACACTCCAATAAAGGTTATGCTTTTTCCCGCCTGAGGACCACCTTTAATATAAAATAAATAAAGAGCACCAATAACGCCCAATAAAAATGCGATTAAGTGGTGTATGCCCAATTGTTCCCATGCAGACCCTGCTAATATGCCAAATAGTCCTTCATTTAGGATGGGCGCAAAGATAAACACTAGTATTGTAATATTTAACATTGCACCAAATACGATAACATCTTTAACGCCGAATCCCTGTGGATTGGGAGATCCGATAATTTTTTTAATTCTATATCCACCCCAAATCAAAGAAAGAAATCCTAAATAAGCAATGATATGCCAGAAAATATGAAGAGTTATATCTTCTAAGCTTGATTCATATAAAGCAACAAAAACATTTGATAAGCCTATTAAAAAAAGACTCATACCAAATGATATGAAAACAACATTCATAATGCCTTTTCCGATTTTTTTAACTATATATAAATTAAGACCCAAACCTATTAATATAGCCCCATAAATTAAAAGCTGCATGAATTGCGCTATTTGTTCTATCTCCATATATTTTTTATTTTTTAATTATTTTACTTAATTTTATAATTATAACATACAACAGCAAATAAT
>Ga0209541_10011662_pt1 | contig 13715 bp, 18 predicted proteins | sample RifCSPlowO2_01_FD_184027 | JGI IMG/M metagenome (GOLD analysis project Ga0209541, IMG submission 184027) | Groundwater microbial communities from Rifle, Colorado - Rifle CSP2_plank lowO2_0.1 (SPAdes) (version 2) | ecosystem: Environmental > Aquatic > Deep subsurface > Groundwater | place...
TCGAGCATCAACCTCATTAAGACCAGACAAATAATCTAATTTTTTCCTCACTAAATCCTCTTTTTCCATAAAGTTAGAAAGAAGAGTGACTATTTAAAATTTACTATTTTATTTTGCGGTAAGCCCTTATTGTTGTTTTGACAATTAAAGAGCCGAAGAAGAAAGCTCTGGAAGAGAACTTTATCCGCACTGGGTTGGACGGGTTTAACTATATCTTCAAGCATAAAAAATTAAGAGCATTCTCACTTAACACCGTTCTCATTGCCATAGCGACATTTTTTATGTTTTGGTTTTACCAACCCCTTTCAGGAGAAGCAGGAATCCCTATAATCTATTATGGGTTTATCGGAGCTGGTTTTAATCTATTTGGAATTTTGTTGATGTCTAATGTAAAAAAAATGGAGAGATTTTTTAACATAAACACCCTCTTGTTATATTCAGCACTTATTCCCAGTTTTTTCTTAATAGGAGTTGCGTTTGTACGAAATATTTTCTTTGTTTTGCTTGCTATCTTCTTGATTACAGGATTGAGACTGTTTCGACGTCCAGTCTTAGAAGATTTTATGAACCAGCACATTACCAGTGAGAATAGGGCAACAGTGCTATCGGGAATTTCAATGATTGAGCGAGCAGGGATACTTATATTGTACCCGATAGTTGGTTTCCTTGCAGATTTGTCGTTAACCTATGTTCTTGTTTTCTTGGGAACTATCACTTTGATATTCTCTTTTGTAACAAAATTAGAAACAAATCACTTTGTGTGAGGAATCTCCCAATGCCCCCCCTTCGCTCCACCTAGGCGTTTAATAATCTTTTTATCTTTAAGAATAGCTAACTGCTTCTCCACTGCTCTTTGGGAAATCCCTATAATCTCGGCCATCTCTCGTGCAGAAATCAACTTATTTTCTCTAATTAAAGCCAAAATCTTCTCCGAACTTTTCTCCGAACCATCTCCGAACCGTTCACCGACCATTACTCCGAACCTTCTCCCGAACACCACCAAAAACCCGCTTTTTAGCTCCTGAAACTTGACATTCACGCCTTCTTCTACACCAGCATCATAAATTCTTTTCAGCCCAGAACCCCAGCGTTCAATGTCTTTGCTCAAGTACAGCGTATGAGCAATAAGTGGATTTCTGAGAATTGAACGCTCCGTTCCTTTGATGAAATCTTTAGGAGCATAGCCTTCCGGAAACAGTCCTGGATTGTAGATTTCCACCCGGTCTTTAAAGATAGCAATTTCATTCCCTTTTCTATTAGTATAATCGCGATGGCACAATGAATTCACCAATGCTTCTGTGATTGCTCTAATGGGAATTTCGGGAATTTCTTTCCGTACACGCTCTTTCAGTTCTGCACGCCAATTGAGGTGCTCTTTGATGTACGATTCTGCTTGCTGTAAAAGTTGGAAAATATTTCCTTTGAACTGCCGAATATCCAAAAAGGTCAGTTTATCCTTTCCTGCGAAAACCGCTGCTTGAACTTCGAGTAGATTATCATCACAAAACAATACTTCGGCGGCTTTGAGCAATTTGCCGCCTTTCAGTAAGCCTAACTTATTCAAGACAGATTTGACATTGGTAAACCTGAAATCTATCCGCTTTGCTACGTTCGCACGTTCAACAAAATCTCTGAGTGTTTCTTCATTAACATCTTTCAGCGTCTTTTCAGAAATTTCCTCTTCCCACATGATTTTGTTCTTTTTCAAAATGAGTCTTTCCAATTCCTGAGAGCTAACTTTCTTATCTTCATCACCAACACGAATGTAAGCTCTTCCAAATGCATAATATGGGACGTGTTCTCCGATAAATTCAACATGAACACATCTCTTTCCGTCAAGAACAATCTCATCAATCTTTGGGAAAATCTTCGGCTCAATATTATCTGAAATTGTTTTGGAAATCTCTCGAACAGTATTTTCTGTAACCATCTGTCCTACGGCAGTTCCATCATTCTTAACGCCAAAATAGAGCTCTCCTTTTTGATGCTTGTTGAGAATGGAGACAATGGAAATGATCGCTTCCTTTAACTCAGAGGTCGATTTCTTCAACTCAAGTGTTTCAGATTCTTTCATTTCAGCCTCTTTTAACTACAAATAGTGCTACCTCATTAAAAAGATTACTATTCCAAAAGCGACCCCCCATTCTTGTCTCTTAAGAAGTTATTCAATCCGAGCAAAGTACCCTACACTACGGCAGCCCCTTTCTACTTGGCAACTCGGAAACTCTGCGCTACTCGTTCTGCGGAACTGCGTTGCTCGGGGTGACTCCGTTCGCTCGTAATTCTATCAATTAATTTTACTCTCGCTCACTAAAGTCACCCGAGTATAACACCGTTATGCGTAATTTTTTATTTGCCTCTGGCGACTTTCCTGATGTCGTTTTCGCCCTCCCATACAAAGCTCAAGCGAATTTCGTCGGAAAAGCTTCGGGCTGCGCTGGGATTGTTGACGTTGGCACAAGAAGGGATAGTTTTCCCTTCTGTGCTGAAAAAACGTTTTTCTTGCACCTTCGTTTAGCGACTAAGAAAAACTGAAACAATTACCAAATAACTGTACATAACGGGAGCTAAACAAATTTTTTTGGCATTGACTACGAGCGGGGAATCTGGAGTACTAAAATAGGTTATAACGTTGGATTTTCGAATGCAAAAATATCTTCCAAGAATTCTTCTTTTGCATTTTCTAATACATTGAATACTACCGGACACTTCGCTGCATTCTCTAAAAAGATATCAACATTATCTCCTGTTAATTTGTCATTTAACCAGTTACAACAAGACCCACTATTTGGACAAGACAATTTACTCTTTATCTCTTTTATAATCTTTGCAAATCGTTCTTGGTCAAATTCACTCCCCAAAACAAACCTCTTGAAATTGCTGTTCTCTCTTTGAATAGGCTTACTTCTACAATGTCGTCCTATTTGTTCTAAGTCCGTCTCAATGATCTGTGCTTCCTCTGGAAAGTACACCTCAAAAAAGCAATCGTCACACATCCCCCCATGGAGGTACTGGTTATGTCCTCCAATAGAGATGTTACACTTTCCACATTGAAATTGTTCCTCTCGTATTGTCATTTTACCCTCTCCACAATTGCCATTAGCGAATACTTCTTCCCATGCAGCTTGATGATTTCATTTTTTGTTTTCCTGAAAATGTTGTCAGTTTTGTCTATTTTCTTGAGTGCTTCCAGCATCTTTCCTGCTTTTTGATATGGCCAGCCAGACCCTTGTCCTATGAAATAAAAACATAATTTCTTGAAGAGATCACCAGATAATTCAGGGTGTTCATTGCTAAGTTTTTTAGCCAAGAGTTCGAGATACGCAGCATCACGTAAATTTTTAGAATATTCATAAGCATTCTTGAAGTCTCTCTCTTCATAATAAAAACGAGAGAGAAAACTATGCTGGTTATTATTTCTAGAATGATTAATAATCTCCTTACTATACTTTTTCCATTCTTCGGCAGAAGCTTCCTGTTTTAATTGAAGTGCATAGGTTATATTCCCTAATTTTTTGGTCAACATAAGCAAACTTTTCTTGAGTTCAGGAATTTGGCCTAATTTTCGTAAAAGCTGGAGCCGTCTGGTCTCAATATCAGAAGAGAGTTCTTTCGTCCTATTTTTGTTGCACACCTCGAGAGCCTCTTCCAGCCTATTGAGGGAAATGAGCTTATCCACAAGTTCTGTCGTAAATCCAGAACGCTTTGCTTCTTCGAGGTATTTTTCTTCCATTCCCGCTTTTTCATACAGTTTCAAAAACAATTCTTCATAACAATCTTCATCATCGTACTCTTCCTTTTTAACTTTAGCAAGCATTCCTTTAATCAATTCAACGTCTTCTGAAGTGCTACAAATCCCCACTAGAGCTTTTTCGAAACTTCCCTCATTGCCATAGTCATCATTTTCAATCCAATCGAGAACCGTCTCAATGAATTCAACCTTTTTACTTTTGTTTGGTTTAGTTGCGGCAAAGACTTTTCCGTATGTTTCAAACCAATCTTCCCAGAAAATTCCTAAGTCCCCTTCATCATGCACATTTTCAATATTTTTGATCATTATCTCAGAACAGATTTTCATTTCTTCCCAGAAGTCTCTATCCCAAGAAGCTTTATTCCTTTGTATCCCTTCCAAAATTGTTTCTAGCTGGGAGATTAAATCATGTATTTCATTCCATTCCCAATATTCTGAAAATAATTTCTTAATTTGAGAGAGGACTGCCTTGCGTTCAATCTGCACCAATGACTTCAGTTCAGGATGTTTATCAATTACTACTTTGAGTAGCTCGATAAGTTCTTCTTTATTCTTAGCTGCTAAAGATTGTTGTAATGATTCTCTTGCCTTTGGAATACCGTCTTTTAAAGACACACTTTGCTTATTCTTTATTGACAGCCATTTAAGAAGCAAAGCAGCAGCATGCTTGCAGTCAAAGTCGCAGGGACAGCTACAATCACATACCAGATTTCCATCATCATCTATAGAAACAGAAACCGTATAATTTTTATTGCCCCGTACAGTACCAGTAACCATGGTGGTATTCAGCGGTTCTATTGAAGTTACCAATCCTTCGTCAAAGTACTCTTCACCGCGTAAGTAAATAACACTATCAAATAAATCCTGGACATCTTCTACGGTAATATCTTTTATGGTTTTTATCATTTTTTAACCGTTCTTAATCCAGTAGCGATAAGCCAAAATCCAATCTAAGCTTTTACATTTTTTATCTACTATTTCGACATCCTGTATGGGAATTCTTATCTTTTTCTTATTCTTGGCAATGACACCCATAACTGATGTTCCATATTCATCAGTATCTACATCAACTAACATAGCCTCTTTACCAAAAATCAAGCACTTCAAAGGGAGCGACAGCTCATCTGCCAGTGTACAAGCCCAGCCACTACTTTGTTCATACTCATTATAGCAGTCTACTGTAGCTTCTTCAGCCATCTTTTGAAACTTCTTTTCTTTTTTTATTGAAATCTGGAGTGACCCCCGTTTACCGGACAGTAGGTTAAGATACTAATCTCATATTTATTTTTTGCTGTTCAAATTCATTCGGTGGCACATATCCTATGGATGAGTGCAACCGTTTCTCATTATATATTTGAACAAATTGTTGAATGCCTAAATATGCATCTTCAAACGTTTCATATTCATTTATCCATACCTCCTCATTTTTAATCGTTTTATTCAAGCTCTCAGCATGGGCGTTATCGTAGGAATTTCCTACCTCGCCCATGCTTGGGAGCATTTCTAATTCTTTAAGCCGACCCATATACGTCATGGATAGATATTGTACTCCATGATCAGAGTGATGAATACATCCTCTCGCTTCATTTATTCCTCGAAGCATGACTGCTTTATTTAATGCAGTGAGCGTCAAGTCTGTGTCAACACTTCTGCTTAAATCCCAACCCACAATTTTGCGGCTAAATAAGTCCATTATCAACGCCAAATATACAAATTCATCCCGCAGATAAATATATGTAATGTCTGATACCCACACTATGTTTGGTGCGGCGATTACTGCTTTCTTAGCCAGATTTTCATATCGTGGTAAGTTGTGATTTGATTGCGTTGTTTGGGGGGTGAAGCGTTTACGCTTCACCAAGAGAGAATGTTGCCTCATCAGACGATGAACTCGTTTATGATTGACAATCAAATTTCTTCTCTGAAGCTCTTTCGCCACTCTTCTGTATCCGTATCTTGAAAACTCAGCAGCAATTGTCCTTATTTCTGTAAGAACTGCCTCATCTTTATCAACGGCGGGTTTCTTATTTTTCCAATCGTAAAATGAACTCCTGCTTACTTTAAGCGTAGCACAAGTGCTACGCACATCGAGAGGTGACTGAGAAATCATTTTATACACCTCATCTTGTGCTTCGCTTCTTCTTTGAGTCTTGTTGCTAAAGTTATGTTTTTTTTTAGCAACGCATTCTCAGCATAGAGTTGACCAATAAGCCGATCTTTCTCAGCGAGTTTTGCTTCAAACTTCCAGATATTTCCATTACCACTAAATGATCCACTTGGATTTTCTTCGAATTCTCGCTTCCAACGGTGTGCTAATTGTTTCTGAATTTCGTACTCTCGACACACTTCTTCAACTGGGCGAGAACCCAGTTCTTGTACTATTTTACGCTTTAAATCGATATTAAATTTTCTGCGTGACCTCATTTTCAGACCTCCATAGTTGGTAAGATAGAGTATCTTAACTATGTGTCCGTTTTGAGGGGGTCACTCCAATCCATTTTTCTGACTTATTTTTATTTGCGCAACCTTTCAATTTTCTTAATTATTGCATCTTGATATACCTTGAATGCTTTACGATTTTCTTTTTTGTAAATGTATGGTGTGCCAATATCTTCCTTACATTTAGGACATCCTAATATCGAAACTGCATTCAAATATTTTAATTCTAGATTTGTCAATTTCTTAGGAAGAAAAATTCTGTCAAAATATAATCTCCTCAAATTTCCGGGACCATCTTTTTGATAAGTAAGAATTTTTTGACCGCAAACTCTACAAAATATATTAAGTAATCTTGAATACTTCCCTCTCGCACTTTTGTACTTATCTTTTTTAAAATTAAATTCCATATTTACTTTTTCCTCTTTTTCGACAATTCCTTCTCCAATTCGTCAATCGTCGGCAAGCTTGTCTTCAATTTTTCTGGAATCGCACGAACAATTTTGTACTCTGAAACACCCATAGGCTTACTCATATCTTTCAGAGCATATTCCGCTATTACTTTATCCTTGCTTTTGCACAAAATAATCCCAATGGATGGCTTATCTTCTCCTTGTTTCAATATTTTATCAACGGCAGAAAGGTAAAAATTCAATTTTCCAGTATATTCTGGTTTAAATTCTCCAGCTTTCAATTCAATAATCACGAAACAGCGCAGTTTCAAATGGTAAAAAAGTAGGTCTATGTAATAATCCTTGCCTGATATTTCGAGAGGATATTGACTTCCCACAAACGAAAAACCAGCACCCAATTCCAGCAAAAATTTTGTAATGTGCTTTGTTAGTTCTTTCTCGATTTCCCTTTCCTGTGCCTCTTCTCCCAAAGAAAGAAAATCAAAAATGTAGGGGTCTTTCAGCGTCTGCCGTGCTAAATCTGACTGGGGTGCTGGCAAAGTTGCCTCGAAATTATGCAGAACTTTACCTTTTCTTTGATATAATCCACTCTCGATTTGGTTAATTAAGACGTTTCTCGACCAATTATTTCGAATGGTTTCAGTGAGATAAAAGATGGCTTCTGAGGGATCTTTTATTTTGTTAACGATGACCATATTATGGCCCCAGGGTAATTGTCTAACAAGTTGTTGGACTTTTTCACCCATAGCCGAATAGTAGAGATACCATTGGCGAATATTGAAGATATTGGCTCTAGAGAACCCTTTCATATCCGGAAATTCTCGCCTCAAATCACCAGCAAGCATGTCTACAACAGAATCACCCCATTTTCCTTTTCCTTGCTTTTCAGCAATCATTCTACCAACATCCCAATACAGACCTATAAGCTCTTTATTGACAGAAATCGCTGCTTTTATCTGAGCAGACCGAACCCTAACCTTGATCTCATGCAGCAGTTGAAGATACTCTTTATTTTTGGCTAAAAGCATAGGTAACACCTTCTTGACGTACAAATACGCCTCTCCCTTAAAAACATTACTCCCAGATTCCTCGCAATTTTACTCTGCCTATGGCAGTTATTTTATCCTTAACTAATGCCAAAAAACTACAGTGCCAACTACATTCCCAGCAAATAAAAAACTCCGTTCGCCATCAAAGCCTCACTACGCATTGCCGTATCGTCGCTCGGCGGCGAACGACCCCAGCCTCTGCTGGCGATCGTCAATCACGGTTATGTTGTGATGTTCTACTTGGCTACGAATGTATGCCTGAGCAGCTTTCCTATCCGTATTTCCCGTCGATTGGTGGTGCTCATATCCAGACCAAAAGCTGCCACGAGGATACCGCTGACGGAATCCGGGATGTTTTTCAAACATCCTTCTCGAAGAAATCGACTTTAACATAGTCTCGGCAACACCAATGGAGTATTTCTTGGGAATATCGGTCTCGAAATGGGTGTGATTCCCTGCAAAGCCAAATTCGCCAAACGTGAAGCCAAAAGCTTCAAGTTCTTTGAATGCCGCCATGCAGGTATCAATGTGGGACTGCTTCAAGAAGCAGTTGTATCTGCATTTGGTTACAAACATTAAAGTTAGCCAATTATTTCTCGTGTCTTTTTGTTTTGTCATATGAATCACCTCAAGTTTTTTATAGCTAAAGCTAGTAAGAGAAAAATTGCCGTAAGCAAATCATATCAGTTCGGCTGGTTGCCTTTGACCATCAACGCTATACTTGTAGTGTTCGGATGGTAATCAGGGATTTTGGTTTGCTTACTGCTTTCTTAAAGCGTTAACCAATAAGAACGAAAATGTTCTTGCTTTTGAAAAACTCTGCGGAGTTTTTAAGCCAATTCAACTGCGGGTCTTCCACGACTTGTCAGACCCCGCAGTATTCTTGGCGGAGAAATTAAATGCAGAATTTAGAAAGCGGCTTCTGCCTCAAAGATAGATATGCTGCAGGTGATAGTTGCGCTTAAACTTGATTTCTGGCACGTATTTTTCTAGAGCCAAATGGCCATGCTGCTTTTTGAACACAAAGTGCTGGACGCGCATGTTGTCAAACATATAGTCTTTGAAATGGGTGTGATACAAATCCTCCACAAAATAAACGCCGTTCTTGAGCTTGTCGAAGACCAACGTAAACAAAGCGGCACAGACGCCGATAGCGACTTGCGTATATGTCGCATTGCTGCCGATAATGGCAATATTTGGCAGGGTGTTGAAATAGTAAACCTTCTTGTCCGAATACTCTAGCAGGACACCGATGCTGTCAGCTCCTTCGAGAACAGCAGTAACATTATCAGCCAACACCAAATCATGATGGTTCACTTTTCCCGTCTTTTCATAGCGGCTGATGAGCGCTTTCATCGTCTCCATATTGATAGCATAGACAAACTTGGATGGAATATTATATCGCTGGGCAAGGGAAACATTTTCCTCGTGCAGCACCGGAAATCCTTTCGGATATTTGTCGACGGTAAACAGCGGCTGGAGGATGGGCTTCATATCAATCCCATTTTCAAGAGCATTAGGATAGAAGTACTTTACCGCATCTTTTCCCTGCATGACTCCGCCTGGCCAGAGCACCGCTTCCATGAGGAACTCATGGATCGACCACGTGATAAGGGGATGCCGCTTGCCACAGATTCTCGACGTATCATACTCAAAATGCACGATTTCTTGAGGGACGCCATAGTGCTCAATGCCGTGCCGCACCCACATATTGACGATGCCCGGATTCATGCCCGCGCACAGGATATGCGACGCTTTGTTGAACGTTTTCCGGCGTTTATAGACGTTGGACACGATTTCGAACGTCGTCATGGTTTCAGTATTGAGCGATGTATTCAGATAAGAAACCCCGGCGTTGTTCGTCGCTTCAAGCAAGGGAAGAGAATCAGCATCGGTGAGGTCAAGGACAATAGAGACAGAATGCTCTTTTAATAGGCGGTGATAAGAAAGAGTTGATTTTCTTTCTTTCTTTCTTTCTTTCTTTCTCCGGCACGATAATCTTCTTTTGGACAAACATATAATTGAGGGCTTTATGATTCAGATAGGGATCAGCACGCACTCCATCATGCGGATCAAGCAAAACCACTTTCCCAAACATATTCCGATAGTGCGTGAGATAATGCAGAACTGTTTTGGCAACGCCGCCCGATGCGCCAAGCACCAGAAGATTGGGCTTTTTCACAATGTAAAAGGAGTTTTGTGCAGCATAAAAATGTTTGGGTGGGCTTGGCGGGAAAATTGTCGTCCTAAAACTGCTCTAAATCAGAGAAAAAAGCGGCGCCCTCTTTCATAATGCCAAAAAAAGCACTGAAACGAGCGCGAGAAATATGCCCACGCCTTGCTTGATGGTCAAAGGCTCTTTGAGAATGACAGCAGCCAAGAGGACCGTAATCAAAGGATAGAGAGCGGTGAATGGGGCTACCACCGAAACCAAGCCTTTGCGCAGCGCGAGAAAGAAGAAAAAAGAGCCCAAGGCAGCCGCGATTCCGGTTAATACGGCAAAGGTTGTTCCGACGGCATGAAACTCCGGCTTAAATCCCAAAAGCAAGAAAAAAGGAATGCTCACCAGAATAATGCCCAGTGTCTCGTAAATCAACAGGCTTTTTGCTCCCACATACTGAGAAGCGATTTTCGGAAAAAAACCCCAAAAGCCCCAGAACAGGAAAGCGAGAACTGCAAACAGCAGCCAGTCAGATTTCGGGACCATTGTAAGTAACCTCTTTAACCGAACTAAACACCTATTGAGATTTCCTTGTTTTCAGGCCACGGCCTGCTTTCTTGACGAGCTATAAAACTTAATGAGCAGCATCATAAAAGCAAAAGCGCTCAGGAAATAGCCCAATGCATACATGCTGTCGGCGAGCACGCCTAAAGAGCCGTAAATCTCACGGGGGGTGATGTAAATGTAAAGAAGCTCGGCAATGAAAAAGCCCATATTGCCAAAAAAAAGGTAGACCAAATTGGCTTCGAAAAGCTGGGCCGCTTTAAGCTGCCAGAAGAACAAGAGCAGGGGGGCAGAAGCTAGCAAGAGTAACGAGTTGCTTACGGCATAATAATATTCAATGGCACTACCACCCATTGCTGAGACATAGAAGAAAATCAGAAACAACAGAACTGCCCCGGAGAGCAGCAAAGGAATTGCTTTCTGGAAAGAGCTATATGTTCGATACAGCCGCCTGCTCAGTGCAGTCAGAGGAATGAGCATCAGCAAAGATCCGATTACCCAGTAAAAGTCCGCCATGCCGGAAAGAGAATAGAGCTCAAACAGCTCATAAATCAAAAACCAGGTTACTTCGCCTAAGGCATACAGGGAGTAGCCAAAAACCATGAAGAAAAAGATAAAAAACTGTGCGTCGGAAAACAGTTCTTTGAGCCTGTTTCGAAAGAGGGCATTAATCACCCATAGGCCAAAAAAAGCGGCAAGGAAAGCAAAAATGACAATAACTTTTAACAGGAAAGCGCTTTGCGTCTCAAACACCATTGTTCCATACCACCTCTTTATGTAGCACGAAGAAGAAAATCTATATAAACCTGTTGGATAATCTCGAGAAGAGAGAAAGATTGCCTCGCGAAGAAAGAAGAGGGAATACGGATGCTTTTTGTAAAAACGTACCTCGACAAGAGCCACATCAGCGGCATCGGCTTATTTGCCGGCGAAGATATACCGAAAGGCACGCTGATCTGGAAGTTCGTACCAACATTTGATAGTATCCTTACGGATGCACAATACAAGAAATTGCTTCCGCTGGCGCGGGATTGGCTGGAAGAATATTGCTATTATGACAAATGGAAACGCGTGCATGTCATCTGCGTCGACGAGGACCGCTTCTTTAATCATGCCGAAAACCCCAATGTTGATAATACCGATAAAGAAATAACTATTGCCAAGAGGGATATTCGCAAAAGAGAGGAATTGACCTGTGACTATTTCGAATTTGATTTATACGCGCATAAGAAATTAAAGCCCTCGCAAAAACAGCGAGAGCATCTGAAGCAGTATGGGCGACTGCGCCATCCGGCGAAAAAGCCCCTAAGCCGGAAGAGAAAATAACGCTCCAGAATTTTTACCTTACTCTCATTGCTTTACTCAGAAAGCTATTTATACTTAAATATTCTCTCTATAAGAAACAAAGGTGTTTATGATGAAAAAGAGGACAGTATTTGGATTCGTGGTTCTGGTAAGTGTACTATTCCTATTGGCAGGCTGTGCAGCACCAGATAAAACCCTACCGGATGAAGATTTGGCCGCAGAAGAAGAGCTGGAAAGCCTGCTCGATGAGGACTTGAGTGCTGAACTTGCCAGCCAGGAGCAAGCGCTAGCCGGCCAAGCTTACACAGGAGGCGCAGTAGCCTGCCATAGAAAGCTACGGCTGGCCAATACGCAAATAGAGCGGCTGCGAACGACACTTGCTTCACAAGCCGGATAGAGACAAATGAAAAAAGTAGTAAAAGAGTAGGTTACTATTGCTCATTAAGCATAGCCGGGCTAAGAGAAAAAAATTCCAGAAAAAGAGGTAGGATAATGGTGTTACGCGAACAAGACAAGCATTTTTTAGCTTCATTGTACATCGCCGTGGGCGTCGTCTTCACCTGGAAAGGGCTGTGGGATGGCAGCTATGCTGTTTTTGGCTTTTTTCCTGTCATCCCCGAAGCATCCATCCCCTGGATTCTCCTGTTTCTGGGATTCTCCATGCTGACCGTCTCCAGCCTGATTTTTAACGAATTCGACCCGCTCGGCGGCATAAAACGGGGGGTCACCAAGACCTTGCACAGCCTCCAGGCCCGCCAAGACAAAAAGAATTTTTCCCTGCACTATTATGACGAGGCCCAGAAGAAAGAGCAGAGCATCCCGGCTTCCCTCATTAAAAAAATTGAAAAAGATGCGCTCGTCGTCGTCATGCCCCACGAGAAAAAAGAGCTGTTCATCCCCCTGCACCGCATAAAAGAAATCCGCTACAAAGGCGAACGCTACTGGAGGCTTTAAGATGCTCAGCACAGACGATTTCAAAAAATACTTTTGGTATATCTTTGGCCTTATTGGTGTGGTCTTTTTCTGGGTAGGCGTCTATGACGGCCCCGGGTATCTTCCCTATGTGGAAAATCCTCTGGTAAGCATTATCTTAGGAATAGCGCTCTTGAGCCTGTCCGGCGTCATTTTCAAAGGGGCCAACCCGCTCTGGGAAGCAGAAAAGCCCATCAAAAGCGTGGCAAAGAAGATCCATCATCATCCGCAAAAGCATGAATTTCATTTCAAATATAAAAGCCCGCTGAGCAACAAGGAATTCACGCTCGAAGGCAAGCAGCTCAAAAGCATTGAAAAAGAGTTCTTAGTATTCCTCGATCGCGGAAAAGAGTTCTTTGTGCCTTTGCATCGCGTTACCGAAGTGCTCCACCAAGGAAAAACGCACTGGAAGGCATAGGATGAACGGCAGAGATAAAAAACAGTTTGGGGGCAGGAAAGGACTGTGGGATAAGAGCGGTCTCACGCCGTTGATGATTACATTTCTGCTGATCTCTTTTGCCGTAGCCGTCGGTACAGTTATTATGAACTTTGGCAGCGCTCAAGTCGAAGAAGCAGCGGAATGCCCCATTGCCATCAGCCTGCATGTAGCAAATATTGGTGGCCAGGAACAGCTCTGCCAGGATGCAGCCAAGAGCCAGCTGTCTTTTACCGTCGAGAATGGCGTGAATATCAAAGTGACGGGCTTGATTGTTAGTATTATCGGCTCGGAACGGGCGGAGACGTTTGAGCTGAACGATGCGAAGATGGACAAAGCTGGTAGTTACGTCGGCAAAGTTCCGTACTCCACGACAACCAGCGGCACCATCCGCCAGGTGAAAATCACGCCAAAAGTGACGCCCTATGATGCGGAACAGATCTGCGCAGAGCAGGCGATTGTCGTTGAAGCCGTGAAGGGATGCTGATTTTCTCAAAAATATTGTATTTGTTTAGCTCTTTAGCATAGATTCGCTGATAGCATTCTGGTTAATTCTTTTTTGATATCTAATTTCTGGACTTGCCACGTAGCGATAATTGAAGCAAGAGTTTCGTATGTTTTAGTTCCT
>Ga0209541_10011663_pt1 | contig 13715 bp, 11 predicted proteins | sample RifCSPlowO2_01_FD_184027 | JGI IMG/M metagenome (GOLD analysis project Ga0209541, IMG submission 184027) | Groundwater microbial communities from Rifle, Colorado - Rifle CSP2_plank lowO2_0.1 (SPAdes) (version 2) | ecosystem: Environmental > Aquatic > Deep subsurface > Groundwater | place...
AAGCAAAGAAGGACAATTATTAATACCATTTTCAGCAGTAATCGCAATAGGAGATTACTTAGTTGTTTCTGAAGAAGACATAATTTAGTAAGCTTTAAATATAAAAACCATTTAATTCTTTTTATAAAAGAGGAAGATATGAAAATAAACCTTGAGTTATATGTTTTCTTATTAATAATCATAGTTGGTTCTATTGGTTTTTTATTGATTAGTTATGATAATTCAAATTATACTAATCCAACAATTACAGGAATGGGCTCTTATAATATGGGCTGTTCATCTGGCGAGGAAGGAATACTAGAGTCTGGCGCTACACGTTGCTGTGCTTCAGAATGTAGCATGCCTTATGATCCAAATGTAGGGTATGGTTGTGGTAAGGATTATACCTGTAAACCTGGATTAACTTGTAATATTCCTTCCGGTCTCACACGTGATGGTACTTGTTCAGGAACTGCATATAGATGTGGAGATAATTTAATAAACCTTCGAGGAGAAGAATGTGATGGTTCTAATTTGGCAGGACAAACTTGTACTAGTAAAGGATTTTCAAGTGGAACACTAAGTTGTAAATCTGATTGCAAATTTGATACTAGTAGTTGTACAACTCAACCAGTAACATGCGGCAATGGAAGAATTGATCCTGGAGAAGAATGTGATTATCCTGATTATACTGGCGCCGACCAAGTTTGCATAAATAAAGGCTTTGCAGGCGGAGCTGTTGCCCAATGGCTTTCTTGTAATAATTGTCAGATACCTACTGGTTCCTGTATAAACTGGATAAGAGGAACATTAACTAGAATGTCATTGCCTTTACCTCAAACAAGTATTAATGAAGGTGCAACAAATGTAGTAATAGGAAAATTTATAGAAAGTTTTTCAGTGCCGTCTGGCACAAACTTACAACAAGTTAATCGTCAGAGTCTTAGTCAAAATGCAATTAATTTTAATTTTAAAAGTGGCATAAATCTTAATAATGTCAGAATAAATTATGGTGGCGGAATAATTTCTCAAAAACCAAGTGTTTCGGGCGGGTCACAAAATTTTCCTGGAACATATAATATAAATCTTAACGATGTTAAATATATAGACATTATTGCAGACATTCCATCACAATCACTTACTCAACCAGTATCATACACTACAACAATAGGACTTTCACAAGACCCGAGTTTTATAACCTCGCAAACAACTGTTGCTGATAGAACAAGCACTATAACAATTAATCCAGCACCAGCTAGCAGTCTTCCATCATCTCAAGGTCAACAACCAGGCGCTCCGGTTGCGCCCCAACCATCAATATCTGCTCAAGGAGTTGCTTTGCCAGCTCAACAAATGGGTAGTATTGTAGAGATTGCAAGATTTAATGTCCAAGCAATGAATCTTCCTCAAGGAACTAATTCAATTAAGGTTGACAATATATACTTGTTTTTTACTTTTCCGCAAATATCAGGTGGCACTATAATGAATGGATTTTCAGATATAGAAATATATTATGATAATAATCTTATAGCCCGTCCACCCGCAAGCAAATCAATACAAACAACAATTTCACCAATTGATGTACTTAGTTCTCAGTCTAAAATAATAAGTGTTAAAGGATATCCTCTTTTTCCTGGAACTTATACTATTGAATTATCTGGCCTTGGAGGTAGCAGGCCTTCAGGCAATCCTGTAAGTACAATTACAATAAATCCAGCACCAGCTTCAACTCAACAAGCTGCACCCGCTCAGCCAACAACTCCGGTTGCTCAGTTAACTTGTGGTGGACAAAGGTTTTATTCTGTTGGTTCATGGACTGTTTTGAATGCTAATCAGCTTAGTCAGGATGTTGTTTTTTCAATAGCTTACACAAGTAAGACTTTAGAAGGTCAGGATTTTAGTGTTGAGTTTGTTCCAAGTCAAGGAAATAAATTATCATTTAATGGTCCAAGTGCTTTCCACCCTGCTACTGGTGATGGTTGGAATAATGTTCCAATAAGTAATGATAAAAATGATATTAATAGAACTCATAGAATGTTTACAATGACATTAAATAATTTGCCTGTGGGTCAGGGAACTATTAATGTTGTGAATGCAGGACAATCTTGTGCTTCAATACTTGTTGGAGTTATTGGGCAGATGCAACCACAAGTGGCTGTAACTCAACAAACACAGCCAGTGTATCAACCTCCTGTAACGCAAACTCCAACATATAGACCTCCAACAGTCACAACAACAGGACCAAGAATTCCTGCACCAAGAAAAACTTCAACAACACAACCTACAACTTCAGGCCTGCCAAAACCAACAATTACAGCCCAGCCAGCACCTCCAATAACTAAAGCTCCAGAAGTTAAAGAACAAAAAATAATTTACAGCCCACCAGTATTTTCCGGCGAGACAACAACCATAAAAATAAAAAGCTCAGAAGAATCAGACAAAATATTTGTTAAAGTAATAAGCGATCTTGGAACAGTAAAAACATTCCCTGCAATAAAAAAAGCAAAAGGAATATTTGAAGTAAGAATAACACCTTATAGAAGAGAGTGATTTTTAATGAAAAAAAAACAAATAATCATAACAATTGCAGTCTTCGTAATACTACTAACATTATTAGTATCATACATTGTAATAACACAAACACAAGACAAAAAAGACCCATCAAAAAAACTAGGTGAAAACCCAATAACTGTAAAAGAAGAATTCACAATACTAGACCAAGAACAAAACCAAGCAGAAATATACGTAGAAGAATAAGATTTTCGATAATTATTTAAAACATTACTAATTCTGTTTTAAGAGGATGGAAGAAAATTCTTTTATTTGGACAGAGAAATATCGACCTAGTGATTTTTCTCAATTAATAGGACAAGAAGAGATAATTTCAAAAGTAAAAGCATTTGTTGAGCAGAAAAATCTACCACACTTGCTCTTTTCAGGCCCTGCAGGAGTTGGAAAATCATCTTTAGCATTGGTTGTTGCAAGACAGTTGTTTGGTATTTCTTGGAGACAAAATTTTCTTGAATTAAATGCATCTGATGAACGAGGAATAGATGTTGTCAGAGTTAAAGTAAAAGATTTTGCAAGAACAAAAACATTAGATAATGTTCCTTTTAAAATAATATTTCTAGATGAATGTGATGCTTTAACAAAGGAAGCGCAACAAGCATTAAGAAGAACAATGGAAAATTATACCACAACAACAAGATTTGTTTTAAGCTGCAATTATGTGTCAAAGATAATTGAGCCAATACAATCAAGATGTGTTGTTTTCAAGTTTAGACCAATAGAAAAACAAAATATATTTTTAATCATTGATAAAATATCAAAACAAGAAGAATTAGATGTTTCTGAACAAGCAAAAGAAGCATTATACATTGTTTCAGAAGGAGATTGCAGAAAATTAGAAAATATAATGCAAAGCTGCGCGGCTGTTAATAAAAAGATAACTCCTGAAGGAGTATACTCTCTTGCAAGCTTTGCAGAGCCAAAGGAATTAAAAGAATTATTAGAAACCGCAATAAAGGGTGACTTTCTAAGCGCAAGAGATAAACTACATAGCTTAATGATTCAATATGGATTATCAGGAGTTGATATTATTAAACAAATACAAAGAGAGGTATGGAACTTAAATATTGATGGCAAGACAAAGGTAGTGCTAATAGAAAAATGCGGAGAAATAGAGTTTAGAATGACTGAAGGAAGTGATGATTTTATTCAATTAGAATCATTACTAGCAAGTTTTACTCTGCAGAATGCTTAACTGTTATTTCTGTTGTTTTTGAATCAGAATAATCAAAATCAACCCTTAAATTAACTATTTTTTCATAATCTCTTTTATCAGTCACTGTTTGAGTGCATTGAATTTGTTTTGAACCTTCAAATAATTGAACTGTGCCTTCAACTTTAGTTCCTGATTTTGTTGTTAATGGAGGACAAGATAAGCCATCTATTCCAGTATCAATACTAACATAAACCCTGTTTTTCTCTTTTGAAAGCTCACATCTACCACTTTCAGTGCTAAACACCAAGCCATTACCAACATGTTTTATATCAAATGTAAATGAAATCTTATCAGATCCTTTTGAGAATTCCTTAAAGTTCTGTATTTGCAATGGAGAACCACTATTTGTTATTGCCTTATCTTCATTTATTTCACAAATACCGCCAGATGCAGGATTCATAATACTTTGCCTGTAACAAAGCTTGCTTATTGCCTTTGTAGAATATTTATAACAAACATCTGCTCTTAAAGGAAATGGCAAGCTAGAGCCAGTTATTTGGCTTAGATATTTTAAATCAGTAAACTCAACAAAAACAGGTTGTGAAGGAATAACCTCGTCTTTTGGACCTTTTCTATAAGATTCAACATCTTCACTTGTTTTTTTTGTCATTTCTTCATCTTGCTTTCCAAGATCAGAAGGCTTAAAGCCAGATAATTTTACAACAACATTATCTTTATTAACGAGTTCTTCTCCTTTATTATGTAATTTAACTCCAACATTAAAAGAATCTCCACCACCATCATAAACATCTTTTCTTAAGTCAGGAGAAAAATCAACAACAACACCATCTGTTCCGCCAATAAATGGCTTTACAACCTGGGTTTCATCATCTTTTTGACAAGCAATTAATGCCAACAGTACAATTATTGTTAAAAAAAGTTTGATTGTCCTCATTTTTATTATTTGTTAGGATGTGAGTTATATAAATCTTTTGTCTTTATTTAAAAAGATAAACAAATTAAGTTATAATATTTGTCTTTTTAAGTTTAGAAAAATAACTGTTTGTTTGTTAGAAAAAGAAAGTTTTATTAATTAATAAATTAATATCGAGTTTATGTTTAAAAAAGAGTTGGTGAAGTATTTGTTTGTTTTTTTATTTGTTATTTTGCTAAGCAATGTTTTTGTGCAGTCAGCACCTTTACCTTCTTCTCCGAGGCCTCAAAAAATTACTTGTACTGATAGGGTTGCTCCAAGTGATGATGAATACATTAGAAAGGGTTTGATGACTTCTCCAATATCGACTAATGCTCTTGGCAGTTGTGTTCCATTATCTGCAAGTTTGAGTAGTTGGTGGTTTAAAACAGAATGTGGTGTTCCTTTTAACTATGAATTTGCTAATGATATTCATGAAAAATTGTATTCTTATATGGATACGCGTGCTTTTGGAGGAACTTATAATGGAAATGCTTATTTTGGTTTGAAACGATTTTTAGAAGAAGAATTACCTGGATGTTTTTCTATTACAGTTATTTCTTGTGATGGAACTATGATTGCCAAAGCAAGGCCTAAATTTAACTGGTTGGATCCTTCAACATGGACTCATCCAAAAAGGTGGCTTAATCCTTTTAGCTGGTTCAAAGATTACAGAACTTTTGAATTTGATTTTAAAAATGGAGAATCTTTTAACACAGGAGATACTTTTATACCACGGTGTCCAACCAAAGAAGATGTGGAGGATTTATTGCGTAAAAATGGAGATGTTCTCTTAACTTTATACAATGATAAAATTTCACATACAGTAGCAGCAGATGGAGTAAGTGAAAATAATATCTTGATTAATTCAAATGGATTACCTGCAAAGTTGGTAGTAAATACCGAAGACCCTCTTAACGTTGACTATTATGATGTAGAAAATTTTTTGGATAGATTAAGACGGCCTATAGGCAATACTAAAAATGCAAGTGTTCCTTTTTTAATGGCGGTAATTCCTAATAAAGATTGCAAAATCAAATGCCCGTCCGTAGATTATGTCAATCCAGAAAATTCTGCAGATATTTACAACACACTAAGGGAAAACGTTGACGAACAATCAATAAATATTCCAGCCGATGCAGAAGTGATTTATTGGAACACAGAGAAAGATCCTAGGTACTCTATACCAATAAAACAACACTCAACTCTTTCGTAAAAAGAAGTGAATTTTATTTATTTAATATATAAAACGCAAAGTTGAGTTTTGGTAAACATTATAAAAATTTAAATAGCTTGAATTGCTACTTTTTCATTATGTTGTTTTAACAATCTCAATAGTTTTTTGAATAGTGGTTCTATAACCGTACTTTAATATAACTTTAATAGTTGAAGTATAAGCATCAGATCCTTGAACTGGATAATTACAGTAAAGCGTTGCTCTGCCATTAATCAATCTTAACTCTCCTTTAGGATTACAACTATCTTTGATTGAATCTTGACCAACAAAAATATCTTGAACACTTACATAATTAATATCTTCAAAAGTATTAAGGCCTTGCTGAGGATTACATTTGCTCAAGCCATTATTTTCTAATCTAAAAACATCTCCACTGCCAACATTAGATATTTGAATCCTAAAATCAGTTCTTCCAGGCCTTGGCTCAACATCTACACTACTTACTGCAACAGGAGCTCCTTGGCTTCCAAGACCGAGATTTCTAGGAATACAAGACTTTGCTCTTGCAGTTGAAGTAAATGGTTGAGGATCAATACAAACATTTTCACTTGCCTGAGTTTCATATTGATAACAAGCAGTTGCCAGAATTGTTGGATTATACCTCTCTGCATTTTCTAGATTAATTGTACTTTCAAAAGATACAATATCAACCCCTCCTTGAAGATTAAAAGCATCTTTACCTTGCATCTTTGTAATTGTTTTTCCACCTGGAGGAATTTGAGTGATTATATTAGTATCAAAACCACTTAAATATATTTTTTCAAGATCAGTATTACCAACATTAAAAGCTCCAAGATTTTTTATTTCTATTTGAACATGTAATTTGTCTTGATCATAAATCCTTGAAGGAGGAGTGTTAGGCAAGAAATTAAGTGTTAATCCTTGAGTTCCTGTTCTAAAATTATCAGAAGGCTGTTTGCCATTTGTATCTGGCTTACATGAAACAACAAAAATAATCATTAATAAAATAATTATCTCTTTTTTCATACGGGTACCTTAATTTATCTAGTTTATAAAACTTTCTAGACTTTTGAAATAGTTATTGGCTTGACTGCTGTTTGAAAATAGCCATATTTAATATTAATTGCAAGAGATGATAAAAATACACCTTTTGTTTTAGGAATGCCCCCATCAGTATCATATTTGCAAACTACCTTTCTATCATTTAACTGTAAAGACAAGCTTGGATTATTACAAGTAAGCTCTCCTTGTTGAGGTAATGATACTTTAACATCAATAAGATCAAAATCTTTTCTTTCAATTAAATTTATTTCATTATTATCACAAGCAAGCAATATTTTATCTTTGTTTATGATTTCTCCGCCGCCAAGATTTTGAAGATAAATGGTGAATTCAGGAATTGTTTTTTTATCATCCCAACTTGGCAACATCTTTGATTCAATTCGTGTAATTGCAACAGGAGCTCCTTGACCTCCAGAAATGCTTTTTGTTTGCGCAGTACAAACCTTTTTACCGAGCTTTTCAGGAATTGTATCAATACAAACATCAATTCCAGCATTAGTTGAGTACTTAAAACAAGTGCCTATTATTATTTTAGTATTCATCCTCTCTTGTTGTATTGGAAGCGCTTTAGCAGTTGCTTTCTTTTGTAAAAGCATAGACCCTCCAACAGGATTTAATAATGATTTGCCTTCAATAAAGAAAGGATTTATTTCTTTTTTAATTCTAACATATTGATCGTCAACATCAACAACCAATAAACCCTTACTATCTTGTAGTTCATCTATATTTTGAGTGCCAATATTCTTGATTTCTACAAAAATATTAAATGTTTCATTTTCATGAACCTCAAAAGGTGGTGCTTGTGACAGAAAATCTATTTGCAATGCTTTTGTTCCTATTTGAATTTTAGGCACATTATTATCTTTTTGACAACTAATTAAGACAATCAATATAATTATCAAAAGAATGATTTTTTTCATGAATCACCAGGACTTTTTATAATATTAAAACTTCTTTTATGCTCAAGTATGTAATCATAGTCGATAAATACTTTGAAATACTTTGTTGAAATTGGAATTCCTTGCTCTAAAATAGTTAAATATTCATTGTTTGGAATTTTGTAATCAATAAATATTGCAGCACCATTGCCTTGAGTAATGTCCTTCATGTATATTTCTGGAATCTTAATAACTTGTTCAACATCGCTGCAAAGATTTAATTCTCTTATATCTCCTTCACAATCTACAATCCAATCTTGGCTAAACTCTTCTGAGTTTATTTCAACAATATTAAAACCATTAGGAATTACGATAAATAAATTATTGAACTTCTTTACTTTGCCATTCCAATTATTAAATATATTAATAGTTATAGTTCCAATAAAATCTTCTTCTTGAGTATCAATTCCAATAGGCTGTAATTTTCCCAAACCCATTCCTATTTTTATAGGACCATTACTATAAATAGCAATTGGATTAGGCTCTTGAATAAATTCTTTATAAACAACTAATGGATCTTGTTTTTTAACTCTTAATGACTTAAGCCTTGCCTCGTCAGTAAAATATTGAACAAGCCTTGCTTGTGTTTGAAAACTAAAATCAGCAACAACCTTTAATTCATGAGAGCCAAGATCTAGTTGATTATTTGGATCTTCTGGATTTACTTCACAATCAACTTGTTCTTGCAATGTATCTATTGTTTCTATTACAAATCCACTTTTTGGCTTTATTATTCCATTAACATCGCCTCCAGGATTTGTAGATTTACATGAAAGATTTATTTCAACTTGAGAGCTAAGAGCTCTGGCTTTAACTAAAAATGGAAGCCTAACTGGCCTGCCCTGATAAAATGATAATGTAGATGTAATATCTTGTATGTTAACTCCAATAAAATCCTTTGTTGGATCTATCTTTCCTTGACAATCATCTCGCGCAGTAGCATAACAAATAGTTCCTTCCCACCATTTTCCAATTGAATCAGGAATGCTTTTAATCACGCTAATAGTAGAACTAAAAACTGTTTTTGTTCCACTCCAAAATTGTTCTAATACATATTCTATTAATCTTCCAGGATTGAAACCATTAATATCAACATCACTTGTTGCATTTTTTATATCTTCTGTGTAATTAAAGATCAATAAAACAATCCAAAATGTAAAATAAATAAATCCAAGCTTCTGAGTAAATGCAGAACCATGAACATACATTAAGTAAACAAGCCATAATGGAGCAAATAAAATAATGCCCTCAAGAATATTTTGTCCAATAGTGTCTGTAAAACCAAAATCCCTTATTATCAAATTAACCAAAGGTATAGTATATGCTAAGATGGTTAGTCCAAGATAAAATAAAACATTATATATTGCATTTTTTGATTCATCCTTTAAAGGTCCTAATGCCGCCCAGATTCCTAATAAAAAATAAAACCAAAAAATATTATGATAATATCCGAAATTAGATCCGCTGAGCCTTAAAAATATATCAAGCAAATGAACAATAAAAGCAATTAAAAAGAAAAAGGTTATTCCAATAGCTTGTTTTTCTGGTGCTGGTTTAAATTGTTTAGCTCCAGGCATTTGCCACCATCATTCAACTTTAACCTTTAACTCAACAATATCTAAAGGAGTTTTTGGAACTAATTTAATGTAGTTATTTCCTTTAACTAAATAATTGCTTATATCCATAGAAAACTTTGATTCTTTTTGATCAATATTTTTTAAACCTTCATTAATGTTTAATAATGCTTCCTTATCTTCTTTATCATCAACAAAGGTTATTAATAAAACAACCTTCTTTTTATCATCAATCAAATCAGAAAATAGGTTTGTTGAGACATCAAAATATTTTAATAACTCTTTTGTTTCAGAGAATTTTAATTTTATTTTTGTTTCTGAGAAATCATAACTTCCTTTTTGAGCCTTAAATACAAGCGTGTTTTTCCCTTCAACAAAATCAGATTCTGACAATACTACTTTATTTAAATTGTCACAAAGAGGAACTCCTGAAACTATTTTTTTATTATTCAAGATTATATCAAGAACACTTACTCTTGCTTGATCACAACCAATATAATAATTAAGATCTCCGCTTTCTACACTATTTAATGTGTCTTTATCAATATTGAATGTAGTGAATGATATTAGTCTTTCTGACTCTATCATTCTGGCAATTATCTTTACATCATTTATTTCATATTCTTTATTTTCAAATAAGCTTCCAGAAACCTCAAAAGTTATTTTATTATCCTTTTGCAATAATTCTTTTTTAATGTCCACTTTTACTGGCTTATTAGCATCAACACTTCCTTCAAAAATATAATAATTATTTAATTTAATCTTTAAAATGCCACTTTGTTTTTCTGTTTGAAAGCTTAAAAATCCTGATTGAATATTATCCGCATCTCCTGCCAAGAATACAAATTCTTTAAAGTCTTTGCTAAATAATCCTTTAGTTACTCTAAAACGATTAAATGAAGCAATTTCTATATCTGGCTTTGTTTCTCTAAGCTCAAAGTTTGTAATACTGATGTCCTTTTCTTTCTCCTTGGTTACATCAAGCCTTAAACTAGTTTCTCTTAATAATACATTTTTATCAGTAGTAGTGGTTGTTTCATTAACACTTGTTTCATTATCTAACAATATCTTTTGCCTTTCTTCTTCTGGAATAAGTAAAACAAAGAATACTAGAATAATAAGAATAACGCCAATTAAGGTAGCTGCTGCATCTGCATCTTGGGCTTTTTTTCTTAAACTCATTTAATCACCTTTTTAATTCTATTATTAAGACAAAGCATATATAAATGTTTTTCTTTTTCTATAATGTAATGAAAATAATACATTCGGATTTCAGACATGGAGAAGTGAAAATACTTGTTGAAAACCAAGATGATTTATGGTGTTTGTCTCAAGTAATTGAAAATTCAGATAATATTAAAGGAAAGACTCTTAGAAAAATAAAAGTAAACGAGGCTGCAGAGGCAATAAAAAAACTAGTGTTTATGTTTATAATTGTTGAAAATGTTGAATTCTCTGAATCAATGAATTCATTAAGAGTTTCTGGCAAGGTATTAGAGGGGCCTGAAGATGTGCCAAAAGGAAGCTATCATACATTTAATCTTGAAGAAGGATCTATTATTACGCTAATTAAAGAAAAATGGTATTCTTATCAAATTGAAAAAATAAAAGATGCAACAGAGTCAAAAATCCCAAAGATATTAATCTGCGTATTTGACAGAGAAGAGGCGTTTATTGCTTTAATGAAAAGAAACGGTTATGATTTGTTGATTAAATTAAAAGGAGATGTTGCACGTAAAAGAGTCGAGGTAAAAACAAAAGGCAGTTTCTATGCTGAAATAATAAAAACATTAGAAGAATATGATAAACGATATGGTGCAGAAAAGATAATACTTGCGAGCCCTGCATTTTGGAAAGAAGAACTTTTTGAAGAGTTAAAAAATGATGTTTTAAAAAAGAAAATTGTGCAAGCAACATGCTCATCTGTTGATGAAACATCAATTAATGAAGTTCTAAAAAGAGATGAAGTTAAAGATGTATTAAAACAAGATAGAGTTAGTAAAGAGATTAAACTTGTTGAAGTGCTTTTTACAAACATATCTAAAAATGATTTAGCATCATATGGTATAAAAGAAGTTGAGAAATGCGCACAAGCAGGAGCAATAGAGATTTTATTAGTAACAGATAATTTGATTAAAAAAACAAGACAAGAAAATATATTTAATAAATTGGAGAAAATAATGCAAATGGTAGATAATTCTAAAGGGAAGATAATTATAATATCATCTGAACATCAAGGTGGAAAGAAACTAGATGGTTTAAGTGGAATAGGTGGTATTTTAAGATATAAATTGAATTATTAATCTTTATTTATAAATGTCTTTTCTCTACTACATAAATCTTTAAATATTAGCTAAGGATAAGTATTTTTTACTTAGGAGTAAAAAACCCCTTTTCACTAGTCGTAAAAAGTAAGAGAAAAAGAAAGTTTATTAAATAAGTGGTGATTTACCACCATATCATAATATAAAAAAAGGGGGAGGATCATAAATGATAGTAAAAGAAGAATTTTTAAGCAAATTAAGAAGATATTTTTCTTTAAATCTTTATGAAGTTAAAATATGGACTGCTTTATTATCGAGAGGTGTTGCAACTGCTGGAGAACTTTCTGATATTGCAAACGTGCCAAGAAGTAGAAGTTATGATGTTCTAGAAAGCCTTGAAAGAAAAGGATTTGTAATAATGAAACTAGGAAAACCAATAAAATACATAGCAGTACCACCACAAGAAGTTTTAGAACGAGTTAAGAAAAATATGAGAGAAGAGTCAGATGATAGATTAAGAAGGCTTGAAGAATTAAAAAAGACAGATGTTTTAAGTGAATTAAATTTATTACACACCCAAGGCATTGATTTAGTTGAGCCAACAGAACTAAGTGGAAGCCTAAGAGGAAGACATAATCTTTATTCACATCTTGAATTAACTATAAGAAATGCAGAAAAAACAGTAACAATGATGTCAACAACACAAGGCTTAATGAGAAAATTAGAAGGATTAAGACCTGTATTTGAAAAATTAAAGAAAAGAGGAGTAAAAATAAGAATTGCAGCTCCAGTAACAACAAAAGAATCAAAAGAATTATCAAAAGAGTTTAATGATATTATTGAGATAAGACATACTGATTCAAAAGCAAGATTCTGCATTGTTGACGGAAAAGAACTAGTATTTATGATACTTGATGATGCAGAAGTACACCCAACATATGATGTTGGTATATGGATAAATTCTCCATTCTTTGCAAGTGCACTTGAGAATTTATTTAACACTGCCTGGAAAGCAATGAAATCAGTCAGATAATTTTTTTTCTTTTATCTCTAAAAAAACTTGCAGAATGGCAGACATTAAAAAAATAATCTCAGCATTGCATCCTTTAGAAAGAAAAACATTACCATTACTTTCTAAATCAAATTCTGTAGAGGAAATTATTTCTTTAACTGGATTAAAAGAAGTAGAAGTAATAAGAGCATTGCAATGGCTACAAGATAAAAAAATACTTGAGATAAAAACAGAATCAAAAGAATTTGTTGAACTTGATAAAAATGGATTACTTTATCTGAAATCAGGACTTCCTGAAAAAAGATTTCTTGATGCACTGAAAGATAAAGAACTTCCTTTAGCAAAAATTGCTGAAAAATCAGGAATTGCAAAAGAAGAAGTAAACATTTGCCTGGGGATTTTAAGATCAAAATCAGCAGTAATTATATTTAAGGATAAAGAATTAAAAGTAAAACTAACAGATAATGGTAAAAGACTATTGACTCAAAATCTTCCTGAAGAAAATTTATTAAAAAAACAATTTCCAGTAGAACTAAATAAATTAACTAATGAAGAAAAACAAATAGTGCAAAATCTAAAAAAAAGAAAAGATATTATTAAAATAGATTTAAGAAAAACAAAAATACAATCATTAACTGAGCTTGGACAACAATTAATTAAGGTAGGAATAAAAGATGAAAGCATAATAGATAAATTAACTCCGCAGATAATAAGATCATCAGAATGGAAACAAAAGCCATTCAGAGCATACAATATAAAATCAGATGTTCCAAAGGTCTATGGTGGAAAATTTCATCATTATAGAAAGTTCTTAGATAATGTAAGAAAGAAATTCTTGTCTTTGGGATTTACAGAAATGACTGGACCAATAGTTGAAAGTGACTTCTGGGATATGGATGCACTTTTTATGCCACAATTTCATTCAGCAAGAGATATTCATCAAGCATACTATATTAAAGAACCAAAATCTGTTGAGCTAGATAAAAAGGTA
>Ga0209541_10011664_pt1 | contig 13714 bp, 10 predicted proteins | sample RifCSPlowO2_01_FD_184027 | JGI IMG/M metagenome (GOLD analysis project Ga0209541, IMG submission 184027) | Groundwater microbial communities from Rifle, Colorado - Rifle CSP2_plank lowO2_0.1 (SPAdes) (version 2) | ecosystem: Environmental > Aquatic > Deep subsurface > Groundwater | place...
GCACACGTAACGATTATTATACACTACGCCGCTGGTTAAAATCAGATGATTGTCCACGCCTTCGCCCAGGTGCTGCTGGTCGCATCGCACCCATTGCGCCAGCGCATTCTGCCCGGCTGCCGCGGCAGGAGCGCTGCAATAAAAATTGTCTCCGCCAGCTCTGGTTGCTAACTGCCCATTATTGGCCGGGCTGCAGATCTGGGTTGCGCCAGGAAGACAGGCAATCTGCCGTACTGTTTCAGAACCGCAGGGCACGTAAGTCCGGCCATTGCAAACCGCTTGCCCTCTCACTTCATTCTGGCGGTTGCAATTTAAATTAGGCTGCCATGTTCCGCCCAGGCAGATTAAATTGTTGCCCTGAATAAATCCCTCTTGATTACAAAGATGCCAAGAGCCAGCTAAGCAGACATTATTTTGGTTAGGATGTATTTCCAGAGTTTCAAAACAAAATAAATTCGTTCCTTGCAAGGGAGTTCCAACACAATCATTAGCGTTAGGGCACAGACCTTCTACTGCTGGCCTAGGGATAGGCGTGCCGTCAGCGTTAAGAAACTGTGTTCTTACCCGTTCTCCTTCCGTGATAAATCTTTGTCCATCACAGTATAAACTATCGCCAACCGTTTGGCCTGCGATGGTACAAGGATGGCCTGCAGTTAAAAAAATTCCATTTTGGCAAATTCCTGAGAAGCCATTAACCGTTACAATCTGATTTCCACTTACCCGCTCACAAGCCGGTATTAGTTCAACAGAATATACGCGAGGGTCGGGAGCATTAGGGCCTTGCGCTGACCGTGCTACCATGATTGAGTCGATTAATCCTGGCGGCGAAAGCACATAATTAACTGTACTTCTGCCAGATATCATACTCACAATATTGGCCTGAACAAATGTCGATCCGGCTGGAACAAATGGTGGTCCAGCTGACACCCTCCCTACAAAGACCCTCGGGGTATCCATAGTCGGAATACTCCCTGGAGAAGTACCAACAGTTACCCCATCAGCATTATTTTCTACATCAATTCTTATTTCTTTAACTGAACTGGGACTGTTCAGCCTTATAGATACCCATCCGGTAAAACCAACATTGTTCATAGAACAAAATTGAGCTGCCGCATTTAGTGTAGCTCCTGCTGGACAGTCAAGACTATTTGGCCTAACTGTCATGTCATTGGCAACAGGATTTTTTAACAAGGTGTATTCTGATAGACTCCCCATAAACAAGTTTCCAGGATCATCTGCAGAACTAGAACCGCTAACTTCCGCCTGCTGCCGGGTTAAAATCGCCTGCCCAGCAAAGGCCCGCTCAGTTGGGCCTAAAGAAAATAAAACAATAATTAGGGCAACTAACATTACGATAAATATTCCAGCAAATAGAACTTTCTGGTTAGCCTTTTTTCTATACATCTATCACCACTGCTCTCTATCAGAAAAGAGTTTCTTAAGATATATATAAGTTTCTATGGCCTTGGCGTGTCCAACAAGCCTTTTTTAAGCCTCAGAAAAAATTAATCTTAAGCAGAGTTGGAATTTGTAGCTGGTTAAAGCATTGCAGATCTTTTTTATTAATACCCACTAGATTAAAGGCACAGCTATCTGGTTTGATTATTTGCATCCTGCAGCCTATTTTATCTTTCCCGGCAATTTATCCGTAAAATATACCACCACAAAAACAATAATCATTATTGCAACAATCATCGTTGACTTTAAAATGTAGGGCGTCAATGGCTCGGTGGATAAATCGCTGATGACTGCTCCGGTAGGGACAGCTGGCGCATCCAGGGCACTCTCAGAGACTGAGCTGGCGGAAACATCCACTACCTCCAGTAATGAGGGCGGCGGAGTTAATTCCTGAGCTGAACTGATTTCCACCGCCGGCTCGGCTGCAGCAATTTTCTGAGCGCCAGCTGCCAAATTTCGCGAACTGCGGCCGCCAGAAGCGCTGCCATCGTCAGCAATTGGATTATTTATGCCCGTATCTGTGCTAGCCGCGACTCCTTTGACACCGGAATGTTTTAAATTGGCTATTTTGATCGTACTGCCTTGGTCTTGGCAGGTAATTTTTTGCAGTGTCACGCTGCTGGAATTTCCCAGGCAGGAGGTAAAGACGGTTTCATTGTTTCCAGTGCAGTCTTCACTTAGCTCATTAATCGCGCTAATCTCAGCATCTTTAACGCATAAAGTTATGAAATTATTGTCCGTCAAATAAATCGTCTTGCTCTCACCAGCCAATAACTGGCTGCTTAAATTAACGATGATGGACTGAGCATCCAAGAGGACCTTAATTTGGCTGAAATCCATACCGCCTGCTGAGAAATTGTGGGTAAAATTAAGCACAGGGGTGAGGCCGTCATAAAACAGCACTTCGTTAAGTCCATTAAACGTTCCTTCAGCCACTTTCCCGCCGATGGTGGCATAAAAATTACTTATTCCACTAACGGTAACATTTTTCCAATTTCCACGCAGGAAATCAATCTCGTCAGCCACGCCATCTTGATCAGCATCAGTAGAATTAACTGTAAAAGAAACGGAATTGCTGGCGTTAACATTATTGAATGTATCATTGGCGATAATAGTTACCTGATAAGCCCCCTGCAGATTGGGAATAATTAATGAAGCGTTATACCGCCGGGGATCGGCTAAATTCGGACTTAAAAAAATAATATCAGTGGTTCCATTGGGGTAAATGATTTTGGCAGTGGCCGAACTTACAGCCGAATCATCAATTATATTGGCTGCCAATTCCCATTGCGAACTGACATTAATTATCGGTGGCCAAGCGGTAAGGGAAGTTATTTTGGGAGCATTTCTTTCAGTAAAAGAAATCGCCCAGTCATCTAATTCCCGCAGCGCAAATAAGTTCTGGTTTAATTTATCAACGTAAATTCTGGTGGCATCGATAGTTACATTATGGTCAAAAGCCACATTGCTAGCCAACAGAACACCATTGATGGTAATATTAAATAAGTAGCTGTCCAATGAGGCTATAATTTGCAAGGAAGCATTGTTTCCGGAGAGAGTGGCAATTTGCGTTAAGTTATCGTTCAACAGGTAGCCAAACCCTTCTTGGCCATTGAAACCGTTGCCTGGGCCGCCCCATTTCAGATTAACGGCCACCCCGGCAGTATCGCTGATTTCCGGATCAGCCATCGTGGCATTGTTTCCCAATTGCAGCCACAGCTCATAGTTGTTAGAATCGTCATTATCAAAATTTTCCCCTCGGGCAAAATTAAAAGTGAAACTCCAATTAATTATTCCCGAAGTTCTGGCCGTCAAATTATGGCGCAGCAGCGGCTTGTTTTTTTGGTTTTTGCTGTCAAAAACCAGCCGCTGGCGGGCAATTTTAATATCAGATTTGGTGGTGATTTCTACTTCTTCAGCCTCGGGAATTTGTTGCTCCTCCTGTCCTTCATTAGAATAATCTGAATCATCTGAGATTAAATCATCTGTTTCCTGCCAAGCATTGCCGACAGCGCTGGCGTCATTGCGGTTAAACGAATCATAAAATAATATTTCCCAAATTGGTGAAGGTTCTGCTTCCGCGGTTAAGCCGATAGCTGCTCCGGTGATTATTGCTTTATCCATAATTGTCCCTTTCTCTGCCGTTAGGTAAATAGAGAGAATCGTAACAAAGATTAAGACAAATATCAAACCATTAGACAGCAGCACATCTCTCTTCATTTCCAGAACCTCTTCAGGGATAAAGATTAGAATCAAATGAAGGAATATAAAACTTTGCTTGGTACGTGTTTAGAGCTGTCTAAGTCCATAGGAAATGAGGCCGCTTATTACCAAGGTAGAATTTTCTTAACTAGTTTACGATTATTGGATTTTTCAGTTTCATTCGCCCCACTTAACCACGATTGGTTAAAGGCGGTGACAAATCCAATGAACCTAGACAGTTCAATCTAGAACCTTTGCTTCGCAACTTTAATAAATAATCTCTTAGTAAAGCTGAAAATAAACTTATAATCATCGCCAGCAAGGGGGCCTCAGCCCAATGAACAAATGAAATTATTGCGTCCGCAAGTTGCGGTAAGAAACAAAGACCTTACAGAGGAGCTGCTGCGATTGAAGTTGCTGTCTGCCGACGTTGTCGTTTCAGACCTGGATTACACTGATGCGCAATATTCTCCTGCTGAAGATATTGCTTTCAAAAGAATCGGCGTAAATTCTACCACTCAGGGCTATTTAAAATATTTTTGGTGGAGCATCTGGACAGGGTTAAACTTAATTTCAGCCTTCAGCTCCCCGGAAGTGGATAAAATGCTGGAAAAAGTCAAGGAACAAACTTTTTCTGATTATAGCCGGATTTTTTTAAGAAAACCGTCAGCTGAAGCTGAAGAAAAAAGCGATGCGGCATTAAAGTCAGCAGTAAATCAGGAAATAAGCACCCTGCTTACCCCAAGCTATCTAAGCCGTTCATTATTCCCGGGAGTGAAAGAATTTTACCATTTGCTTCCAGCCAAGAAAATGTATTTATCACGAAACATTCATCCAGTGGTGAAGGCCTATGCTGGTCATCTTGGTTTTGACGGGTTTGAATTCGAAGTTAAAGACAAGGAGCTAGCGCTGGAAACTTTGCTTCAGAACAATCGTTCCAGGAGACGAATGATAATTCGCTCTGATGGCCCGGCCGAAAATGAAATGATAAGTGCGGCCAGATTCTATCAACGGCAAAAGCTCAGCTACCTAGACGACTTGCTGGTCATTAAAAGATCTTTAAGCTTAAATGATGATTTTAGCCATTGCGATGTTTTAGTTGGCTCAAATGATTACGGGTTAGTGGATATTATGGCAGAGCAAAAACAAGGATACAGGGGGAATGGTTATGGCAGCTGGAAGAAATAGTTGAGGGGGATAGTTGGGATAGTTGGGATAGTTTCAGATAATTATCGCAACGCAATGGTGAAAAGAATGGACCTGCCGGGAATTGAACCCGGGACTCCCGATCTTTAGGCTGGAGATAATTAACCTTTAACGTCTTATCCGCCAGTATGCCAACCGAGTGTTTTACCTCTAGACTACAGGCCCGCCACAAGGCTGAAACGGGGGTTAATTATTAATCTTTTGCCGGCAATTTTGGCGTCGTTTGCAAATTGGCGGTTGAAGGAGAAAAGCTTGATTTAGAAATAGTGGATAAAGTTGAACAGGCTCTTAAAGAAACTTATAAACAAAAACAGAATGTATTGAATGATTTTCTTTGCAGATACAATCCTTAAATAACGATTGATTTAAGGATTATGCAAAAAATTTCGCTGGGTGTAAAACCCCGCCCTTTAGGGCGAAATTTTTGCATGCTAAAAATGCGTGGTTGAGAAACCGCCTCTTTTGAAACCTCGTCATTTATGGCGAGGTGAGGCGGTTTCACGCATTTTTATCATGATTTTTTTAATCTTAAGCTAAGATACAATTCTCAAAAACCAAAACTTAATAAAAACTGAAGACTTCTCTGAAATCATGAATGAAGAGGTAAAAAAAGAGATCATTGCTGATTTAGGAAGAACGGCGGAAATCATGGTGGTGAAAGATGCCCGGGACTTGGAAGAATTAAGGCAGTTAAGCGAGCATTCCATTGAGCACATTGCCGTGCACAAGGATTTAGATTTGGTTTCAGTTACGGTATTAATTTATTCTTTATACAAGATAGAGAACAGCCTGCAGGAAACTGCTCGAAAAAAAATCGTTGCTGCCCTGCGCAGCGCGGTCCAATCCCTTGACAGCAGTCGTTTAGGCAGTTATAATTCTTCCATCAAAATGCTGTTTGCGCTGGTCCGCAGCGGCAATGCTAAAGTTAAAGAGCATCTGCAGGATGTGCTGGATGCGGCCAGAATCAAGAAAGGCACGTCCTTGCTGCATCATGGATTATCGATTGGCCAGGCTGCCGGGTTAATGGGCTTATCTAACTGGGACCTGCAGGCTTATGCCGGCCGGGCCAATTTGCTGCAGCAGCATACTGAAGTGATTCCAGCTAAAAAAAGGTTAGCTCTGGCCCTGCAGCTGTTTGGTGTAAAATGAAACTCTCCCCTTCCTCTCGAGAGGTGGGGCATCAACCACGTGAACAAATGAACCAGCTATTTTTTGATTCCGGGCCAATAATATCTTTGGTAATGTCTCGCTTAGGATGGCTGTTGCCCTTGTTGAAACAGCAATTCAACGGAAATTTTTATATCACGCCGGCAGTAAAGCATGAGCTGGTGGATCGGCCGATAACCATCCATCGCTTTGAATTTGAGGCGTTGGAAGTTCTTAAATTAATTAGTGAAGGTGCGTTAACGGTCTATGAAAATGTTCCTTGGCCGCTGGTGAAAAAGCTATCGGCCTTGGCTGACAATTCTTTCTCAATCAATGGAAAGGCGTTGGAAGTGGTGCAAGAAGGAGAGCTGGAGTCGGTAGCCTGCGCGTTGCAGGAAAATGCCACGCTGGCCATAGATGAAAGAACCCTGCGGATGTTTATTGAAGACTGTTTGCGGATGAAAGATCTGCTGGAAAGGAGATTTCAAAAAAAGGTACTGGCTAATAAAACAAATATGCTTGACTTTAATAAGCTGGTTAAGGGAGTAAAAATTATCCGCTCGGCAGAATTAGTGGCCGTGGCTTACCAGCTGGGATTGCTGCAATCCTACGTTCCAAAACTCAGCCGAGGGAATGATATTTTGGTAGAAGCAGTGTTATGGTCCACTAAATATAATGGCTGCGCAATTACTGAACACGAAATAGATGAGATTAAGTCCTCATTGCTCAAATCTTAGTTGTCTGTCAATTAAAGCCAAAAAGAGATTTAATAGGTACTGACAAAGTAAAAGTTTTTAAAGGTAATCTTGATAGTGTTATTAGTAATGCCCAAGAAGTGTGTAGATTGTAAGGCTCAGGCTGTGTTTAAGATAAAAGACACCTCGGAGTATTATTGCGGGGAATGTGCTGAAGAGCATTTTGCCGATCTAAGCCTGCTGGTTAGCGTAGAGCAGGAGGCTTTAAAATTAAAGGACATTTTAGATAATCTGCCAGATGAGTTACAGCCAAATTAATATCGGTCCAGTTAAGACCTCCAGGAAAGAATTAGTAGATATATTTAAAGCCTGGATCGTCTTATCTTTGGCTTTTGCTATCGTCTATGCCGGCGCTTCCTTATTTCGTGGAGAAATTGAACGCGTCTTTTCTGCCAATTTTGTGGTTTTATTCTTGATCTCTTCAATCACTGCGGGATTAGGTTTCCTGCTGCATGAATTGGCCCATAAATTTGTCGCCCAGCGCTATGGATGTATGGCTGAGTTCAGGGCTTTTGATAATCTGCTGTACTTAGCCTTAGGTCTGGCAGCAGCTGTCGGCTTTATCTTTGCTGCTCCTGGAGCTGTAATGATCTCAGGAAGGGTGACCAGAAAAGAAAACGGCCTAATCAGCTTGGCCGGGCCCTTAACTAATTATTTTTTAGGGATGGTCTTTCTGATCTTGCTGCTCCAGTTGCCAGCTTATGGTTCTATTTTCCAAATTGGCTTCTTCATAAATTGGTGGCTGGGATTATTTAATATGATTCCTTTCGGTAACTTTGATGGCAAAAAAATCTTGGAATGGAGCCGATACGCTTGGATAGCCATGGTGGCAATAGGAATTTATTTTGTGTTTTTCTTCAAGCCAGGGATAATTTAAATGGTACGATTACGGGCTTTTTCCGTCGCTAATCACGACAATATTTAAATACTAGTATACATTATAGGACACAGATGGTATTTTTTTATTTTAGAAAAGAGGGAGGGATAACTGGTTTTTTTCTGTTGGGTAATATTTCAAGCAAAAATTTTTTAAGCGGGATTAGTCTCAGTTGTCTTTCAAAAAAGTAGGTGATATCATGAAACAGCACGTCTTCCAAGAAGTGAAGCGTTTTAAAATACAGAGATGTTGTAAGGGATGCAGCAAACGAATCGTGGTGGAAAATGCCAACCGCTATTACTGCAAGGATTGCCGGGGCTATTAAGCCCTTTTTTTATTTTTTGTAATTTTTACGGGGTAGGTTATCACAAAATTATCAGAAAGTATTATAAATAACCCGTTTTCTTACTATTTTAGATAAACATGGCAACTACTTTAAATTATCTGGCTGGTAAAGATTTTGTCAGGAAAGTTTTAGCTGGTGAAAGAGATTTTTCTAGAACAAAATTAGAAGAAGGTTTTGATTTAACTGGCCATGAAGGTTTCAGTGAGATGCAGATGTATCTTAAAAATACTAATCTCAACGAAGTTCGCCTTAATTTAAATGATTCTGAATGGCGGCAGGTTACGGCTCGTGAATTACATTTGCCTTTTTTTAATGGGAAAAATGTAGATCTTTATAAAGCAAACCTTAGAGGGGCAAACCTTTATAAAGCAAACTTTGGAGGAGCAAACCTTTATAAAGCAAACTTTGGAGGAGCAGACCTTTATAAAGCAAACCTTGGAGGAGCAGACCTTAGGGGAGTAACAAATCTGGGAAATACTAAAAATCTTCAGGATGCAATCTTCGATGAAACAATAGTAACCGAAGTAGAGAAAGCAATTATTGAAGAGTGCTTGAAAAAGAGGCGGTTATTTGTTGTTAAATAAGAAGACACTGCCAATAATTTTCTATTAAGTATCAATTTATGCAACACAGCAAATTAGAACCAAATATATTTATCAAGCGCCGATAAATTGTCTTAAAAAGTTAAGCAGGACTCGGAAGAATCCAATCTTTACCGACGCTGGCTCCTGCACAGTGGACGGCACAGCCTCTATTTTCTCTGGCAGGGCCACTACCTCTTTAACATCTTGTCTGCCAATAACAAAAGTCCCAAAATCCAGACTAGTTGTGCTATAATAAATATAATCCGCTTCTTTTTTGGCAATGTTTGTAACTAATTCCTGATCTTCAAGATAAACTATCAGCTCCTGTTCCGCAATAGAGTCCAGGTCTGATTTTTTGATTTTCAGCAGCAGTTCAATATGGCCAAAGTTTTGCTCGGTTAGGGAAGAGATTTTGAACGCTGATATTACCTGGCCATCAAAAGAAGCTGGCGGCGAGGCTTCTTCAAAGATAATTTTACTGTTTTTGGTGTCTTCCACGATGGTCACCGTTGCTTCCTTGAGATTAGGAATGTTCCTTACTTCAAAATTCAAGGTTTCGCCTTCGGTAAGGTAAGAGATGGGTCGTACTGCCGCGCTTCCGGTGATCGATGGGTTCTGGATCATCAGCAGCCCCGCAAAGACAGAAATAACCACAATTAGGATAACCGCATAGCTGCGCTGGTTAGAATTACCTCTTTTCATTATCTCAACTAAATTAAAATAAGTATATAAAGTTAATTATGGTTTGGGCTCTTTCGATATTTTTTTAAGCACTCTAATCTTTGGTGTTTAAATGATTAATTTTAATTACAGTAGCAATCGTAATCATAATATCAGTGCCGAGTTAAAAAATTTATTATTAAGCAAGCTGCTGGTAGGCCTGTTAATCGGCTTCTTGATGGTGGGATTGCCGTTGTATCTAACAGATTTAAACCTCGATTTATCCAATATCGGGCTGGTTTTCGGCCTGGCAACTTTTTTTTATGCCTTGCTAAGCTTTTATTTTGGCTCCAGCTCAGATTCCCACGGACGGCTGCGAATTGGCATAATTTCGATAGCTGGGATAGTCATCTCTACCATTTTTTTTGGAATCATGCCTTTTCTTCCCTTGACCATTGCCCTAGTTTTTTTTGTGGTCGGCAAAATTTTGCTTGACCTTTCAGATTCAGTGTTAAGAAACATGGTAAAAATCAGGATTTTAGACCTTACTGCCAGCCCAGCGTTAGGAACAGGCTACGGATTCCTGATTTTTGCTGACAGCCTGGGCTATGGTTTAGGGATTCTGCTAGGTGCAGTTTTAATCTCCGCGGTAAGCTTTCAAGTGATCCTGCTGAGTTTAGCTGCCTTAGCCTCCAGCTCATTATTTTTTTATTACAAGACCGGAGATATAGAAAGAAAATCTGAGCGAGTAAAAGTATGGAAGCTGTCTAACCTGACAGCCACTTCAAAACCATTCCGGATCGTTTTGCTGACTAATACGGTTCTGTTGTTCGGCACGTACCTGGTTGATTTTTTTGGCTTGCCGTTATACCTGAAAGAAATTTTTCAGCAGAGCAATGAACAAATATTCTTATTATTAGGCGTAGTCTGGCTGACCTACGGCCTGTTCAGCCGCATCGGCGGGCGGCTCTATGACCGGCTGGGTCCGAAACAGCTGTTATTTTCACTGTTTATGATTGGCATAACTTCCGTCTTGCTGGCCTTAGCCAAAACCAAGATTTTGTTTTCAGCATTGCTTATTTTGGATTTTGTCTTCTTTTCTTTTGCCGATCCGGCTAGGTTTGCGCTGATTGGTTTAGTCTCCAGCGAGAAAAAAGGGATGCTGATGTCTTTTTTTGAGTTTTTTTCCCTGCTTACAGCCGCGGTTGTGATGCTGTTTTTCGAGAAATTAGTAGCTGCCTGGAGCTTTGGGTTTATTTTTGTCCTGCGTGGAATCTGCCAATTCATAGCATTAGGGCTAGTGATGTTAGTGTACCATAAATTTGCACACCAGCTTAAATCAAAAACCCCGCCACAGCAAGCTGTGGAGTATGAATAAGTTGGGTTTTTGGTGTTTGTTCTGGGTCACAGCGGGCTGTGTGGTGTGTACCCATCACAAAAAATAACGAAAACCGCACTAATCCCCAACCTAAAGGTCTGGGTTTTTGATCGTGCGGTTTTCAGAATAACAAATTGCGCACTAAAGTGCGGGGTTTTAGACCCTGCGCAATTTGCTATAAAAAAAATGGGACCAGTGGGATTTGAACCCACGACGTCGCGGTCTTCAGCCGCGTGTTCTATCCTGCGCAATTTCCTCAAGGCGCTTTGCGTCCCAGGCTGAACTATGGTCCCAGTTAATTGTAAAATCTAACATTAATTTATAAGGATTTCTGAAAATTGACAGTATGATTCAGGACCTTAGCCTTACAGGGCATTTGATGTTCGGCTGGCAGGGATCTTTGGATCCAATTTTTTTAGCATCAAATATTAATCGTCTTCTGGAAAATGACTCCGGCAAAGACATTGAATAAAACCATAATCACCGCGGCAAGGAAGCAATACAGCAAAGTGCTTCTCACTAAATTTCTTCCTAACTCATATCTCTCGCCCAGCCGGTCAGCGCCGTTTTCCACCCCGCTGCTTAACTTGGTAAGGATAAAGGCGATCTGCACGATATACACTCCGACAATAATTTGGAAATAATAAGTAGGAATGCCAATGCCAAAAATGTCTAAAATGCCGCCAAAGGCATCTACCTCGCCGCCTCCCTGCGTAGTTAAAGCTGTTAATTGTGCGCTTAGCCTGGTTAAGATGGTGGAAATCATTGAAGTTATGCCGATGACAATCCCGGCAATGGCTGGTGTTAGAAACTTTATTTGCGATTTCATGGAAGAAATTACTTCCGCCATCAAATCCTTCAAGCGCTCTTCCACGCGGTGAATCTCTTTAATATATCTGGACATTGATAACAAGGCCTGCGCGGCAATCCGTGGGCCTTTCTTGATGCTTTCAATCAATACCTTCATTGATGATTCAATGATCTTGGATGGAAAACTGGCCAGCGAGCCAACTTTTTGGTCAAAGATAGCCTGTTCCAAACCCATTCCTAAATGGGTGATATTTTTCTCAGTGATGTTGAAAAATTCGCCGGAAGTAGTCCCACGCATCACCTGTGCCACTTTGGCAAAAGCAATCTCCGCCGGTAACCCGTCGCCTAGCCGGTTGCCTAGCTGGAACAAGGCCGAGGAAAATTCATCTTCCAAGGCTTTAGTGCGCTCACGAATCTGGATCACGTTCTTTGACCGCAGGGCAAAATAGGCGCCGATAGATAACCCCAAGGCAAGAACAAGGACTAGGGAAATTATGGAAGCTCCCAACCCGTAAGGGCCGATCATCTCGGCTGGAGCGCAGCCGCCTTCGATCTTAGGCGGGCAAAGGTATTCCATAAATTTGTAATTGCCTTCAGCAAAAGAGATCTCAAATTCTGGATTTAAAGCATGGAGAATCAGCGGGCTTAAGCCAATGATGGCCAGAACGGCAAAGATCACCACGCTGAAATACAGCGGGTTAACGCTGATGGAAACTTTGCCGCCTAAAGGAATATTGACATTGCGGTATTTTTTGAATTGCGGGCGCTCACCAATATCCGCTGCCCCGTATCCAGCCGGGCGTTTGGAAAGAATAGTCTGCCCTAGGTAATATACGCTGAGGGGTAGGCTGATGTTGTATAATAAAGAGATATACACCGCGGTAACTAAAGGATTACCATCAGAGCTAAGGAAACTTACCACCAGTGGCAGGATAACTAACCCTAAAATAGGCAGAATGATGCCCAGCATGTGCAGCATGATGATGGGCGACTGCAGATTGTGTGCGTAATGAAGCATGTTTTCATAAGTCCCGGTTAAAATAACGTCCAGGGCTTTGTCTAGCAAGGAGACCCGGCGCTGCTCGGATGATTCATATAATGATGATTCAACCAGATGGAAGGCTTCCACAAATTCACGGTTCCATTCCTTCCAAAATTCCAGATAAGCTTCCGCTGAATCCTTGATGGTGGAAAATTTTTCGGTTTCCACATCCCATAAGATTTTTCGGAAATCTAGCGATAAGGGCTGGTCTAAATGGTCGGCAGCAAACCCGACGGCTCGTTCCAAGTTGGACGTGTGGCGCATATAAGTAACGATATAAAAGATGCTCTGCACCATCTGGTTGGAAGCTTTTATTCTCCAGGTGTTAGCCATGAACGTAGGTATCTTCTGCAAGGCTGGAATCAGCAGCAGGCCGGCAAAAAGGCAGAATATTGCTAGAAATAATAGCGGCTCTAGGCCTAAAACAAAAGGAATAACTAAAGATAATGCTACTCCGCCAAACATCACTGCCAAAGAGCCGATAATTGAAAAGGAAGCCACGCCAGCAGGCGTAACTTGCAGATGCGTGATGACTAGGTCCTTCTGCAGCCGGATGGTTTTTTTAGGATCACTTTTAAGCTTTAAGATCCGTTCAGAAAAGTTGCAGGCTTGTTCATACCAAGTATAGCGGGCAGGATACAATTCCCGCTTGAATTCGTCATATTCTCGGGAAGTGACCTTGATCTCCTGCTGTGGCTGCTCGCCAAACTCTTTCCGGACCCTGGCTTTGTATTCTTCAATTAATTTTTGATATTTTTCTGAATCCATCTATACCGTTTATAAGTAGTGGTTATTGGTTTAAATAAGTTTGTGTAGAGTGGATTAAGTAGAAAGTTTGAGGTGATTTTTTCGTCGCTAATATTTCTCTTCAGATGGGCGGAGGTGTATTTTAATAATTTTCCTCTTTCTTCATCTTCTTGACTTCCTTTTTCAGCCATTCCTTAAATTCAAATAAAATCCGGTCGTTGGCTGTTAAGCCTCCCTTCTCTTTAATCTTTTCAGAAAGAATTAGCAGCTGGTCGTTGGCCTTGATGGCTAGCCCGGCTTCCAATAGCAGCGGATCATTCATTTCTTGGGCCATATCCACCACCGCCTGCAGGCAATTAGCGCGCAGCAGGATATTATTCCAAATGGCGTCCCAATCACCAGCAAACTCCTTAATCCTTCCGGCCATCCGCTTGAGAATCTCGGAATCGCCGTTTTTTAATTCGTCGGTAACTTCCAGCTGGTCAGTTTTAGCGTTGTAGACC
>Ga0209541_10011666_pt1 | contig 13714 bp, 9 predicted proteins | sample RifCSPlowO2_01_FD_184027 | JGI IMG/M metagenome (GOLD analysis project Ga0209541, IMG submission 184027) | Groundwater microbial communities from Rifle, Colorado - Rifle CSP2_plank lowO2_0.1 (SPAdes) (version 2) | ecosystem: Environmental > Aquatic > Deep subsurface > Groundwater | place: Rifle...
CAGGCCTATTCTCGCGCTATGCAAGTGACTACACCAAGAAATTAGAAATTGATCTCGCCAGATATTATGGTAAAAAACATGCTGTCACCTGCACCTCCGGAACAGCCGCGCTTCATGGATGTTTAACGGCCTTAAATTTCCCAGTCGGTAGCGAGATTATCACAACGTCAGTGTCAGATATCGGCGTGGTCTTACCAATCATATACGAGAATCTTGTGCCGGTATTTGCCGATATAGATCCAGAGACTTACAATCTGGATCCAATATCTGTAGAGTCAAAAATTACTTCCAAAACAAAAGCGATAATCGCAGTTCACTTGGCTGGTTCGCCGGCCGATCTGACTGCTTTCCAAAAATTGTGCAAAAAACACAACCTAGTGCTTCTGGAAGATTTCTCGCAAGCCCACGGAGCCATCTGGCATGGAAAAAAAGTGGGAAGCATCGGCTTGATGTCCTACGGCAGTTTCCAACAAAGTAAACAAATAACTTGCGGTGAAGGCGGGGTAATAGTCACAAACGATAATAATCTGGCATACCGAGCGCTTATCGGTGTGGACAAAGGCTGGCAGAGAGCTAAACCATTAGAAGGACGCTTCTATGAATTCTTGGCTCCCAATCTTCGTTTCAATGCAGTCCAAGCGGCGATTCTCAAGCCCCAACTAAAGCGACTTGATGTTTTGATTGGGAAGAAAAGGAAGCTAGCGCGTCTTGTCTATAAGGCAATGAATCCCATATCAACGTATATCAAAATGCAGAAGATTCTAGATAACTGTACCAGTTCGTATTATTCATTTCCGATGTATGTGACGGGAGATGAAAAAATGCGCGATAAACTTCTAAAGCTTCTCAACGATAAATACAATCTCCGCGCGGCTTATGGATATGCAAATCCGGTTCCTCTCTATCAATGCGTTACGGCACTTATGAATCCTGTAAAATATGGAAAAGGATTCAAATACAGTAAACATAAATATCCGAAAGGCCTCTGTCCTAATGCCGAAGCCCTGCTCAAAAAATCATTCCTCATCCCTTTTAATGAAAATTATACTGAAAAAGAGATGAAGAATATTGTAGATCGGGTTGTTACCGCAGTCCGGGAAATCACCTCGTAAATTATGATTAATATGCAAAAAAAACCAAAAGTTATCTGCATGGTGCCAGCTAGGCTAGGTTCGACTCGTCTACCTGGTAAGGCTCTTAAGGATATTATGGGTCTACCCATGATTATTCATACCTGTAAGAGAGCCCAACTGGCAAAGACTATTGATGCTGTGTATCTTGTTACAGATACTGATGAAGAACTTAAAACAGTCGGAGAGTCTCATGGTATTAACGTTGTTATGACGGGTTTACCCCCGTCCAACGCAACAAGAAGTTCAGCAAAAGCTGCTGAAAATATTGACTACGATATTGCGGTTGTCCTACAAGGAGATGAGCCACTTGTTAATCCAGACCATATTGATGCAATCGTTCAGGCTCTGCTTGATGACCCCTCTCTTCAAATATCAATTGGCGCTACTCCATTTACCAAGCACAACAGCCTTTCCGACATCAAGGCCGTTCTTGATCTAGAGGGAAACGTGTTGTATTGTTCCCGTGCTGATATTCCAGTGACCAATAACAAGGGTGAAGTCAAAGAAATGACCAAGCTTTGCTTTATTGTCCCATTTAGAAAATCAATGATAGAAGAATATGCTACTTGGGAGGAAACGCCACTTGAAAAAATAGAGGATAATCACTTTCTTCGTATTCTTGAGCACGGTATTCGTATGAGAGCGGTCAAAATAGAGGGGAGTAAAATTAGTGTTGATACACAATCGGATCTTGATGAAGTGCGCGAGATGATGAAGGGGGATAAGGTGAGATTAAGATACATGTAATATGAAGAAATGGAAAGTATTATTGTCAGTCCCTTATCTTTTGCCAGTACTAGAAGAATACCAGCCTCTTTTTGACAAACATGGCATTGAGCTGGTGATCACTCGCACCAAAGAGTGTTTGACAGAAAAAGAATTATTGGAAATCATATCTGATATTGACGGCACTATCTGTGTGGATGATCATTTTACCGTTCGGGTGCTCGAAGCGGCTCCGAAGTTAAAGGTAATCTCAAAATGGGGAACAGGTATTGACGCTATTGATCTCGATGCAGCCAAAAGATTAGGGATTGTGGTACGCAATACGCCTAACGCGTTTACCCACGGAGTGGCTGATACCACGGTAGGATACATGCTCATGTTTGCAAGACAGCTTATACAGCTTGATAAGGATATGAAAGCGGGTATGTGGAAGAAACGTGAGGCCGTGGCTTTGCATGAATGTACAGTTGGTGTGATCGGGGTGGGCAATACCGGGAAGGCTACCTTATGTCGGGCCAGAGCTTTCGGCGCACGGCTTCTGGGCAATGATATTTTACCAATATCACAGGAATTTATAAATGAGACAGGTATGAAAATCGCAACGAAAGAAGAAATTTTACGCGAGTCAGATTTTGTTTGTCTACACTGCACTCTGAATCCCACTTCAGTCAAGATGATTGGAGAAAAAGAATTGGATATGATGAAGCCCACTGCTTATCTCATTAATACAGCACGCGGACCCCTGGTCGAGGAGGCTGCATTAGTCAGCGCACTCCAGTCAAAAAAAATTGCCGGTGCCGCTCTGGATGTCTTTGAAGTTGAACCACTGCCTGAAAATAGTAAATTAAGAAAATTTGACAACGTTTTTTTGGCTGCCCACAATGCTAATTCAAGTACCGCTGCGCGCGATCGGATTAATAAAGTCACTGTAAATAATTGTTTGGAAGAATTAGCAAAGCATATTAAATAAGAGAGCCCATGCGCGTTTACGCGCATGGGCTCGATTTACCAATTGGTCTTTAAACCAATTGGTGTCGTAACGGCTCGCCGCAGAGACCTGATTTGAGATGTTCGGCGGCGATCTGTCCCATCCGCGAGCGAGTCTCGATTGTGGCGCTTGAGAGGTGGGGGGTGATCACCAGATTCTCCAAGGCAAGCAGTGGATGGTCACGTGGCAAGGGCTCCGGATCCGTCACATCGAGTGCCGCGCCCGCAATCATCTTCATGGTGAGAGCTTTGGTGAGCGCTTGATGATCGAGGGTCCGCCCGCGACCGACGTTGATGAGGTAGGCGGTGTATTTCATGAGCGCGAGTTCCTGCTCGCCGATCATGCCTCTAGTGCTCTCGGTGATGGGCAGTGTCAGTGCCACAAAATCCGATTGTGTGAGGAGATCCGAAAGTGACGTGTAGGTCGCGATACCATCAGCTTCTGGTTTTCTGTGGCGGCTGAAGTAGAGAATGGGCATGCCGAAGCCGAAGTGTCCACGCCGAGCTACTTGGTAGCCGACGTTGCCCATTCCCACGATGCCGAGAGTTTTTCCCGAGATATTGCGGCCGACAAAAAGGCTTGGATCGAAGGTGGTGAAGTCATGTCCCCGGGCATAGCGGTCGCTGGTAACGATGTTACGGGCGACCGCAAGCATCAGGCCTATGGCCATATCGGCCACCGTTTCGTCCAAAATGTTTGGCGGAAGACTGGCCACGGGGATTCCGCGCTCGCGCGCATCCTCGTGCTTGATGTGGTCGGTTCCCCGGCCGAAGCACACGATGATGCGAACCTTCGGCAACCGATCAAGGAGCGCGCCGTCCACCTTGAAGTGGCTATGGAGGAGCACTGCCTCGATGTTGGGAAGGATTTCTGTCGCAAACTCTTGTGTGTCGCGCCACACGTGGAGCTGATATGCGCTCTGATTGATTGCTTCTTGTAAGTATGGCGGAAAGGGTTCGTCTATCAATATCTGATACATATTTTCCCTCCTGTTTTTAGTGTAGAATATACAAGAACTGTCTCTTATGAGTCTAATATATATAACCTAATTTGTCAAGTCTCTCTGTTTCAACTTAGGTTAGGTAATTGATTAAAAGTTATGCCAGAAACAAGCATCGTCATTCGCACCTATAACGAGGAAAAACATATTGGCAATCTTCTTCGCGCTATTGAAACACAGGATTATAAAGATTATGAAATTATTATTGTTGACTCTGGCTCGACCGACAAAACGCTGGAAATAGCAGAGAAACATCCAGTAAGGATCATAAAAATAGAAAAACGCGACTTCACATTTGGCTATGCACTCAATGTCGGCTGTAAGGCGGCACGCGGTAGATATCTTGTTTTTGCTTCAGCCCATGTTCTTCCTGCGACAAACTTCTGGCTATCACAACTCATTGCTTCATTTAAAGACCCGGCGGTGGCAATGGTATACGGGAGGCAAAAAGGAAACGCGGATTCAAAATATTCCGAGCAAAAAGATTTGTGGCGGTTTTTTAGCAAGACCGCTGTCAATTCTAAAGTTCCGTTGCATTACGCCAATAACGCAAATGCCGCTATTAGGAAGAGTCTCTGGGAAGAAGAAAGATTTGATGAATATTTATTCGGACTTGAAGATATCGATTGGACACGCAGAGTGACGTCAAAGGGTTTACTGATTCGCTATGAACCGAACGCGCCGGTGTATCATATCCATCGCGAAACATGGTCACAGATTTTTAATCGTTATCGTCGGGAAGCGATTGCCGCTGTCCGAATCGGTCTTCCCCATCCACCGCAGGTGCATTTAGACGTATGGTGGTTTCTGTTGCGGATTTTGGCAGACATATTCGGTTCCTCGGACTGGTCCTTCGCCCGTCTGGAGGAAATTCTTCGCTTTCGCTATTACCAGTGGAAGGGTAGCAACCTAGGATGGAAGCAAGGTAAAGACATCAACTTCAAGATGCAGAATAATAATGTATCCCAATTGGATGAGAATCAAGCGGTCGTTATTAAGGGAAAGAGCAGGGCAAAGATTGAAGGAATATCTATTCCTGAAATGAAGCCGGGAGACATATTAATTAAAGTTGATTACGTGGGTGTCTGCCGTACTGATATAGAGGTTTATGAGGGTACCTTAGGTTATTATCGCGATGGTGTAGCCAGCCATCCGATTGTTCCGGGTCACGAGTTTTCAGGAACGATAGTAAAAATCGGATCGAATAATAAATTTCAAGAGCGATTCAAATTGGGCCAAAGAGTGGTCGGAGAATGTGTTCTGTCCAGAGGAAAAGATTCGGAGAGAAAAGAGGTCGGTGTGATTAATTTCAACGGAGCTTACAGTAAATTTGTTATCATGCCCGGGGATGCTATACACAACATACCTGATGGCGTTGACTCAAAAACTGCGGTGCTAACTGAACCTTTAGCAGTTGTTCTGCGCGCCTTGAGGCGGCTTGAATACAGATTGTCAAAGAACTCCAAAATTGCCGTGATCGGCGCGGGTCAGATTGGGAATTTATGTACCCAGGTACTAGCTCTTCGCGGATATAAAATCGATTTATTTGATAATGTAGCCGAGCGACTCTGTCTCTTACCGGACATAGCGAACCGTACGAGCACTGAATTAAATGACTTAAATAAATTTGATGTGATTGTAGAAGCCACAGGATCAAAAGATGTTCTGGAGAAAGTGCTAAAGGAAAGTTCACTCGATAGTACAATTTTACTCCTAGGGTTTCCTTATGGTGATATGGAATATAACTTTGAAGATATTGTGGGAAAAGAAAAAGTGGTCATCGGTTCCGTTGGTGCTGAAGGCAAAGATTTTCAAAAGGCCCTCGAACTTCTTTCTGATCTCAATATGGTGCCTTTTATTCAAGTTGTGATGCCGTTACATAATTTTGAAAAAGCGTGGCGAGCCCATAAATCATTAAAACATTTAAAAATCCTTTTACAGCCATGAGGATCATCGATATTTCCGTTCTTGTAGATGATAAGACAATAATTTGGCCTGGGAATAAATCTCCACAGATAAAAAGATTGTCAGATATGAAAAAAGGAGACGCTCATAATGAGACATCTTTAGAGATGAATGTTCATACAGGTACGCATGTTGACGCTCCTCTACACTTCGTCTCGAATGGAAAGTCTATCGATCAGATGGATCCCAGTATTTTTGTCGGACCAGCTTTTGTAGTCAGTCTGCCAAGTATCAAAGAGATCAAATCAAGTGATTTGGAGAAAGTAAGATTACCGCTAGATGTTCAAAGGGTATTATTTAAGACTTCCAATTCTTCTCTATGGAATAAGAAAAATTCTAAGTTCACCAAAGATTATGTCGGTCTCACTCCGGGGGCTGCTTCATGGCTTGCTAGGCATAAAATAAAACTAGTCGGTATGGATTACCTGTCGATTGCCAAATTTGCTGATGTTGTGACGGTGCACCAAATTCTCTTCAAGGCAGAAGTAGCTATTTTAGAAGGTCTAAATTTAAACAAAGTAAAAAAAGGGAAGTATCAATTGATATGCCTGCCTATAAAGATTGCCAATGCCGAGGCGGGGTCGGTCAGGGCAGTGCTATTGACAAAATAACTCAGTTGTGCTACCATGGTGGGTGGAGGTGATATAGGATTTCTCTACTACCGGCTTGGCGGTAAACCAAGGGTGTTCACACCAAATAAAGAAAGGTATGGAGGTGTTTATGGCACTTGATCGTGGCGCGTTTTATAAGGAGAAAAGCATTTGGAACAGACAGGCCTACATGGAGTTGTTCCATGAGGAGGAGATCACGGCGGTCGTTCGCATTGGGGACCGCTCAGATCCGAACCACAAGAACTACCTGCCGCCCAGCGTACCCATGGCGATTCGCTTCCTGACACTACTCCCCACCAAGCTGGCCACGCCAGACACGCGTGGGGACCTGCTTCCTGACGAGGGTCTCACGTTCGAAAGGACGAAATGCATCGTCAAGAAGATTGGCGACTTGACCGAGGAAGATCTCTCGGGTTGCTCGCCAGACACGGCGACTGCCGAGCTTGTCAGGTACCACCTGGCGTTAATCAACAACACGGAGCTCCCGAGCTGGGATACCCCAGTAACGATCTGGAGGTTCAAGTACCTTCCGAACGTCACCGAGTAAGAGAAAGTTTGGGTCCGTAACTACAAGGCCGTCCACACAGGTGGACGGTCGTTTCTTTTTAGTGATACTATGTCTTAATCTCAAATGGGCAGGAAACAACGAGTTCTAGTGGTCTTTGGCGAGGAACTTCCGGAGAAGTGGCTAAAATCGAAGCACATTATAAATATTATTGTAGCCAAGGAATCGTTGCGGCATGACATTGAGGCGATGGGTTTTAAATTTGTTTCAATCGAACCGCTTGTCGAGGCCGGGAGTGTCCATGAGGCCAGCGCTTTTGCTGAAGAATTGTCTCGCTTAACACTTCCGGATGGTTCTCGCCTTGCAGAATCGTTTACCTATAAAGGATACGAGTTGTGGTGGATATATTACACCAGTCTCTTCCTTTATTTTTGTTTGCCATGGACACAGTATAAAAAGTTACTCGAGTATTTAAAAGATTTTGAGAGTATATATTTATACCAACCATCATACAAAAGTCTCTTCTGCTCTTATCTAGTAGCATACGGATGCGAAGCACACATTTTGCGAGAATCTGGATTCAAAAGTCCATCCCTCCTCCCTTTTGGTATCTTTCTCCAAATTATTATTACGCTTTTGTGCTTACCCATACTAATGGTAAAAAGGTATGGCCTCATGATATTTGTCGGCGATAAATTTGCAAAGTCCAAGGACTATGATTTCAGAATGAAGTTTATCTATGAAGAGTTGCGTCAAAGAAAAATTCCTTTTGTTGAATTTATCCGCAGTCTGGAATCTTGGAAAGCAGTATTAGAGCACGTATTTGTTAGGAAGCGTCCAGTAATCTATTCCGAGGGCGTAGCTTTTGTCGGAAAGTTTTTAAGTATTATCTCGGGCGGTCGTGCTCTCGCGAGACGTAGGTTTGGCGTGAGCATCTTGTCTTCAGAAGTTAACCCGGAAGCACGGTTCAAATACTTGGTCGCGACCCAATATCTTCTTAATGTATATGACGATGTCTGGGCGATACGGATAATGAAGTGGATTTTACGCGCAATCGGTGTTAAGACAGCATTTATTACCGCAGTTGCGGAGCGTAACTTCCATGCTTTCCTAGGTTGCAAGTTGAATGCCATACCAACAGTCGGTATTTTACATGGGGTCGCTTCCCGACATTACACCGTCTACGACTTCTTGCCTAGCTTTAACGGCATAAGAACGATGTCTGTTGACAAATATGGTCTTTGGAGTGAGTGGTGGAAAAAGTATTATCTGGAAAATAGCAAAGTGTATCTTCCGGAGCAGCTCTATGTTTCAGGCCTTATGCGTCCACTTGAAAGAAAAGAAAGGTCGGACCTTAATACTGATTCCAAAGGTCCGACCTTAAAGTCAGGCCCTATTAAAGTTCTTTTTGTTGCTGGACAATTGACCGCACCTACGGAAGCGATACCGTATCTACAGACACTTGTTGAAGCTAAAGGTTTGTCCGTCCATATAACATTCCGTCCTTATCGTGACGATTTCGAGAAATGGTTAAGAGAACACTATTCTGAAACGCTTGAAAAAATCGGCGAAGAAAAGATTCTTCGTGGCGACATCCACGATGCCATTGCTCAATGTGATGTTATCGTGGGAGCCTACAGTACGGCAGTTCTAGAAGGGCTGTTGCAGTTTAGAGTTCCGGTTTTTTTCCGAACGAAAAAATGGGGAGATTATTATAGTCTTAAGGAATACGATGAAGAGCACTCTTTTTTCGCGGAAAATCCAGCCGAGCTTATAGCGAAGATAAAAAACGCGCGTACTGTATCTAAAGAAGATCTCAAAAAATTACAAGAGAGGTACTTCGGTGATCCGTATAAGAATGGCAGCAAATGGGTTGTGGATCAACTGGAACAGGCTTTACGGTAAATTCTTTAGACCTTACTATTTATTCGCCATACAATAATATTGGTTAATAGGGAAATGAGAGAATTGGATACTTGCGCGATGATGAGGCCGAAGAGTCCTCCCCAGATACCGAGGACAATATAAAAACAGATTCTGATGGCATTTTGGATTACATTATTGATAAAGATTACTCGGGACAGTTTCTGCGAAGCTAACAATAGGCTGACATAGCGATTAGGCATAGCGACAAGAAAACTAACAGAAAGTAACTGCGAATAAAATAAGGCATCAAGATATTTTGGTATCAGATACTGAAACAAATAAGGAGCCAAAATGATATACCCAGTAGTGCAAATAGCTCCGATCAATAGACCTTGAAAAATTCTTAGGTAAAATACCTTGTTCAGTTCCTCTGAAGTTTTTGTGGAAAATTTTACAAATCCAATATCGGCCAAGCTTTTGATGAGGGATGTGGCCCTGCCAGGTATGGCCATGCTTAGAGAATATAGAGCTAACTGGGTGGCTCCCCAAAAGTGGGTTAAAATAATTTTATCTATTTGAGCAACAACAGGACTGATTAAGCTTATAAATGTTAACTCCCGACCGTATTTCAGAGCATCATAAGCTTCTGTGGCAGGTGGTTTGAAAGTACGTAAAGTCGTAATGTAGAGGGCGATAGTGGTCACAAAGGTGACGATTGAATAAGTCACAACCAACCAGACGATATCATCGCTTATGATAATTACCGTTATCATACTGATGACATATATGCCGGTCGAAATAATGCTGAAGATATTGTTAAGGCGAAATTCTCTCTTGCCATTCAAGTAGGCGCCATAGGTATTAAAAGCTTGAGCTAGCGGTGAAAAAATACCCATTACAAATAAAGAAAGAGCCACAGGTGTATTGCCGTTATAAAAATAATACGTACCTAGTGCAAAGAAGGCGAAAAGTTGCAGCGTATTCCATTTGAGCTGATATCTAACGGATGCTCTCAAGATGCCATCATTACCTGAGGCAACGGCTTGTCCGACGGCTTGATTCATCTCACTTAATGTAAAGATAGCCAGTATGCCAGCCAAAGAGAGAATATAACGGTAAAGACCGTAAGTCTCTTTTGGTAAATAATTAGCAAAGACAAAAATGAGTGCAAGAGAAAGAGCATTATTTACCACTTGCCCCAAAACTTGCCAGAAATTACCTTTGGCTAGATAAACCATATCGACTTTTAAGAACCCCTCACTCTTGCGCAGGAGCTGGTAAGTCTTGTTGCGCAGGTTTTGCATATGTTGCTACCATGTTACGATAATGATTATGAATAAACAAATACTACGTGGAGTAGTTCTAACGGGGCTTTTTTTAATCCCGTTTATTCCATTTCCTGTATCCAGCGCTTTTTTCTTTCCTTTCATTACTACCAAAGCCTTCGCTTGGAGGATTATTGTTGAGATTGTCTTTGCCGCTTGGTTGCTTCTGGCTTTTTTGGATACTGCTTACCGTCCCAAGAAATCACTTATTCTTTATTCAATACTCGGCTTTCTAGCCATAATAGGTTTGGCTGATATTTTTGGCATTACTCCGATTAAGAGTTTCTGGTCCAACTTTGAACGCATGGAAGGATTTATCACTCTGCTTCATTTAGGAATGTTCTTTCTGGTTATCTCATCGGTCTTCAAAGAAATTGACTGGAAGCGATGGTGGAATGTCTCGCTTGCCGCCTCGTTTGTAATGGTCTTATATTCTGTTCTGCAAATTATCGGATTAAAAACAATCAATCAAGGTGGAGTGAGAGTGGACGGTACTCTCGGCAACGCTATTTATTTGGCGGTCTACATGCTCTTCCATATCTTTATTGCCTTTCTCTTTATGTGGCGGGAGTGGAAAAATGTTGCTTTAAGATGGGTCTATGGTCTGCTTATTATCACGCAAGTATTTATTCTTTATTATACAGCTACGCGTGGCGCAATCTTGGGTCTACTGGGGGGGCTTCTGGTCATGGCCGTACTCAATATTAGAAACAATGAGAACAAATTTGCCAGAAAAATGGGTATTGTTACTCTTGTCGGACTTTTATTTTTGGTTGGAGGTTTTTTCTTGATTAGAAATACAAACTTCGTATTAAGTAGCCCCGTTCTTTCTCGTTTCTCTTCTTTGTCTTCTTTAGGCACAGAAGAGATTAAGAGACAAGGCAGATATTTCGTTTGGCCCATGGCTACTGAAGGATTCAAGGAACGCCCTATCCTCGGTTGGGGACAAGAGAATTTTACCTATGTTTTCCAAAAACATTATAGTCCGGAAATGTTTCATTTAGAACCGTGGTTTGACCGCGCCCACAACATTTTCTTAGACTGGATGGTAGCAGGTGGGCTACTCGGACTTTTGTCCTATCTTTTTCTCTATGTGGCGCTTGTATTCTCTATTTGGAAAAAAACGACGAACTGGTCCTATGCCGAAAAATCTATTCTAACCGGCCTTATAGCTGCATACTTTTTCCACAATTTCTTCGTCTTTGATCATCTCGTTAGTTATATCGTCTTCTTCTCTCTTCTCGCGTATGTACACTCGCGAAGCGAGGCACCGTTGTCTGCTCACAGACAGGCATCGGGAAACCTGCCCGTCCCAGTCCAAGAGGCGGGTTCGCGATTTATGATTGCTCTTCCGGCTATTTCCATCTTGCTTGTGTCCTCTCTGTATTTCGTTAATGTTAAACCGATTATGACCAACGTTTTTCTGATTGAAGCTCTAAAATCCTTGCAAACACCCGGGAAGATGGCCGCCGCCACTCAATATTTTCAAAAGGCTTATAATGCCTCACGCCTTGGTCGACCGGAAGTGTTGGAACACATGTTGGCCAATGCAACCAATATTTTGCAAAGTGATATTTCGATGGAAGAAAAGAATTCGTTCTTTAGTTTTGTCAAAGATGCCGCGCTGACACGGAACGAAGAATTGACAGAAGATGCCCGCTATCAACTGATAACGGGGTCCTTTCTTTCTTCCACAGGTTTTCTCGATGAAGCTCTTGTCAGTCTTGAGCGCGCTCGGGAGCTTATACCCGGCAAACAACAAGTGTATTTTGAAATCGGCGCCGCTTATATAAACAAGAAAGAACCGCTTCAGGCACTCCAAATTTTTAAAGAAGCATATGAGTTAGCGCCGAACTATCTGGAAGCTAGAATAATTTATTTGATTGGCGCGATCTATGCTGGCGACAGAAAGGTCGAGAGCGAAGTGCTTAGCCAGCTGACAGAGAGAGAAATAGTTTTTGATGACCGAATTATCAACGCCTATCATTCAAACGGGCGATTCGATAAAGTCGTGAGCTTGCTTAACGACCGTATCAAACTTGATCCGGCCAATACCGACAGATATAAAGAATTGATAAAGCAGATAAAGGGGTAACTGGTTTTATTTTCCAGATATGCTATACTGCGGGGGTGGGTGCTAAAACTTGGCACCAAACGAACGAATGTCTGCGTAAGTCCCGCCTCTGGCGGGCTTTGCGTTTTTTTATGTATAATTATTGTGGTTTCTTTCTGTGCGTGGAGAGCGGCCGCACTCACAAAGATATTCGTTTGGAGCTAGCCCCGCTCTCCGCGCACGGACGGAAATGTTTTTAAAAAATATGCTAAAATAAGTTTCTCATGGCGTTTTTGGCGAGCCTTTTCGGTAATCCGGAAGAAAAATTATTGCAATCTTGGAAACCTCTGGTCGGGCGCATTAACGCGTTTGAACCTTCGTTAGAAAATCTGTCACCAGTAGAATTGAAGGCGAAAACTGCCGAATTTAAAATTCGCATTGGCAAAGGAGAAAAACTAGATGACCTTTTACCTGAAGCTTACGCCGTGGTGCGCGAAGCGGCGAAACGCGCTCTGGGCCAAAGACATTTTGACGTTCAGCTTCTTGGCGGCATTGCTCTCTACCAAGGCGGCATCGCCGAGATGAAAACCGGAGAAGGCAAGACTTTGGTGGCGACCTTGCCCGCCTATCTTGTGGCGCTCTCTGGTAAGGGGGTGCATGTGGTAACGGTCAATGATTATCTTTCACGTCGGGATGCGGCCTGGATGGGAGAGATTTACAATTATCTTGGTCTTTCCGTCGGGGTGCTCAATCACGCGGAATCTTTTCTTTACGATCCGGCGCATTCCGAAAAAGACAAAGAACGTGATGAACTCGGCTCTTTTCATGTGGTCCATGAATTCTTAAGACCAGCCACTAAAAAGGAGGCCTATCAAGCTGATATCACTTACGGCACCAATAATGAGTTCGGCTTCGATTATTTGCGTGACAATCTGCTCTACAATAAAACGGATCTCTCTCAACGAGAGCACTACTACGCCATCGTTGATGAAGTGGACTCCATTCTTATTGACGAAGCGCGAACGCCTCTCATTATCTCCGGACAGACGGGCGCTGCCGGAGGGCTGTATGAACAGTTCGCTAAAATTGCCCTGACACTGAACGAGGGCGCGGATTTTAGTGTGGATGAAAAACTTCGTACGATTTCTTTGACTGACAACGGTATCAATAAGGCCGAAAAACTTTTGGGCATCGAAAATATTTATGCCGAGGGGGGAGTCAAATATGTGCATCATCTGGAAACGGCCGTCAGGGCCAAAGCTTTATACCACAAAGACAAGGAATACGTCGTGAAGGATGGCGAAATAATCATTGTGGATGCCTTTACCGGTCGACTTCAACCGGGCAGACGCTGGTCTGAAGGTTTGCATCAAGCCGTGGAGGCGAAGGAAGGCGTGCGGATCAAAGAAGAAAGTCGCACGTACGCTTCTGTCACTTTCCAAAATTATTTTCGAATGTATCAGAAATTAAGCGGTATGACAGGCACGGCCGTTACTTCCAAAGAAGAATTTTATAAAGTTTATGGCCTTGAGACTTTTGTCA
>Ga0209541_10011667_pt1 | contig 13713 bp, 15 predicted proteins | sample RifCSPlowO2_01_FD_184027 | JGI IMG/M metagenome (GOLD analysis project Ga0209541, IMG submission 184027) | Groundwater microbial communities from Rifle, Colorado - Rifle CSP2_plank lowO2_0.1 (SPAdes) (version 2) | ecosystem: Environmental > Aquatic > Deep subsurface > Groundwater | place...
CAATAAATGACGACGGAAATTTGATTGATGCATCTGCATTGGGAGCATTGGCAGCTCTAAAAAATACAAAATTTCCAGAGAGGGAAGGCAATACTGTAAACTATAAAAAATTGACGAATGAAAAGCTTCCTTTGGGAAAGATGCCTATTGCAGTCACTGTATTGAAGCTCGGCGATAATCTTATAGTTGATCCATTAGGTGTAGAATATGAATGCCTGTCTTCCCGTCTGACGATAACTACTACACAAGAAGGGACTATATGCGCTTTGCAGAAAGGTGGAAATGAACCTTTATCATTAGACGACATTAAGAAAATGATTGAGATTGCATTAGACAAAAGCAAAGAATTAAGAAATCATCTGAAATAAAACTATTTTTATTGATATCTCTTTTTTCTGTTTTTTTAATTTTATGTTCTCATTTCAACTCGAAATTAGTTCTATAAACCCCAGATAACTTTGTTATAAACTCTATTATAATCTATTGTACGCCTGTTACTGTCGATGCTGCAAGAAATCCAATCCATCCAAATTTTGAATTAAGATACATAAATAATACCCCTAATATCAAGCCTAATAAAAGACCCTTAACTAAATCTGCAGGAGAAGTAACAAATCCTTTTTTTTTCATTTCCATGTTATCACCTTGTAATCATTTTTAATATTTATTTTATTCTATTTTACTCTTTAAGAGATATATAAATCTTGTTATTTTGAATTTGCTTCTGTTTTTATATTAATTATACTACCGTATTTAATTATCAGTTATTATTAATAAACAAATTACCATGATTTAATTATTATTATGCAGCATGTTTTGCAATATGATGTTTTATTTTTTTATGTTCTAACGAAGTTTTCCTGATTTCATGTTTTAATCTTTTCAGACCATCAAACTGTGTAGCGATGCTTGCCAATGAGGCATTTATTGTTCCAATCTGCTCCAAGTCTATCCTGTGTGATCTTTTTAGAATTTTTGCTTTTCTTTCCAAATGATTTCTTTTCTGTTTCAGGTTCCCTTCTATTGTCTTAAGATGTATGATCATCCTTATGCTCAGCTCCTGCTCATAGAATGATATTGTGTCAAGCAGTTTGAACTCGTCGTGAAATAAAGATATAATTTCGCCTATTCTTTTAGATTTTTCTATATTATGGACAACCCTTGCCAAATGTATTGCATTTTTTTGAATTTCACCAGCTATGTGCACTCCTTGTTTTATTGAACGATTAAATAATCTCATAATATGTATATTGTAATTTTTACTTTTTAACACTTTTGTTTAGTTGTTTTACACAAAATTTACGCAATATTTATAAACCCACCTTAATCCCACAACTTAATATTTTATTTTATTATGGAGGGAAAAATATGGAATTATCACGACCATTGGACGCATTAAATGTAGCAAGAAATAAGACGGTAGTAGTAGAACTTAAGAATGGAAAACAGTTGAGGGGTAAATTAAAATCATTTGATATCCATATCAATACTGTTTTGGATGAAACAGATGAATACCAAGATGGAGAAGTTAGAAGAAAATTGGGAACTGTTTTTGTTAGAGGGGATACTATAATTACAATATCTCCGTCTACACAATAGCACTCATAGACTTATTCATATTAAATTCAAATTATAAGAAATTATAAGAAATTATAAGAAAGTGATATAATATGACAAAAGGTACTGCATCAAAAGGAAAACACTCAACGAAAAAATCGCATATCATCTGCAGGAGATGTGGCTCTCACAGTTATCACGTCAGCAGGAAGATATGCAGTTCGTGCGGTTATGGAAGATCTGCGCGCATGAGATCATACACTTGGCAGAAGAAATAATTTACAAATTGATTATTTTTGGGATTTGATTTTCTTTATTGTTTTATTATTTTCTTACTAGTTTCAGATATTTAAGAAATGTAGTCATTTTTCAGATTAAAATTACTAATATCTATTCGAAAATTCAATACTTTGTCCTAGCAAACTCTTTCAGAGTTTGCGTCGTCCAACACAACCTTAATTAAAAATTAAAGGATTGGCGAAAATTACTAAATATGACATTGCTTCGCAAAGTCATACGAATTATGTAGGACGACGCGAAGGTTTGAAAAACCTGAGCTAGGACAAAGTCTCGATTTAATTGATATTTATTGTATTTATTTAGATTTGATCTTAAGCTACAGACTACTTTTAGGGTGAAACCTGAGATATCAGCAATCTTTTTAAACTAAGCTTTTTTCTGAATCTTTGAGGAGGTGCCGGAGTGGTCAAACGGGACGGGCTTAGGACCCGTTAGCTTAGTGCTTACCAGGGTTCGAATCCCTGCCTCCTCATAAATATACTATATTATATGTGTATGCTATGTATACTATAAATCACGTATACTATATTATATAATATTATTTTGTAATTAATCATCGTAGATAATTATCGTGCAAGAGAGGAATGAACATGAATACAGATGAAGATAAACAAAAAGTCTCTAAAAATGTAAAGTCTGATAAGTATGCAGAGATAAATAAAAAAGAAAACAAAAAAAATAAAGAAGAAAACAAAGAAAAAAACAACCTAAGTGAAGACATTTATAGTAGTAGCGTAAGAGATATAATAGATATTGAAAATAAAAATAAAAGTTATAACGAAGATAACAATACTACTAATACTACTAATAATACTCCTCTTAATATAGGTAATGATCAAATAGAAGATAAAGAAATGGAAGATAAAGAAGAAGCAAAAAAGCAGACTATATTCTTATTCGGAACAATTTTAGCGATAATAATTATTATTGTGGCATTATTTGCAATCCCTAAGCTTTTCATAGACGACAAGCATGAACTTACTACGATGCAGAGGAATAAATTAGTAGAGGAATTGCATCAAAAGAACAAGGCAGGAAATCTGCCTGATGATGGGGGAATTTTATATAATGATTTTAGTTTTGTGCTGTACAAGCCATTTAATATATGGAATTTTCAGGTTTACAGTTCAGCATATAATGCATTGTTTAATATCTATGTGCATTTTACCCCTTTGCAATTAAATGAGATTACAGTAACAGGGATAGAAAATCTAGATAAATTTTATGAAAATACACTAAATGAGAACAATGGCATAGTCGAGAGAATTAATGGGAACAGCAGCTTGTCTTCATTTTCTTTTGCAGGCGAATTTGTCGGGCAGAGTTATTTGGTGTATGATCCTGGAGTATTCGTAAATCAAGGCTTGTTCACAGTAGTTGGCGAAATCACAACAGCATTGGGTCAGAGCATTGGAGTTGGTCTGGTTCCAGGCTGTACGTCATCAGAGTATGGATGCGGCGACTATGGTAATATAATAAGCTGTGATACAACTGAAGATCCAGTGATTTACCTTAAATATTCAGAAGAATCGTCAATAAACATAACTGAAGACTGTATAACTATTTCAGGCAATAATATTGATATCGAAAATAAAAACCTAATGAAAGCAGTTGACAAATTTATCTTCTTGTCATTAAGGATTATGGATAAGTAAATAGATAAGTAAGGCTGTGGAGCATATCATTCTATATTAAATAGATCATTAAATAGATCACATTAAATAGACAACAATGATAATCTGTCAGATATCATATACTTCTATATATGCTTCTATATTATGTAACTTTATTATTAAATATTGCATATTTTATGTAATTTCATCTTTATGTAACTTATGTAACGCTATCTATATATAATTAGATATTTATATTTCTGACACGTCAAATATCTCTTTTTGCGCAAAAACATTTGAGAAATATCTTTAATTTATAAATAAAAATAAATTTTTCACATGCAAAAATATAAGTCCTTTTAAAGTAGTAACTGCCTGTTATGCTAGAATTCAATTGAATTGGACATTTTTACTAATATATATCTTATTCAAATTCAATTGTTCACGAAAACTTTATAAAACAAAGTTAATAGTTGATAGGTATTGTACAGTCTTACCTGTACTTTACCATCGTTTGTCTGATGGGAGGCAATAAAAGTTTCCGATGTAAAATGTTGGAAATTTAACATAAATAATCATCAAAAGAAAACACTTGGAGGTGTTAATGTATGAAGTTTGGAAAAACGATAAGAAAGGTGGCAGCCTTAGGTGTAGGTTTGAGCATGTTAGGTGCTACACTAGTGGGGGCAATGGCTACAGATTTAGGAGATCTTCCAGGTTTATTTGTAGATACTGAAACTGGAGCATTTGATGGAGTTTTTGTACAGCCATCTACAGGAGCAGATGGTAGTGCAGAAGGTATTGTTTCTGGTTGGTTTGCAGTAGCAGCAGTTAAGAAAGTGCCTTTAGTTGAAGATGCTGACGAAAGAGACGTACTTGATGTCGAAGGAGAGCAAATTGGAACAGGTAACGACTTAAATTTAGGAGATAATTTCAATACAGTTGTTACAACAATGGGCAGCGACTTTGATCTATTAACAGATGGTGAATTAACAGATCAAGAAGGTACTACAAAAGCAGATGAAGCTTACAAGCAGTATATCCACTTCAGGGCTACAGCTACTGACTATTTGAGATTTGCTCAAAATGAAGATGACGGAGCAGAATTTGCAAATTACTACCTGCATTTTGACGATGGCTCATCAGATTGGATGTTTACATATGAATTAGTCTTTGACGACAATTGGCAATATGTAAATCAGTCTGCTGTAGATTTGACCGGAGCGCAATTCCAAATGATGGGAATGGCAATGACAGTTCTAGGCGCAACATTTACAGGATCAACTATCAGCGAATTAGACATACTATCCGGTGAAAATTTGAAAGTATTCAGTGAAGGGGAATCTCTTACACTTGATGTGAATGGTGTAGATACACTTGTAACTTTCACCAATGTAAATGAAGCTGGAACAGCATGTATATTCAATGTTGCTGGCGACACTGTTGTTATTGATGACAATACTGCAGAAACAGTCAGTGGGTTGACCATTGGTGTAACTGAAGTACATGCATTGCACGCAGGTGAAGCAGAATTAGAAGACTTGTGTAAAGCAGTTGTCGGTGGAAGGGAATTGACCTTCAAACACGGTAATATCATGAAAATCAATGATGAAAACTCAGATGATTTAACTGGTATGAAAGGAAGAGTGGACTTTGCTGAAACAACATCTGGTAGTAATCAACAAATAACACTATTCAACTTTTCCGTAAGACCGGATAATGAAATATACTTAGTAAAAGGAGACACATGGGTTGAACCTATCACTGAAGCAGTGCAATTTGTATTCAGCGACCTAGTAAGGGAAAATGTTGAATCAGTCAGTTTGACCGCATCAGGTGAAAATGGTAAGTTAGAATTTACCCAAGACGATGGCAAAGGTGTAGACTTACGTTTGGTTGCTGTAAAAGGTGGAACGGCTACGGATGTTGTCAGATGGGGTAAGGACACTGATGGAGTAGATGACTACTATTATTTCCAGGGTGAATCATGTGTTGGAACATCTTCGATTACAGAATGTGAAGGCGCAAAATTCCTCGTTGGAGATGATGAAGACTTGCACATTATTGAAGTTACAGATATAGATGTAGACAACAACAAAGTAGACTTCAAAGACTTGACATATGGTGTTACAAGAGATGAATTAAGTTACACAGCTGTAACCTTAAATCAAACAACTCTTACAGATAACAACAGCATTATAAAAACACATCTGCAAGTGCCACAAGCTGACTCATTTACCATACCGGGTATGGGTGCATTCAAGTTGCTTATGGACGAAGGAAACAACACAGTTTACTTCCAAGATTTGGATGTAGGTACTACTGCATCATACAAGGGAAACTTCAGCATGAATGCATCGTCTAATACAACTCATTTGGTTGTCAATACCAAATATGATGGTTTGGTAAGGATGTATGATACAAACCAAACACAGAGAACCTTTAATGGAGTAAGCTTTGCAGAATACAACGATGGTGAATTAACAAGTACCAAATACCTGTTGTTCACAAACTCTGGACACTGGAACGTTACAGGAGTATACGATGATGTTACAGACAATTCAATTGAATTTAACTTCACCGTAAATAAAAATCCAAATGGACAATACAACAACACCAAAACTGGTGGTACATATGGATACGGTCCTGTAGATGCAAGTGAAGAAGAAGACGAAATGGATTATTATGTATCCTTTAAAGGTACAGAATGTCTATACGATTCACAAGACATGACATCATTTGTATGTAAACACCCAAGAGATGCTGCATATGCAGTTGTAAAACTTGCAGATGCCCAAGCTCAATTAACAGCTGGTGTATCCGGTGGCTACACACTTGAACCAGTAGCTATTCCAGGATCTGTACACTTGTTTGCAGAAGAAGTAGATGATGTATCTTCTGTTAATAGTGTATTACTTGGTGGTCCATGTGCTAACGCAGGTACAGCAGAAGTATTGGGAAATCCAGCAGATTGCCTTGGTGCATTAGGTATCCAAGAAGGGCAAGCAGTTCTTAAACTGGTTGGTCCAAATGCTAATGGTAAATGGGCATTAGTAGTTGCAGGATTCAAAGCAGCTGATACAAGAAATGCAGCAACATGGCTAGTTGATCAAGCAACAAGTGAAGACTTGGACGGAAAGATGGAAGTCTTCTTGCATACAGTTGAAAGAAGCAATGTCCGTGTACTTGATTTAAGTGAATTAGCAGGTGGAGATGAAGCTGCTGCTGATACAACTGGAGCAGATACCACAGAATAAGTGTAAAAGAAGTGTTCAGTTTTTCTGAGCACATTTTTCTTTTTTTATTACTTTTTTATATATCATTTATTATAGAACTATCAATCAATTATTTTTCTTTTCTAATACTAAAAACACTCAAATGTCCTAAATTTTCTACAATTCTGTGAAGGGTGTGGTTCTTAAGGTTATAATTGTTTTGCAATGAAAATATTATCCTTGGTATGCACTATTTTTACTTTAATATCTCCTTTTTCTTTGACGCATCCTGGCAGAGAAATAAGCCTGTCTTTCGCATAACATATCTTTTCAGTATCATACCTTCCTGAGCAAAGTATTTTCACATTAACTATTTCGTTTAATCTCATAGGAGAAGGATAAGTTCTAGTTTTAGGAAGCTGGTATAGCTCTTCTTTTAACTTGTAATCGTATTTTTTTTCTAAATTGCATATTTTGTCATAAAATTCTTTCCAAGAGATTTCCTTTACAGGATTCCTGCCTGCTTTATTCCTGCAAAATTTTTGTATTCTTATCTTTAAATTATTCTCTTTACACCATTTTATAAGCATTTCAATATCATCGTCGTTAACTCCATTAAGCCATACAGGTGTTATTGTAACTTCAAGATCATTCTCTTTTGCCAGCAATGCCTTCTTTTTTACCATGCTCAGATTGTACGAATTTATCCCCATCAATTTTTTAGCTGATTCAGGTGAAGAGCCTGAAATAGAGATATGCAGTCCAGTTAGACCAGAATTAAATAACTGCTTCATTAAATCTGGAGTTAAAAGCATTCCATTTGTTATTATGGTTGCTTTTTCTACAGTTGAATGCTGTCTTAAATCATGTATCAGCTCTGGCAAATCGGCATATAACAAAGGTTCCCCATGAACATTTATGTATATATGCATGCCTTTGAAATTCTTGTAATCAAGAAGCCTTCTTGTTTCTTCAACAAGATAATCTTTCTCCACCACGAAATCATGTGTCTTTTTTGAACTAATGCCTTCGTCAACAGAACAAAAAGTACATCCAGCATTGCAACCAGTTATAGGTTTGACTTCTAATAAATTAGTCCCTCTGTCTTGTATTCCTATATAACGCAGGCCTATTAATGGAATCCCTGAGTTCTTATGGATATATGTTGTAGGATTTTTAGTTATTATGCTTGATATTTCAATAAATTTCTTATTTAATATCCTTATAAATATCTTTTTTGCATATTTTTCATCTTTTATGTTTTCGAATGCTATCTTATTTCCATGGGCTTCAACTTTACCATATTCTTTGAGCATCTCATTTCCAATCAAGCAAGAGTAATATTTTAAAAATCTCACACTTATTCCTTTCTCAGTCTTATTAAAAGATAGATTTTTAAATTCAAGCGTTACCATAAATATGGGGGAAATTTTAATAGCTTAAAAAGTTAGTCATTAAAAATTACATATGTTTAAAATTCATTATAGTATGTGTAATTTTTGTTATATTTTTGGTGCGAATTATGGTGGACGATAATGTTAATCTTACTTATGAAGCCTTATTTGAATTAGTCATGAGAGAAAAAAATAGAGCGGAGTTGCAGGTATTGCATCCAGCATTCTATGCAGATTTTGTTTTATATTTAAAGAAAAAAAAAGAGATGCTTCATGAAAGCATCCCATTAGAAACGCTTTATCAGGATACCCATGTTGAAAGATTAAGCAAGCAGGTTAGAAATATTAAAAGTCTGATAAGGGAATTATATGAGCGCAGGGAAAAGAAAATAATTATCATGGCAATGAATCAGGTAAGAATTGACGAAGAGGTTATAGACAAAATTCTTTTTTTACCAGAAGAATTGAATTTTTTTAATGGATTGTGCGAAATTTTTAAACATTATAAATTTGAAATATTATACTCATTGTTGCAGGGGAAAGAGCCTAATATATTAAACAACGCCTTAACGATTGGAAAATCTGAAAATAGCCATGTAAATGAAATGCTAAATAAAACACTGTTAAGCAATGATCTGCAGAAAAAAAATCAAAATAGCTCTGTAAATAAAGAGAGTTATAACAATATGGTTCATATCGACAGTGAAAAGACCGAGATTGAGATGAAGCGTTCTATTAGTAACTTAATGGGATCTAATTTAATGGAATCTAATTCAAGCGATAATCCACTTCAAAATGGACTGCAAACTAAACAGCAAAAGAATAGCGAAGAGCAATGGCAAAATAGCGATGAAGAGCAGCAAAATATTGATATGGAACAAAATAGTACTGTTAAACAAAATAATGCATTTATAGACTCTGATATTACTGATAAAAGTATACCTCTTTTGATTAAAGATTCTGTAGAGCCATTTTTAGGGGAAAATCTTGAGATTTATGGACCATATAAAGAAGGCGACAGGGTAAATCTGCCTGAAAACTTAGCGGGCATATTGATAAATGATAAAAAAGCAGAACTTGTATAGAATCTAAATGTTTAGGTTGGGTATGGGAAAACATTTATAAATGGATTATAATTCTGAAGTGATATGAAACTGCCAAAAGAAATAAAGCGTTTATGCCCTTATTGCAAAACTCATCAAATTCATAAAATAGTCCAAGTAAAGAAGAGACAAGCATCTTCACTGTCAAAAGGCTCCAAGCATAGGGCAAGAAAAAGAGGGAGAGCTAGGGGAGTAGGAAATCTTGGAAGATATTCAAAACCAGCAGTTACAAAATTTAAATCTACAGGGAAGAAAGCAAGCAAGAAGTTGGATCTTCGTTATGAATGCAAAGTATGCCATAAAAAACACGTGCAAAGTTCAGGAAAAAGAGCAAAACGTGTAGAGTTTATATAATTAGTTTGTATAGCCTTTTGTATAATTCTTAATCATTATTCTCTCTTAGTTATTAGTCTTATAGTATTTGCATATTTTTATACGCTTATCAACGTTATAATCAACATAGTAGATCTCATAAACTATCATAGATAATTTCTTTCATTTGTTTGATACCCCGCCCCTTGGGGCGATTGGGTTAATTTTTCTTCCCACAGCGTAGCGGGGTATTAAACATTAAAAATACCCCACCGCTTGCGGTGGTTGGGATTTTTATTTTAATATCCAAATATCTTAAAAATAATCAGTCCGATTAATCCTAGCAAGAATGCAGGTGTGAATGGTATGCCTTCTTTTACCAATACATATCTTATCTTTTTTTGTTTATGCAGGTTCATTATTAATTTAATATTGTCTTTATCAAGTCCAGGTATACTCTTTGGAATAATCACTTTTCCATTAACAATTACATCTTCATACAGCCAATCTCCTTCAGTGAGATCTTTTGGAGTCACTTTCTTTTTCATGCTTATTTCCTGCATTACATTAGATATCATGTATATGTAAATTAACAGGTATAACCCTACTAAAGCGATAATCAATGAAATCATAGAGATATTGCCTGTAATGAAATATGCAATCAAAGAGATAATAGAAAGCAACAGAATAAAATATTTTACATATTTTATATTTCTCGTCTGCAATTCATTGTATTTTATTTGCGCTTCTCTTATATTCCTTATTAAGATTATTGTCGTCCACGTTAATGTGTAAAATAATCCTCCAATAAATGTAAACATAATAAAAATTACAAGTTTAGGTATAACTGTTAAAGGGATAGTAAATCCGATAACACTGCATATCCCCATAAGAATTTTGGCATCCCCTCCACCCCACTGGCGCATGTGGTACATAAGAGCGCCGATAATAAAACCGACTGAAAATCCTAAAAAAGATGACAATATGGGGAAAATTGACCATGAAAAAATGGATAATACTGCTCCAATAATAAATCCAAAAAATATTAACCCATAATTTAACGTGTCCGGAACTTCTCTTGTTTTTAAATCAAATTTAATTCCTATTATTACAGATATGATAAGCGCACTGTAAATAATCATATCAAGAATCACAATCATCAGCAATCTGCCTCATTTAAATTTGTACAAATGCTTATAATCCCCTGCTTTTTATTGCTGATTATAAATCGTGTTATGCTTATAATCCTTTCAGGTCCGAACTGGTCGTTTTTTATAAATTCAATTGGAACATTAGAAAAATAAGTTAATGTATGATCTTTTCTTCCAATATCAAATGTGAACAATAATCTGTTTTCTTCCAATACTTCAATATCCTTTACTCTCTGGGGAACGCGAAAATGGAGTGTTCTTTTTGTGTATCCACCGCTATAATATACTTCTTCAGCTTCCTGCATTAATCGCTTGCCTACAACATTCACCTGCGCCTGCGCAGACTCGATTTCAGTCTCCCTATTGTAGCTGAGGTAAAAGTAAGTTATTGGAAGCAATGTCGCCATAATAAATGCAATGACTACAATATATTCAAACGAGAACTGGCCTCTTTTTTGTTTCCTTTTCATAACTTATTTTAGATAATAAGTGTATATAAATTTATTGCCGCTTTTGGTAATTTGTTATCTTGGTTATTTATTTCTCTAAGAATCCCAATCCTTCATCTAAAATACCCATTTCAATGCTAGTAGAGGATTCTCCTATTATCATGCCGTTTTTGTTGACTAAAACTCCGCTTTTGATATATGGGGAGCCATAATTTACAGTTCCTCTTGTAAATCTAACTTTAAGCAGGCTTTCAGCTTTGTGTTTTTCATTGTTATTGATATCTTTTGTACATACTCCATATACTCCTCTTATTACTGCAAGGCTTCCAACATTATCCAACTCTGCTAATGACGATTCAATAGTTTTAACATTAAGCGCTTTAGTTATGCTTGGAATTACATCGCTCATCTCTTTAGAAACAATTGCGCCATTGTCGTTGCATAATACTAAGTTTCCTAATGCAGTATGTTTTGATTCTATAACTTCAAAAGGTATTTTTAATTTTTTTAATTCGTGTATTTCATTGTCGAAGCAGATATGCGGAATAATTATCTTATGATTATTGCCAGCGCAGAAGACGCCAATCAAGTCTGTTCCGCATAACGTAATTTGATGTACTGGAACTTTTAATGTCTTTTCAACTTCATTTACTTGTTTTTTTGGTACAGCTTTGCTTAATAGGCAGAAATGGTCATTGCAAAATCCATACAGTCCGATATTTGGATTGCTTTCAAGATTTGTTAGTAATATTCTCATTGTCGTTCACTAGGCTTATATCTATCTCTGCAAGGTGCCTTTCCTGTTCTATGTCTACTTTTCTTTGCGTTGTTAAATGTAAAATGACAGAAAATGTTGTAATCTTTCCATCTTTTTCATTTGAAGGAACAAGTTTGCTGAATGTCATTTTATTTGAATTTTGTTTTGAAAGATATTCCAAGATTTCAGCATATACTCTTTTTGTCTCGTTAAATAAATCCACTTTCTTTTTAGGAATCTCCATTTTAACTTTAATCTCGTCAAGAATACGAGGTTTTCTGCCTTTTTGTAAGTCAAGCGCTTTATTTAAAGCATCTATCAAGTCATACACGGAGACTTTTCTTTTCCTAGGTTGAGGCGTTCTCGGCGTCAGCTTAAATCTTCTTTCATCAGCGTTATCTCCTCCTTCTGCTCCATGCCTATACGTATCCAAGTCTCCAAACTCCTCAAAGAATTCAGTGTCTTCACTTTCATTAAATGCAATTAATTTATTAATCTCTTCCATGTCTTCTCCTACTAGCCGATTTGACTTTAATCTTAAAAGGATTGCAGAAGCTAAAATAACTTTTCCGGAAATCCTAAAATCCATCTCTTTAAGTTTTTTAAGCGTTTCAATAAAACGCTTCGATAAAATAGCTAAATCTATGTCCCATGGATCCATCTGTTCTGTCTTTATCAGATTATGTATCATGCTCTGCCATGTGATATCGTCTTCCTTTAACAGAACCTCAAATAATTCTTCCTGTTTCATAATTATTTTTAATGCTGATTAGTATATAAAAGTTATGAATATAAGATATGGATAGACCGTCTAAAAATGCAGAAATCTAATGAATTAAGACTTCGTAAAAAACACACACACATAATAAGAAAAAAGATAAAATATTCATGCGACAGCCGGGATTCGAACCCGGGGCACCGCCTTGGCAAGGCGATATTTTACCGCTAAACTACTGTCGCAATGTTTTTAGATGGGCCCAGTCAGACTCGAACTGACGACCTTCTCGGTGTAAACGAGACGTTATAGCCACTAAACTATGGGCCCCCAAACTAAGTTTGAGGATTTCAGAGGCTTTTTAAATATTGCGGTATAATTTACTTACATTTTTAAATCGATTTATATTGGTACTGCTATGGCGAAAAATGTAAAGAGAATCATTGAAAAAGAAAAGAAAGAAAAAGACAAGAAAATAGCGAGGCAAAGGATAGAAGAATTATTCAGGCTTGCTAAGGAGAAATTTTCAAAAGATGCTAAATTGGCCAACAGATATGTAGATTTAGCCAGAAAAATAGGCATGAAGAGCAAAGTAAGGCTGACAAAAGAACAGAAAAGACTTTTCTGCCATAATTGTCATTTTTTCCTTATGCCTGGATTCAATAGCCGAGTAAGGGTCACTGGTAAAACTTTGACATATTTCTGCAGCAACTGCAAAAAATATTCGAGGATGGGGTACAAAATTCGTAAGTGAGTTATAATGCGTTTTAAAAATACCTATTAATTTAGTAAACTTCAAAACAGCCTTTTTGGCAAGCAAAAAGTTACTCGAATCGAAGATTCGTGAAATTCAAACAACAAAATTCCACTAACCTATGATTAATGGTTCGATATGGAATTTTGTGTTCCAAAAACCTCATATCGTGGAATTTTGTGTTCCAAAAATGCAAAGTATTTTTTTGCATCAAAAACTACCATCTTTGACAGTGGTTTTTGATAAATCTACGATTTTTGTAAGGTTGACGAAAAAACATCGAGCATGACATTTACTGCGTAAACTCATACGCAGCCTTTTGTTAAAAGGCTGGCTAAAAACAACCGCAAACTATATAATGCTCTTTTCATAAAAATAGATTAATATGTCTAA
>Ga0209541_10011668_pt1 | contig 13711 bp, 11 predicted proteins | sample RifCSPlowO2_01_FD_184027 | JGI IMG/M metagenome (GOLD analysis project Ga0209541, IMG submission 184027) | Groundwater microbial communities from Rifle, Colorado - Rifle CSP2_plank lowO2_0.1 (SPAdes) (version 2) | ecosystem: Environmental > Aquatic > Deep subsurface > Groundwater | place...
TAAAGGTGGTATTTTTATAGAACCTGAAAATCCGATGAAATTAGCATTCGTTATTAAAAAATTAATACAAAACTCGAGACTCAGAAAAAAACTTGGTGAAAAAGGTTATACTTATGTCATCAGAAGATTTAATTTAGAGACACTAATCTTAAAAGTTGAAAAAATTTATAGCTCTCTTTGCAATAAAGAAATTTTTTTGGTGCGCCATCCAGAAGCCAAGCACAATGCCGAAAACAAGTTTGGGGGATGGTGGAATACACCATTGACAAAAAGAGGGAAGAAACAAGAAAAAGAACTTCTTTTTTACTTCAAAAATAAAAAGTTGGATATAGTTTATACAAGCGATCTTAAGCGTTGTCGTGTAGTAGCAAAGAAAATAGCAAGAAGTGCCAATTGCCCTCTAATAATAACTCCTCAGTTAAGGGAACGTTGTTATGGTTCGGCAGAAGGCAAAACTAATAACGATGTGGAAATACTTCCAAAAGATGTAGAATCTTCATCAAAACTAAACAAAAGAATTAAGGACTTTATTAAAACAATTAAACTACGGAAGGTTGTTATAGTAACCCACTCAGGCCCATTAAAAATATTATCAAATCTTCTTTCAAAAAAGAAAGATTGGAAAGTTATGGTTCTAAAAATCGATTTATAAAATCTTACTTTAATTTTTTTCCATATTTCTTTATAACTTTGACTACGTCCTCTCTTAATCCAAAACCAATCGCTATTGCCAATCCCACCCCCACTGATCCAGCTATTACTAGAAGAAGAGCATTCACAAGGAATGGGTCAATTCCTACCAGAGGCAAAGCCATTGCTATAGCGATGTAGATTATCAAGAAAAATAAGATTCTTCCCATTAATTCTGAATATGTTACTCCACTCGATTCTACCTGATGTCTTACATATTCTGCCAATCCATAACCCACCACGACAACTATAATTGCCTTAACTAAACCTGGAATAAAGGAAAGTATTCCCTGGAGAAATGAAGATAATGCAGCTATTCCAAGAGTATCTACTGAAGCTTGTATGAATACTAGATATATCGACCAAGTGACTATCACAGAAAATATGTCACTCAATCTAAATACAGGTTTTTTCCCTCTTGCTATATATTCATCGACTTTTAATCTTCTCAGAATTTCTTTTGTTACTCTGCCTAAAACCAAACCAACTAGCCAACCAATTAAAAGTAATATCATGGCTCCAGCTAGGTTCGGCAAAAAATTTATTACAGTATTTGTAAAAGATGTCAAAATCTCAGTTATTGCCATTTCACACCATTTAATAATTAGAATTGTCCCTTTTTAAGTGTTACCAGAAAATAAAATTTGAAACTTAATCTTAATTTTCTAATACCCTTCTAACAGCAACATATTTATTCTAGAAAGGCTAGCTAGGTATTAGGAATGGGCACAAACGACAGAAACGGTTTAATCGGACTGGTTCTGAAATTATGAATAGATACTCAATCACTCTTAGACAAAGATAATTTTAATTTTTTAGAAATTAAGCAGGCTCTTGCGCCCATGCCAACTGCTTCCTTCAAAGAATGGGTGTTCTTCAAAGAATACCAAGTGACGCCGATTATCACGTCGTTGCTTTTCATAGCTTCTGAGACTGTATCCTCAGGCTCCTGATTCGGCTTTTCCCTTTTTTCCATCATCACTAAAACTGCATTTTCATTTATTTTTCTGGCTACATCGAAAACTTTTTGCCCGATCTTTTCCATTTTGTTGTCTGTAACAACCAGAACTCTGTCGTTCTCGGTCAACAGGACTTTCTTCAAAAGAAACTTTCTCACAATAGATTTCTTGATTGTCAGGGTTCTTTTCTTTCTAATTTTCTTCACAATTTTTTTCTTGACAACTTTCCTGTGTCTGACTTTTCTTTTGGGCTTCTTCATGAGATTCTTTATGTTGCTCATCAACTCAGAAACCAACGCATCCTTGTCAATTTTTCCTTTAATGATTGCTTCTTTCAGTTCTTGATTGGCTTCGTGGAATTCCTGCTTGGAAATGAAACCGGAAATGACCATGTCCAAATCTTCCTTTGTTGCCATCACTGAAAATTTAGCTCCTATGTTTGAAACGTCTTCCTTAGTTGCGACATCGGATAATTTTCTAATCAGCTGACTGTTCGTTTCAGCAGTCTCCCTGCTGATCTCCATAACACGACTTCTCAAGATTTCGAAATTCTCGTTCATGGAATCCAACATGTTCACTATCTCGGTTGAAGGACTCTTGGAATTTCTGACTTCGCCCTTTATCATGTCCATCTCAGCGATTATTTGCCTTGAGATGTAGCTGTTGTCAGTAATCTCTTTTCTCAATAAGGAGAAATTCTCATTCATAAGATTCAGCTGCTCCATGATAGAGTTGCTGAGGATCTTGTAGTTCTGCAATTCTCTGTTCATCAAGTCTATCTGTTTGTTGGTGAAGTCCATGTTTTTTGAAATAGCTTCCTGGAGGACTGGCATGAACTTGTCTGTTGGATTTTCCAAAAGTGCTATCTGCTCTCTCAGAGTGTGCATGTTCTGATTAATTACACCCAACCACTGCCCGATCATCTTAGTGTCGTAATGAAGAGTCTGAATGTTTATTTTTGTGGATGGTCTTTCGGTTTTTTCCTCTGTAATCTCATGCCCGTTAGCAGGTCTAACCCCAAGAGGATTTCCATATTTGTCATATGCGACTTTGATGAACTCAGGACTGTTCTTTACTTCTTCGGCATCTTTCCTAAAATTCATACTTACTACTATCAAGTAGTAGTATTTAAGCTTTTCTATCCCGTAGTAAACTGATTTTTGAATTCAAATCCAGGTTCTCTGTTGAAATTTTAATATGAAGGTAGGAGAATTGATTGTATTATGTACGTCATCGAAACTCGCGACCTGACAAAGAAATTCAAAAATTTGGTTGCTGTCGACAATCTTAATTTGCAAGTAAGTGAAGGTGCGATTTTTGGATTGCTCGGACCGAACGGGGCTGGGAAGACTACTACTCTTTTGATGCTTACGACATTAAGAAATCCTACTTCAGGTAGTGCAAAAGTGAACGGTTTTGATGTTGTAAAACAGCCTTCAAAAGTAAGAAATTCAATTGGTATAGTTTTCCAAGATCCAAGTTCAGACGATATTCTGACCGGATATGAGAACTTGAAACTTCATGGCATGCTTTATGGGATGCCTGCAAAACTAAGAGAAGATAGAATAAAGGAAGTTCTTGAGCTTGTGGACCTCACTGACAGAAAAGACGACTTGGTAAAAAAATATTCTGGAGGAATGAGGAGAAGGCTGGAATTGGCCAGAGGTCTGATGCACCATCCGAAGATTTTATTTTTGGACGAGCCGACTCTCGGCTTAGACCCGCAATCTAGAGATCACATTTGGACGTACATAGAAAAACTTGCGAAGGAAGAGAAAATCACGATAATAATCACCACGCATTACATGGAAGAGGCTGACAAGCTCTGCGACAGGATTGCAATCATCGATTCAGGGAAAATAGTAGTTCTGAACTCGCCGTCCAACTTGAAAAAAACAATAGGCGGAGACATAGTGACACTGAAAACAAAAAATCCTAACATAGAGAAATTAAAAAAACTAAGATTTGTCAAAAAAGTTGAAATAAAAAATCACACTCTTACTCTGACTGTTACAAACGCCAGCGAACATCTTCCAGAAATTTTAAAGAACATAGGAAAAGTAGAATCTGTGGAGGTCCATTCTCCGACGCTTGACGATGTGTTCATTCACTACACAGGGAAGGAGATAAGGGAAGATTCTCCTGAAGGCGGATGGGCAGAGAGAGCGATGCACATGAGGTCTAACAAATGAGCGAGACGAGCGGCATATACGCATTGTGGTATAGGGAATTCAAAGTTTTCCTAAGGGAGAAGTCCAGAGTGGTTTCGTCAATAATCAATCCTATTCTCTGGTTGTTGATAATCGGAGGCGGCCTCGGAGCTAGTGTAGACATCGAAGGAATAAATTATCAGACATTCATCTATCCAGGAGTCCTCGCTCAGACGATTCTTTTTTCATCGATTTTCTTCGGAGTCTACATAGTCTGGGACAGGAAGATTGATTTTCTGAAAGAGGTTTTGGTCGCGCCAATATCCAGGACTTCGATTTTCATTGGGAAAATTCTCGGAGGTGCGACAGATGCGTTAATACAATCTTTCATCCTGCTTTTAGTCGGAGTGGCATTCACAACAATTGGAATAATCCCTGGACTAAATCTGAACATTATAACTGTTCTGCTTTCTCTGGTTGTTTTGCTTGTCACTACAACCGGACTAGTGAGCATAGGATTGATAATAGGATCACAGATGGAGAGCCCAGAGGGATTCCAGCTTATAGTCAGTTTCCTTGTGTTTCCCATGTTTTTCCTGTCCGGAGCCCTATTTCCCATAAACAATCTCCCAGCCTGGATGGCTCCCTTCACTTTTCTAAACCCTCTAACATATGCTGTTGATGCATTGAGGGGGATACTACTTGGGGTGTCCCAGTTCCATGTAGCTTATGATTTGGGAATAGTTTCTTTATTCTCTATCGGAATGATTCTTGTCGGAACGCAGGCCTTCAAGAGAATGAAAGTCTAGCTGACTGGGTAGTCTGACACGTAGACATCGTAAGATTTTCCGTCAGCGTCTGAATAAAGCGACATCAGGAATCTCCCGACAGAGTTTGTCAAAGTCGAAGAGACTGGCTCGGTTGAATTCACGTTGCTTCCAGAGTCGAAAGCAAATACTCCCAAATTTCCAATCGATTGGCCTGTCAATTCGTCGAATACGAATCCAGTTATTGTGCCGTTTCCAGTTCTTTTGCTGACTAGAACTGTAAGATATGCCTTTGTCCCAATGAAGCTGAAGTTGACAGGCTGGTCAACGACGTCATCATACTTGTCCAATCCTCGAACAGTGATCGAAGACATTCCGTCTATGTCAGCCTTGTCAGTCAAGGAATAGACCTTCCCGCTGATTATTCCAGTGAGGAAATGTATCTGGCTACCGTTGACATGCTTGGTCGATATGTTCGCATCCGCATCATCAAAAGTCAAATCGCTGCCGTTCAAAGATGTCCTGAACCTCACTGTCATGTTGTAGAATTTTCTTACAGTAATGTTTTCTTCAATGCTTTCCCCGGGAAAAATGGTTTTTGTAAACGCTTTGGAAAGGAATCCTGAATAGCTCAGTGAATAGACACTCATGAGAACTATCAATGAGAAAACGACGGCACAAATCAACAAGATTTTTTTCTTGTCCATGAAAGGAAGATGAAATTCAAGTCCTCATATGTTTTTGGAACTCGGAAGAGTTTGAATAAATTGGAAGAACAGAACTTTGAGTGGTAATCAAAGGTTCTTGAATTCATATGGACATAGTTTCTGAACAGGACAAATATTGCATTTTGGAAATCTTGCAGTGCAGAATTCTCTTCCGAATTCTACCATGAGCTGGTTTGAGATTCCCCATAAACTTTTGGGGATTTTTTTGTGTATGTCCTTCCTGATTTTCTCAGGATTTTTTTCTTTTGTCAAATTCCATCTACTGCTTATCACAGCAACATGAGTATCAACTGCTATCGTGAGTACACCAAATCCAAAAGATAAAACTATTGAAGCTGACTTTGGACCAACACCTGGAAGATCCATCAATTCTTCCCTTGTATTGGGAACTTTCCCGTGAAATTTATCTATCAATGTTTTGCAAATCTGCCTTATTCTCTTGGCCTTCACATTATAGAAACCGGTAGGATAGATAGTTTTTGCAATTTTTTTCTCACTCAATTCCAACATCTGTTCTGGGGTCTTTGCAAGTTTGAACAGCCTGTCGGTAGCAGGCCAACTAACTTTATCTGTCGTCCGGTGAGAAAGGACTACGCCTATCAACACTCTGAAAGGACGGCCTCTGTATGGTTTTATCTTATACCGATTGTTAAGAAATCGAATCATCCTTGATGCTTGAGAAATCAAATCACCTTTACAAAAGATGCTTTCTAACTTAGTTAAATTTATCTACCTGAACATCTCTTTAATTATTCCAGCCTTTTTCACTTATGGCTAGAAGACTAGGTAGTATACTACCGGACGCTTCTAGAGGAGAGACTCGGTTTCTGGTGGTCTGATGGTTTTCCACAATTTCAACCCAGAGCTCCAGAAGGCTATCACTAAAAGATTCAAGACTCCTACTCTGCCTCAGGAAATGGCAATCAAACCTATCCTCGAAGGGAAAAATGTCTTGTTGATTGCACAGACAGGAACTGGAAAATGCGTGAGTGGAGATACTATGATTTTAACTGAGGATGGTCCGACTCAAATAAAAGATGTTTATGGAAAGAAAATGAATGTGAACGCTTGTGATGATAACTTCCAGATTAAAATGCATTCAGCAATTGTAATCCAAAAGAAAAGGAGTAAATTGTATTCTTTAAAAACATCTACAGGAAGAGTTGCAAGAGTAACAGATGATCACAAATTCATGGTACTTAAAAATGGCAGAATTTCTTGGATACCTCTAAAAAATATTTCGAAAGATCAGTTTGTCGCATTGGCAAGAAAATATGAATTAAAGGAGAAGATTCCCAAAATAACTCTCAATTTGTTCGAAAATTACTTAGATGGTATAAATGTTTGCATAAATCCAAGTTTTCGTACTATTCTAACAAATGCTATGAAAAAATTAAATTTGAGCCAAAATCAGATAGCAAGACAAATAAAATGTAGCAAATCCACTTTGATAAGATCAAAGAAAAATAACTGGGTAGATGGCAGAAAGTTAAAGAAAATTTTGGATATGATTCAAATATCTACAAATTCTATAGAAATAATTAAAATTGGTTGTAAAGGTAAAACTTCCTTAGTAATTCCAAAAATAGATGAAAAACTTTCATATTTTATAGGTTTAGTGATAGGCGACGGAAATTTTAATGTAAACAATCTGAGATTTACAACGTCATCTGAACAATTGTTGAAAATATTTACATCCTTTGCAAACACTCTTGGCCTCAAAGTAAGTAAAGACAAATCGCGGAAATATGATTACTATATATGCAGTAAACCTTTACTTGTTTTACTTTACTCTCTTGGACTACCAGAAAAAAGAAAGGCTGCAAATGTAAAAATTCCTAATATCCTTTTCAGTAAATACAAACTGCTGTCGAAAGTCCTTAGGGGGATTTATGATACTGATGGAAGTATTTATGGTACAACAATAGAACTCACCACAAAAAGTAAAATTTTGGCTCAAGAAACAGTTATGGCATTGTCCTGTTTTGGTATTTTTGCAATTTTAAAGAATAAAAAGGTGGAGGGAACTGAATACAAACGGGTGGTGATTCAAAATGTTATCAATAGGAAACTGTTCTCCAAAAACATAGGCTTCGGTAAAAATGAAAAATTTGATAGATTGAGGAAAACTTTATCTGTTACATCAAATCCAAACATTGATGTAATTCCAGAAATAAATGATACCCTGATGAAAATAAAGGAAGAAATGGATGTAAAGTGGTCAAATTATCCTGAATATGCCTCTCTGTCAAGTTACATAAATAAATCGAGAACTCCAACGAGAAAAAATCTAATTAAAATTATAAATTACATCAAAAAGTTTAGCAGGAAAAAAATTCTGACTGATGAACTGATGTTTCTAGAAAATTTAGCTGTGACTGATATTTTTTGGGATAAAGTTACCCAAATTAGGGCAGATAAAGAAGAATTTGTCTATGATGCAACTGTTCCAAACACAAGGAATTTTGTAGGTAACGGAATCATCTTACACAATACAGAATCGGCCATGTTACCTCTTTTCAACATGGTCATGGAACAGAAGGCCAAACCGATCAGCATCCTATACATCACCCCTCTCCGGTCGCTGAACAGGGACCTGCTTGACAGGTTGATCTGGTGGTGTAATGAATTGGGACTGGAAGCGTCGGTCAGACATGGGGATACCTCCCCTTATGAAAGGAAAATGCAGAGCGAGTTTCCTCCTCATCTTTTGATCACCACTCCTGAGACTGTCCAAGCAATTCTGTCTGGAAAAATCCTGAGGGAGCATCTGAAGAATGTGAAATGGGTTGTAGTTGATGAAATCCACGAGTTGGCAGACAGCAAGAGAGGGACTCAACTGACTTTGGGATTGGAGAGAGTCAGGGAATTGTGCGGCGATTTCCAAATCATCGGATTATCTGCGACAGTAGGCAAACCAGAACAGATAGCTCAGTTCATCTGTCCGAAAAAACCCATAGAGATAATAAAGGCGGACACGACAAAAGCCTATGACATCAAAGTAATCAGCCCAAACCCGACTTTGGAGGACAGGAAGATTGCAGACAGACTTTTCACTTCCAAAGAGACTGCGGCGAGGATAAGAACGATTGTCGAATTGATTAAAGAACACAGGTCTGTCTTGACTTTCACGAACACACGAGAATTTGCAGAGATTCTCTCTTCGAGAATCAAGACATTGGACAACAAATTCCCAATCGGAGTTCATCACAGCAGCCTCAGTAAAGAAGTCAGGATAAAAACTGAAAAAGAATTCAAAGAGGAAAAGATAAAATCGATAATCTCCACGAGCAGCCTTCAGCTCGGAATCGACATAGGTTCTGTCGATCTTGTTCTTCAGTACATGTCTCCCCGAACTGTCTCCCAGCTGATTCAGAGGGCTGGAAGGAGCGGGCATGATATGCAGAGGATAAGCAAAGGAATAATCATTGCCACGAACGACGATGATATTTTTGAAGCTGCGGTGATTGCAAGAAAGGCATTGGCAGGAGAATTGGAAGAATTGAAGTTCCATGAAAATTCGTTTGACATCCTTGCGCATCAGATTGTTGGACTTGCGCTCGACCAATGGAATATAGAGACTGGAAAGGCGTACGACATAGTCAAGAGGGCTTTTCCTTTCAGGCATCTGACATTGGCGGAGTTCATGGAAGTGTTGAAACAGCTTCAAACTCTCTACATGATCTCTATGAACGGCACGATAAGAAAGATGAGAAGAGGATTTGATTATTATTTCTCGCAGCTGTCGACGATTCCAGACTCAAAACAATACAGAGTTTTCAACACTCTTGATAATTCTTTTGTCGGAGTTTTGGATGAAGAGTTCGTGGCAATCCACGGCGAACCAAACACGAATTTCATAATCAAGGGGCAGGCTTGGAGGATTATACAAGTCGAAGAGGGAAAAGTTCTCGCAGAGCCAGTCGAAGACATAGAAGCTGCGATTCCTGGATGGGAAGGAGAACTCATACCAGTGCCATATGCAGTCGCCCAGGAAGTAGGAAGATTAAGGAAATTAATAAAAGAGAAGTTGCAAGAAAAAGATTCAGACGTTGAAAAAGAAATTCAAAATATTTATCCGGTAGACAGTAATTGTGCGAAGAAAATGATCAAGTTGGTAGATAGCCAGAAGAAATTCGGGACTGTCCCTGATGACAAGGTATTTCTGGCAGAAGATTATGAAAATATCTTGATACTTCATACGTGCCTGGGAGCCATGACCAACGAGAGCCTTGGGAGGTTCATGGTTGCGTTACTAACATCAAGAATCGGATCAGTTGGGTTGAAGACCGACCCTTACAGGATTATCTTGGAATTCCAGAAGAAGGACATGGAATTGGTCAAGGAGATTTTGTTCAAGACTGATCCGAATTTGCTCAGAAGCTATCTTGAGATGAGCGTTTCAAGAAGTCCTCTGTTCGAATGGAAGTTCGTGCATGTGGCAAAAAGATTCGGGGCAATCACCAGAGATGCTGAATACGGAAGAGTCAGATTGGGAAAGATAATCGACAGTTACGCCGGAACTCCGATTTACAAGGAGACGCTGAAAGAATTGGAAGTGGAAAAGTTCGACATGGAAAAAGCAGCGGAAGTTCTGAGAAAAATCCAGAGCGGAGAAATAAAAATAATTTTCAAGACTGGTTTGTCCCCCATAGGGAAGCTTGGGTTGAAGGAGAAGTATGCTGAAGTCATCGGACCTGACAGGCCTGAGTCAGAAATATTCGGCCTGTTCAAGAAAAGATTGTTGGATACGAAAGTTAGGTTAGTATGTGTGAATTGCGGGATGTGGAGCCAGACGTATGTGGTGAAAGAAATACCTGACAAAGTGAAATGCTCCCACTGCTCGGCAAAACTTCTCGCGACAGTCAATCCAAGATTCACAGAATTGCAGAAAATCATCAAAAAGAAACTCAAAGGAACGGAGATGGGGATCGAGGAGAACAAGCGATACGAAAGAGCGAGAAGAGCTGCTGACCTTTTCTTGGTTTATGGGAAGAAGGCGTCGGTAGCAATGGCAGCACGCGGAATCGGTCCTCAGACAGCGAGCAGAGTCCTGGCTGGATTGTACAGAAATGAAGAGGAATTCCTTCGATCGATACTCCAAGCAGAAAGGAATTACATCAAGACGAGAAAGTATTGGAGCGTCTAGGAAACCAACTGAGGCAGGCATCTACCCTGGCTGCATCCGAACGGGCATCTGAAATCGACTGCAGTACATCCGCTTGTCGAGCATCTGTATTCAGTTATCACATTCCCAGTACAATAGTCAACATATTCATTTCCAACCCTCAAATCAGTGCATGTTCCTCTCGTGTCAAAATTAATTCCGCCATCAGAATCAGAACAGTAGACTGCAGCATTATCACCAGTGCTGACAACTCCGGCCTGTGTTCCTTCTAGTGAACCGAATCCAGGAAGAACTGGAGCCACGACTGCCACTAAAACAAACGCTCCGGCGAAAAGTACTACCAAAATTTCCAAGTTCTGCTTAGAGACCATATATATTTTAAGAACAGACAGACTTAAAAAGATGATTCATTTCTTTGCGAACAGCATGAAAGCGATGATTCCTCCCACAACCCCTCCTAGGTGGCCGATGTTTGAGACTGGAGTGGGAAGTTTTATCAGGAAAGTGCCGAGCCAGTTGAACAAGAAAAGTGCCAGTGCTATGGCTAGTGGAAGATTGGCAGGAACGAACGGTATTATGAATATCAAACCCATGGTGATTAAAACTCCGATGATGAGTAGGAAGATTGGGGAAGGAAGATTCGGAAGGTCTGTGATCAACCCTAAGAAAGAAGTGAAGGTAAGGAGCATCAAAATAGTCGGAATCTTTTCCAATGGCTTGACCAGGGCAGCTACTCCGATGAGACCGAATATTGCCCCAGACCCTCCGACGAAAGGCAGGTTGAATGAAATCCCTAGGAGAAGTCTCCCGATGATATCGAATACCACTGCAACGTTTCCTGAAGCAAGATAGATGGAGAGAAATACGAACTTGCCCATGAACTGCTCGATGGCCAGTCCTGCTATGATTAAAACAATCATATTTCCTACCAGATGTCCGATATCCACATGGATGAAAGTGTATGTGATGAGTGTGTAGATTTGCGGATGCTTGGGGATGAAACCGAAAAGGACTTCGTAAAAGGGGAGATTGTTGTACGTGAAAAGATAGACGGCAAGATAAGCGGTCGCGAGAGCAAATGTCACAATCGGAAATTCGTCAAAAAATTTCATAAATAAATTTTGTTTTGGAGTCCTATTAAAGTCCGAGCAAGGCAAGAATGATTATCCCTTGAACTATCAATACGGTAAAAACCTTTCCGACTTCCTTTACCATCTCTGTAGTTCCAAGTAATTTTATCAGGAAAAGTTTGGAAATGGTGTTGGCTATACCTGCGATGATTATTCCCGATGTTGCTGTGGCTACAGGAAGGGATGAAGATGCTGTCAAGGTGACAAGAGAGATCAAAGATGCGTCGATGTCGATGAGCCCTCCTAAGAAGCTTGCGAGAAAAATACCATTTTGCCCAAGGTAGATCTGACTAATCCTTGAAAGAAGAAGTATGGACGTGAAGAATAGTGCGAACTTGAAAACTGGCTTGAGTGAAATAGGAGAACCTATGGAAATGGTTGGCCTTTCTTTCATGCTTTTCCTCAATATGATGAAACTGAGGATGTAGCCTGTAATGCCGAACAGGATAAATGGAGCGATGAGGCTGATTCCGACTGACTGGTTGAAGAAATACGCAATCACTATTGAACGGAGAAACATGGTTGACGAAGCAAAAATTACTGCGAAGCTTGCAGAGTGAAGGATCCGTTTGTTTTTCTTGACTTTTTCAGCCATGTTTATGGAAACCGCGGTTGAGCTGGCAAGGCCGCCGAAGATTCCTGTGAGTTCAAGTCCTATCTTCGCTCCGAATATTTTCATTGCAATGTAACCGGCAAAACTCATGGAAAGGACTAATACAGCGCTCAGCCAGACCATGTGTGGATTCACTGCCGCCCAAGGATCGAAAGTCGTGTCTGGAATCAACGGGAAAACAACGAAGGCAATTATCCCGAAGATCAGCGCGCTCCATATCTCTCTTTTCGTGATATGATGAGCCACGTTGTGCAATCTCTCTTTTGCAGCAAGGATGAAGGTCATCAGAATCATTATGCTGACTGGAAGGAAGTAAGGATAATTCTGGAAATAGATGAGAACTCCGACGATGAAAGTTATTATGAAGGCAATCTCAGTAGTCAGGCCCTGATGCTTGCTCTTCAGGATTTTGTGTACATAGCTTAGGATTGTTAAGATTGCGACTGTGGAAAAAGTCAGTATCGTCGGGATTGCGTTGCCAACGATGTCTTGAGAGATGTAAACAGATAGGAATCCCAAGAAGCAGACAAGGGTGAATGTCCTCACTCCAGCAAAGGCTTCCTGCTTCGCCCTCTTCTCTCTCTCCAAACCGACGACTGCCCCCAAGAGCAAGGAGATGAGTATTTTTTGAACCAGCAAAATGTCTGTGAGCATTAAATTTAGTTTGTCTTTGGACCGCTATAAATCTTTAAATTCTAAAAACAATTGATTAGTATGCCAGCTCTGGTTTTCAGTATTGACGGTCCGGATTTCACAGGGAAGACTACTATAGCGAATCTACTCGTGGAAGTTTTGAGAGAAAGGTTTCATGAAAAAGATATCATATTCAAGAGAACGGAACTTCCGAGCAACCTCCTCACAGGGATTTTTACAAAGATATTGAGAAATTCGTCAGACAAAATATCTTCGAACGCATTCGCCCTATGTTATGCTTTAGATCATCTCCATCATTATGAAAGCTACCTGAAACCTCTGAAAGAATCTAAACAAAAAATTGTTGTTATTCAAGAAAGATCACTGTTATCAACATGGATATATCAAGGAATTGTTGGGGATGTGAATTTCGAATGGCTGAAGGAGATAAATAAGTTCGATAAAAATTTTCCTGATATGACACTCATTCTACATGTGAAAACAGAGGAACTTGTTAAAAGAAAAGGTATGGAAAAAAGGGGTTTTGATAAATTTGAGGTTGAAGATCATTGGAAGAAAATAATTGAAGTATATTACAAACTCCCTGATAATCTCAAGAAACAATTTAATGTCGAATATGTAGAAGCCAACGACAATCCCATGTCGATAGCGAAAAGATGCGCTGACTTGATTGAGAAGAAAATAAAGTTTTAGACGACCAATGTGAGTGGGTCGAGCCGGATTCGAACCGGCGATCTTCGCGACGTCAACGCGACGTCTTAACCTTCAGCTTGCATTAGCAAAGGGCTGGACTATCGACCCGTTTGATAATAAAATCTCTTGAAGTGTAGATTTAAATCTGACATCTTTCAATTATTTTCATGGCAGAAAAAATAAGATGCGCTCACATTCT
>Ga0209541_10011669_pt1 | contig 13711 bp, 16 predicted proteins | sample RifCSPlowO2_01_FD_184027 | JGI IMG/M metagenome (GOLD analysis project Ga0209541, IMG submission 184027) | Groundwater microbial communities from Rifle, Colorado - Rifle CSP2_plank lowO2_0.1 (SPAdes) (version 2) | ecosystem: Environmental > Aquatic > Deep subsurface > Groundwater | place...
ATAAACTAAAGAGTATAATCCCTTATCTAATCCTTTAGATTTTTACTACTATATAAAGGTTGCTATCTCCATATCCAATCTCTATCACGAATATATAGCTAGCCAAATAACCTTAAGTTAAAAAGAAAAAATAAAAGAAAAAAGAAAGGCACTTAGTGCCTTAATGATGCCTTTATGTCTTTTATGATGGTTTTTCCATCATCTTTTAGTGCTCCACCCAAGCCAATGCCTAAGGCAATTGCAATTCCAATTGCTAAAGCACCAACCATCAAAAGCACCATGTTTTCCAGGATTCTGACATTTACCCCAATCTGCTGAAGAGCCATTATTACAATCAGCACAACTAGCACAGCCTTAACAATCCTTGAGATAAACTCAACACCATTGATTTCGGTATGCTCTTCAATCTTCATGGATATTACATGCGCTACTGCCAGTCCAAAGATTACTAGTAAAGCAGCAATAATCACATTTGGCAGCCACATTACAAACCTGTCAAGATACAAAGACAATGTACCCAAGCTTAATAAGTCAACACCTGCCTGTATAAATATCAGGAACACATACCACTTGACAACCTCGCCAAGCAGGGAGGAAATCCTTGTTTTTCCAACCGCACCTGATAATTTTGACTTAGCCATATGCTTGTCAATTCCAGTCTTCTCTAATAATCTTCTAATCCCCCATCCAATGCCTATGGAAATAAAATAGCCAAGAATCAGTATAATCAAAGCAGCAACAATCCCTGGTAGAATTCCAACAAAGCCATTCCATAGCTGCACCAATGGGTTTAAAATCAGCACACCTGTAGCACTTAATGCATCTACAGCCATTATCTAACACCTCCTTTATTGAACATAATCATTTCTTTACTATACATCACAAACACTACATTTCTTTATATAGCTTTCGCTTTATATTTACCATTTTAAAAAAGTTACAAAAAAGCTACAGGTTTTTATACAAAGAGTGCTCAAGCATTAGAAACTATGAAACCAAAAGAGTATAGCAAACAATTTTGCCTCTTAAAAGATAAGCTAGGTAGCATCTTCTGGCTTTCCTGGAAAGAGGAAATGCTCGCAAAATTAAAGCAGGAAGAACAATTAACAGCATGGGCATTAAGCCTGCAAAAATCACAGCGAGCATCAAGGTTAAAAGAACTTAGAAGGAAAGGGCTGGTATAAATGCTCTTTATTGTAGATACAGGCATATTTAGGTAATCTCTCATAACTGCATGAAGTAAATGCAAAATGCTAAAGAAGGCAGAAAAGCACTTAAATACTAATCCTTTAATACGATCTAGGCTGATTATGGTAAGCAAAAAATATCCAAAAGTATTTGATGAAATAGAAGGGTTTCTTCCGGAAAATTTTGAGAAAATCCTCACAAAAATTAGAAATAACAAAAGAAAAGGTATATGCCCCAAAAGAATTTCAAAAGCTAATCAAGATTAAGGAATACTAATTGACAACTCAGTTAAGCCTTCTTCCCAGGCAAAGGCCTTTTAATTGTGATAGGCAAAACATCTTCATAAAACTCTTTCTTCGCAATCTCAATAGGGTTATACCCAAGCTCCTGGAAATCAGCCTCTTTTAGCTTAACCAGTATCGGAGCTCCCATTGCAATCTGCAAAGCCCTTGCCCCAATGATTCTTGCCTTCTCATACTTTGTAAATTTCATCAGCTGTTTCATTTTCTCAAGGTTCTATTTCACAGCATCCAGCACCTTTCTTAAATCTTTCTCTTTTTTAAATGCAAGCTCCAGCATCTGCTCTATATCCTGCAGGCTCAGCACCCCTGTCCCACCTTTCTGCATAGCATAAATATTGCTTCCAGCAATCGCAGCACTAAGCCTTGAGTCAAAGATGCCTTCTTCCTTGTTATTAGGGTCAACAAAAATACTCTTCCCTGCTTTGTAGATTGTTGTTGTAACAGGCTCTTTGCCTAATCCAAGCTTTTTGTTAGTATGCTCGCCAAAATCAGCCTTCCCATCTTCCTTAAGCTTGACAAACTTCACCTGCTTTAAAGCAGCCATGGCAGCCAGCATGCTTGCATCAATTAAGTTTCCATCATCATTCACAGGATAAATGTCAATAAACAGCATCCATACTTTCTCTCCTTCTTCAATGCACAGGCTCTTGAAATCAACAGCCTTGCTCTCTCTTATTCCTCTGTCAATAATCCTTGCAAGCTCAGTTGCCATGGGTCCAGGAGGCCCTAGCTCAAAATCCGGGCTAGCCATTGGGCTTAATTCAGCAGTAACAATAATGCTTCCTTCATCCGGGCTGTCAGGATAAGGCGCGCCAACATCCATCTTAACCCCAACCACAACCTCTGTATCGCCGAGCTTGCATCTTGCACTGCCCTCAGCATTTTTGCTTATTCCTGTCTCAATGCTTATCTTCCTGTACTCATCTAATCTTCTGCCGTCAATTCTCTTATTCTGCTCCATTAAGGATAACAAGTAATCATTATTCATTTTTGCCTCCTGAATACACCTCTTTCAGCACTCTCTCCTGAAGCTTAAAGATTTCTTCACATCCTTTGCCAGCTAATTTCAAAGCTTCAATAAGCTCTTTCTTATTTACCTCGCCATCCAGCTGCAGTAAAGTAATCCCTTTGTTATAAGAAGTCATTGCAACCGGAATATCAGTAGCCCCGGTTTCCTCGTCTTCCTCTTCTTTTGTCAGGTCAAGAACAATCTCTTTTCCAACTTTTCCAACACTGACAGCAGCCACCATCTCTCGCATAGGCACTCCAGCATGTGCCAAAGCCATTGCAGCAGCAGTTATTCCCGCGCATCTTGTTCCTGCATTTGCCTGGATAATCTGGATAAAAACATCAATAACAGCATTTGGGTATAATTTTAAGTCAACCACAGAGCTTAAAGCCTTCTCAGTTACAAGTGAAATCTCAACACTCCTTCTGCTTGGCCCTGGCTTTTTCCTCTCACTGACTGAAAAACTAGCCATATCATAATGGCATCTTAACATAGCTTTTTCAGGATTCTGTAAAAATCTTGGGTGCAATTCCCTTGGCCCGTAAACAGCTGCAAATGCAATAGTATCTCCAATCTGGAACATCGCACTGCCATCAGCCCGTTTAACAACCCCAATCCTGGCACTCATCTTTCTTAACTCATCAATCTTTCTTCCATCAACTCTGCTTGTCATTTTTTCCTCCCTTGCTCAGCAGCTCATTAATCTTTTCTGTTAACCCATCAACATGGCTCTCCTGCTCGATCTTTAACACAGCCTCAGCAGCCCTCACTTCATCTTCTGTATTCTCTCCTTTAATCCAGACCTTTCCATTCTGCCCAACAACAATCATGCAGCTTGTTTTCTCTTTAATCAATGATATCATGCTTCCCTGCTTCCCAATTATTCTTGGGACTTTTGAAGGAGTAACCTCTAATATTCTCCCTCCATTAGCCTTTCTCAACCCAGGCCCTTTCATGGTCAAGTCCACCCCTTTTCCCTTAATCACATTAACAACTTTTGCAATTATAATATCCCCAAAATCATAATACCTTGTTAAATCACTCCCTCTTTCAATAAACTCAGGCGTCTCTCTTAAAGCAAGTGCAGCTCCGTAAGCCCCGCCTATATCCACAAGCCAGGCCCCTATTGTGACATCACAAACCTTGCCAATAACCAAGTCTCCCTCAACAGCAGAATATTTTCCAGTCAATGCAATTACCTTGACAAACCTGTTGTTTACACTAACTAACCCTAATTGAGAAGCCAGAATTTTATCCTGCTCCCTGTAAGTCCCGTTTCCAGGCAGAAAATCCATTCCACAAGCAAGCACCTCACCAGGAATTACAATATCCCTGTCCTCAACCAGCATCTTTGAATCCATTTTATTTCCTCCCTACAACACTTATTTCCACATTCCCTTTTGTCAGGCTGTTCATCTTGTCCATTAGCTCATTCTGTATGCCAGCAGGCACCTCAACAATCAAGTGCAGGCTTCCATTGCCCTGCCAGTCCTCTTTCAGTAATCTTCCATATTGCTTGGCAATCCCAAAACTCTGCCCTGAATACATAGCAGGAACTTTCACCAGCAATTCCCTTGTTTCATAGCTAATCGGCAGGACTACATTAATCTTTTTTATCACATCCACAACCTGCTCTTCAGCATGCTTAAACTCATTAAGCTTTACTCTCGCTTCATCAATTGCAGCCTCTATTCTCACAGGTGGGTGCGGCAGCCCTGTCCTTGGATTAATTGCATTTCTGCTAATTAGGCTGACAATTCTCTTCTTTAACTCCACTCTTAATTTATTCTTATGCTCAGTAGTCAGCTGGATTTCACCCTCTTTTATTATTCTTTCAGCAATCTTCCTTTTATCATCTGTTCCAAAAGTCTCTTTAAGAAAGCTGGCATGGCTCCCTTTCTTAACATCATCAAAAATATCTTCAGTAGCCAAAACTTCATCTATATTTTTTATTCTCCCAGCCTTGTAATCAAGCGCCATATCGCAGTCTACCAGCACCTCATAATTAAGCCCTTTCATTTTTAACCTAGCCACGATAGCCTTATCAACATCTACCATTTTATTCACTTCATTTTTAATATCTTCCTTAACTCTCCCAGGTCAACTCTTTTAAATCTCTGCTCTGGCTTGACAACAGAAGCGCAGTCAATCCTCTTGATGTCAAAGTCTTTCTCAAGCACTCTTTTCAAAGCACTTATTGCAAGGTTTATCCCCTCGTCAATGCTCATTCCCTCCCTGTATTCTTTGTCAAGTATCCCTTTGATTTCAACCTCGCCCTCGCCAATCACAGTTGCAAGATACTGGAAAAACATTCCTGTAGGCTCTGTTTCAAACAAGCTGATTTCTCCATCCTCATCAATGCCAGCAAACAAAATGCTTATTCCAAAAGGCCTTGCTCCCCCATATTGGGTAAAAGCCTGCTTGATATTGCAGATTTCCTTAACCAGCCCCTTTGTGTCTATTGGATTGTCAAAAGTAACCCTGTGTTGCTGTGCAATCAGCTGTGCTTTCTCAATCAGCACTCTCCCATCCATTAAATACCCTGTTGCAGTTGCTCCAACATGGTCATCAACCTGGTAGATTTTTTCAACACTCTCAGGAATAACCAGCTTGCTAATCAGCCTTTTGTCAGCAACCAATACAACCCCATCCTTGCATACGATTCCAATAGCTGTAGTTCCCTGCTTAACAGCTTTTTTAGCATACTCTACCTGCAATAATCTTCCATCCGGGCTGAACATCGTGCTTGTCCTGTCATACCCCATCATCTGATGCTGCATAGCCTGCATATTTTTTCCATCCATTTTTATTTCAACTCCTTTTTCAGGTTTGAAAAGGGAGAATCCCTTTCTCTCAACCTCTCCTTTGCTTTGTTTAATACCCCGCTAACATAAACACTCTCCACTCCAGCTTTTTTGCCATTGATTCCCTGAATGAACAGCAGGCCGGCATGCACTTCATCCAGATACTTATTACTCACTTTTATTACTCCTTTATTATTTTCCCACTCATCCATTACTCTTAATCCAGCTCTTGCCATATTCAGCTGCCCCATTAGCTTAAAGCACCCATTCTCAACCCCTTTTTTCACTTCCCCAAATCCAAGCTTTTCATTACTATTCACTTTAAACACCACATACCTGTTTTTTTCCCTTAAACTGGGCAATATAGGCTTCAATTTTTCCTGCCTAAGAGAAATTGCGTTTCCCTTTTCTCATCAAGCCTGAAAAAGCAGGGGCATTTATAAGCTTTTTGGCATCATTCTTGTTTTCAAATAACTATTTTCCACAATAAGCATTTTTATATAAGCCAAGATCATATGCTATATATGTCCTACAATATAACTGCTCTTCCAGAAGGCTCTGGATACAAATTACTAAAGCCAATAGAAGTAGAGCTAACTAAAGAAGATGGCTCGTTTTTTGCAAGAGCGCCAAGCACGCTTTTATTTTCAGGAAGGCAAGGTTCAACTCCTGGACTGGCTATAAACAGCCTGGCAGAGTTCATAGTAAGCTCTTATACTTTCTGTATAAATAATCCAGATAATCCAAGCTGGAGAGGCTTTAGGGCATTTGTCAAGCCAAGGTTGGAAGGGTATCTTGAAGTTGCTTAATTTTTCTTCCTCATCTTAACCAATCATAGATAACAAATCAAAATACTTATAACATTTACTCCCCTCTTAATTAACATGGTACAAGATGAGCTGAGAGAAACTTTAGAATCAATTCCTCCTCTCTTTTATTACTTTGAGAATCCAGACCCGGATAGTGATGAACTACTAACTGGGCCAAAGGAGGCAGCTCCTGGGCAGTTGGAATCCTTCCTAAAAGGTAAACCAGACACACCTAACTGGAGAGCTTATTTTAAAATGCAAAGAACACATCCATTATGGGAACCAATCAGCTATAATGGCTTAATTTATCCTTTGGGTGGGATACTTGATTATTACAGATTAAAGGGAAGGGGAATAAAAGTAACAACCCCTCATGAACTTCCTTCATTAAAAGATACTTTAAAATTTTTTAACTCACTTCCCCCTTCTCAACAGCATTACCTGCAAGAAGATTATTCCTAAATAACAATTTGTATGTAGCCACTCCAAAATTATGAAATCAGATAGGTTTATATTTTTTCCTAACAATCCTTACTAAGCATAAACTGGAGGTAAATTAAAATGGAAACACAAACTCAGGATATTTTGGAGCCATATAAAACTGTACTTCAACAGGTAGAAAATCGCGTTGGAGAAATAATGGGCAGAGAAGAAAAGATAAATAAAATTGCTGGAGAAATGTCACCTCAATTAGCTTCATATGCCTTGGAGATGGGGAGGTTATTCACAATCCAAGGGGTATTGGTTCTTCTAGACAAAAGCAGAGAAGGAGTCCCAATAATGCATCATACAGGAATAGTATATGGGCCAGCCTGTGGAGGAAAGCATCAAGACTCACAGAGCTTGCTCTTAACAAGCCACAATCTTTCCTTAGTAGTCAATAGAGAAGTAGTTAGATCAATAAGTATCTGGCCAAAATTATATGCAAGAAGTTTAGATGAAAGTGATTTCCAAGCAACCTTAGAAGAAATGTTAAAACAAACAACAAAAAGAATTCTTTTGGACGACACAAGGGCACAAGATGAGAGTTTCGTCCTAGACAAATTTAATCCAATAGAATTCATAGATAGCCAGAGAAGGGTAGCAGTTGACAGCCTAAGTAAACTTGCAGGGTCATACACTAAGGTTACAATAAAACTACCAAAGTTACAATAAAACTTGGTAGCTTCTGAAAGGTAGCAATTGACATCCTAAATAATCTTGTAGGGTTATGGTGGTAAATCCCTTTTTTCTTTTTTTCTTTACTTTTCTTTCTTTCTCATCAAAATAAGAATAATAGCTAATATAATTGCTATCACTCCAGCAGCAAAAGCCCACCAATATCTCTTATATTCCTTTAACCTCTCAGCAAATTTAACCCCAAGATTAGCCGGGCTTTCAAGGCTTGCTTTCTCCTCACTCTTGTCATACATCAAAATAGGCTTCTCAAAAACATCAATAACATTCCCAGGCATATACTCAACAACACTATAGCTTACTTTATACTCTTTCCCAGCCTCAACATTTGGAAAAGTAAAAACATATATTGGGTCAGCTTTGACAACTTTATATTCTCCTCCACCAGCATCAACATTGATTTTGCTTGCATCAGCTGCAAAAATCTTAGGAACCTCATCATACATTATAATGTCTTTATGCCCTTCTTTAAATGAAAACCTTGTTTCTACTGTTGTAACCCCATCACTGGACTCAAGTTTTCTGGCAACACTTGCCCTTTCATTGCTTGCAACTGCCAGTTTATCAGCACTCTTGCCTGTTAAAGACAAAGCAGTCTTTAAGTCAGGATTGCTCTCTTCTAAGCCCTTAATATCCACCCCATTATCTTCATATACTTTTTCCTTGCTGCTTGTTTCTTGTTGCTGTGCCTGTTTAATCGTTGTTGTTGTAGCAGTTGTCTGTGTAACAGATGATGCTCCAGCACTTCCCCCACCGCTCGGGCTTCCTCCACCCCCACCAAGAGTTGTTGTAGTTGTTGTAGTTGTAACACTAACATTTACCCTGTAAATCACGCTTCCATTATTATTATTTGCATAATCACTGCAATTTACACCCCAGTTATAATAACTGCCGCTTGAAAATGTCTTAGTAAAGCTGTTGTTTATCCCTGAGATAATGCTCTTATTTGCCTGCTCAGCAGCATTATCAATAACCAGGCTGCAGTTAGCCAGGTTAATATCAGTAGCATTAAACTTGAAAACAACACTTCCAGAACCATCTGTCTGGTTGCTGTCATTCTCCGGGCTTAATAGCTGGATTATGGGAAGCAAAGTATCAACCCTGAATGTCCTGTTGCCTGCTGCAAAAGCAGAATTATTATTTTCATCATAAGCCCGGCAGTTCCACAAATAATTCCCATCAGCAACATCAGTTAAAGTAAAATTGCTTGAATTATAAGTTCCAGAAACATTCACACTTTGGTTTAAAGCAAAACCCCCACTTACATTTGTGTATAAGCTGATATTTTTTAAGTTTGTATAGCTTGTTGCAGAGCAGTTAAAAGTTATGTTATTTCCAGAGCTGTTATAATAATCTACAGGGCTTACTAAGACAACATCAGCCCCAACAACACTTAATATTTCTATAGTCAAATTAACATTCCCCTTGCTGTCATTTGCAAACACAACAATTGTATAATTCCCAACCACGCTTAAATTAGCTGTTGTCAGGCTTATATTTGCATTAGAGCTTCTAAGCAGGCTTCCATTAGGATAGCTTACATTAATTGAATAAGCCCCAAGATTAGTGTCAATGACTGAAAAGTTCAAAGTAACATTATTAACAGAGAAATTAGCACTTCCTGGAATAATACTCAAAACAATATCCGGTGCCTTGCTGTCAGCATAGATTATAGCAGCATTAATATCAATCATTGAAAAAGTCAGCCCACTTCCCCCAGCATCACTGATATTAAATCCACTTCTTTTAAAAACATCCTCTACATAAAAAGGACTCAACACAGTCCCATTCTCCAGCTTCTTATACTGCATTAGCAAAGCAGCTGCCCCAGCAACATGCGGAGTAGCCATTGATGTGCCTGACTTATATCTTTCAGCATTGCTCCCATCAAAAGTGCTTGAATTAATATCATTATTTACATTTCCATCATTCGCTCCTCCAGGGGCAAGCAAATCCAATAAGCTGTTTCTGTTAGTATAGCTTGCCATTGCCAAAATTTTTGTAATACCCCCAACAGAAGTGACATTCTTGGCACAGGCAGGCCCTGAAATTCCTGTTGTGCTTCCATCATTTCCAGAGGCAACAGCAACAAATATTCCATTAGCAACCGCAGCACTTGCAGTAACCGCAATCGGATCTCCTGACTGGCAGCTATCCTCTGTTGTATAAACCACATCACCACCCAGGCTCATGCTAATAACAGAAATGTTAAACAAACTCTTATTGCTCACACAATAATTAATTCCATCAACAATATCTCCGCTTGATCCAACACCAGCAGAATTCATTGTTTTTATCATAACTATCCTGGCACCAGGAGCAACCCCATTTACATTGCCACTACTTCCATTCGCAGCTATAATCCCAGCAACATGGGTTCCATGCCCATTATCATCCCCTGCATTAGTATCTTGTGTCTGTCCATTAGGGCAGCATCCACTAGAACAGTAGCAATACTGCCCAACAATCCTTCCAGCTAATTCAGGCAGGCTTGCATTTATCCCAGTATCAATAACGCATATTGTCTGGTTAGCTCCTGTAAGGTTTAATCCATTTGCTATTTTGGGATAAACTTTTGTAGCATTAATCAAAGGCACAGAATTCTGCAAAAATATCTTGACAGGCGTATCATAATAAACCCTCTCAACCCTTTTATCATTTCTTAATTTCTCAAGCCCCTCTTCACTAACACTTCCAGCAAACCCTTTAACAATCCCATATTCATGCGTTACACTCAGCTCATCCTGATTAAAATCATTAACAACATCCTGAACATTAACCTCTTCTTCAGCACTAAAAATTCCGTAGCCAGTTTTAACATCATCTTTTAAATAAACAATAATTCTTGCACTTCCATTCTCCTGCACTTCATCAAAAACACTCTGCTCAACAACATTATCCTCAGAAACAGCATTAAAAGCAAAGAACAGCACAAGCAACAATCCAAAAACAACAATCACCCCCCTCATTTTTTCACTCTCTTTATTTTATCTCTCCATTCTTATTTTTTCTTTTCTTTTGGGCATATGTTACAAGTTCCTTTGGAACTTTAACATTTGTTCACCATAGGTGAACACTACAAAGACTTTTCTTTTACCACTTTGTTTTCTTTTGGGCACTCTGTTTTTTTGGGACATACAAAGACCTTTTTTTACAAAAAAAGGGATTTGTTTAACCAGCGATATACAGCCTCTTCCCTCTAAACTTATTCTTCCTGAAATATCTTTTTAACTCCTTAACCTCCTCTTCAAAATTAACAAACTCTCCCTCATCCTCATCATCAAATCCAAATTCCAGTTCTTCATCAACATATTTATTCTTTAGCATTTTAACTCCGAATCTTTAGTATCTCTGCCCCAGGTTTCATCCCAAGACATGCCCCAAAACCCTTTAAATCTTTCTTATTTCTCCCCACCCTGTCAAAAATAACAGTTTTAACATGATATTTATTGCACAGCCTGATATTCTGCATGATTTTCCCGAGTTTATTAACCTTTTCCTCATCTCTCAGCCCAAGCAGGTAATCAATATCAAGGGCAATAGCAATATTATTCTTGGCAGCAAGCCTGCATAAAACATCATTTAATCCTGCACCTCTTTGGTCCATAAAATCCTTCTCAAAATACCTCTCAGGATTAACAAGCATCACTACTTTTTTATTCTCCAAAGCAGCTTTATTAACCTCTTCATTATATCCTTCAACAGCAATTTTATTATGCCTGCCAGTCTCTTGGTAAAACTCTTTTGCTGTTTTTGGCTGAATTACTGGAAAATCCATAATATTTAAAAGAGGGGCAGATTTTTATACTTTACCTTACCCTCTAAACTATGCTTAGTCTGCAAAAAATCTCTGAAAAATGGCAAAAAGCATGGGAACAAGCTAAAATCTTTCAGGTTAAATCAGAAGAAAAAAGCAAAAAGCCAAAGTTCTATGTCCTGGAAATGTACCCCTATCCCTCAGCATCATTCCTTCATGTAGGCCATGTCAGGAACTATACAATAGGCGATGTCTATGCAAGATTCAAGCGCATGCAGGGCTTTAATGTTCTCTACCCAATGGGCTACGATTCTTTTGGCCTGCCAGCAGAAACAGCTGCGAGAAAAGAAAATATTCATCCAAAAGCTTACACTGAAAAGGCAATAAAAAAAATCATGGAATACCAGAAGGCCCTGGGCAACAGCTACGATTGGACAAGAGTTATCTCAAGCCATGACCCGGATTATTACAAATGGAATCAATTTTTCTTCTTAAAACTATATGAACAAGGGCTTGCTTACAGGAAAAAAGCCCAGGTTAACTTCTGCAATACATGCCAGTCAGTCCTGGCAAATGAAGAAGCAGAATCAGGCAAGTGCTGGCGCTGCAATAATGAAGTAACTCAAAAAGACCTTGAGCAATGGTTTTTCAAAATTACAGCATATGCTGACAGGCTTTTGAATGACTTGGATGCCATTGACTGGCCTGAAAGCATAAAAACCATGCAGCGCAACTGGATTGGCAAAAGCGCAGGCGTTAATATCTTTTTTAAATTACAAGAGTCAAACAAAATTCTTCCTGCATTTACAACAAGGGCAGATACAATATTTTCAGTGACTTTTATTGCAATTGCTCCTGAAAGCCCGTTGGTTAAAGAGTTTGTTAAAGGAACAATCCATGAACAAGCAGTAAATGCGTTCATAAAACAAGCCATGAAGGAAAAGATTGAAGACAGAATCAATGAAGAAAAAGAAAAAGAGGGTATTTTTATTGGCAAATACGCTGTTAATCCTGTTAATAATGAGGAAATCCCGATATATGTTTCTAATTTTGCTTTAATGTATGGGACAGGCATTGTTATGTGCAATGCTCATGATAAAAGAGACTTCAGGTTTGCAGGAAAATACAAAATCCCTCTTAAGTTTGTCATAAGCAGTGATGGGAAGCCAATAGACCCAAAAAACTTCAGGGATGCATTCGTTGATGATGGCATCTTATTCAACTCAGGGGAATTTTCAGGCATGAATAATAGAAAAGCCCTGCCTAAAATAGCTGACTGGCTTGAAAAAAAGAAGTTTGGGGAAAAAATAACAAATTATAAGCTCCGCGACTGGATGATTTCAAGGCAAAGGTATTGGGGAACCCCAATTCCCATAATCTACTGCAGTAAATGTGGCGTAGTCCCAGTCCCTGAAAGCCAGCTCCCTGTTCTGCTTCCTGAAAAAGTTGATTTCAACTCAATTGGCAATCCCTTAACAGCAAACAGGAATTTTGTAAGCACAACCTGCCCAAAATGCAAAGGCCCTGCAAAAAGAGAAACAGACACCATGGGCGGGTTTATGGACTCATCATGGTATTTCTTAAGATACTGCTCTCCAAAAAACAAAAAAGAGCCATTTAACAAAGCCCAGATAAACTACTGGATGCCTGTAGACCAGTACATTGGGGGAGCAGAGCATGCTGTCATGCATTTAATGTATGCAAGGTTCTTCACAAAAGCATTAAAAGACTTAAAAATTATAGATTTTGACGAGCCATTCCTGAAATTATTCAACCAGGGCATAGTTTACAAAGACGGGGCAAAGATGTCAAAATCAAAAGGCAATATCGTCTTCCAGACAGACATCTCAAATAAATATGGTATAGACACAGCAAGGTTATTTCTGATGATGGTCTCCTCTCCAGACAGCCAGATGGAGTGGAGTGACACAGGTGTAGAAGGCTCTTTCAGGATAATTAACAGGTTAATAAGGCTAAAAGACAATATCAAAAATCAATCAGATGAAAAAGCAGAGAACAAGATTAATAGGGCAATAGAAACCTTCACAGCAAACATCCAGAATTTTAACTACCCAAAATCAATTGTAGCATTTATAGACTGCCTTGATTACTTCTCAGAAGGCATCTCAAGAAAAAATTATGAAGTGTTGTTAAAGCTGCTCTCTCCTTTCTGCCCGCACATTGCAGAAGAGCTATGGCATAACTTAGGAAATAAAACATTCCTGTCCTTAGAGCCATGGCCAAAAGCAGATACCTCCAAGCTCAGCCAGGAAATAGAGCAAAGAGAACTCCAGTTAAAAACAACATTAGAGGACATTAAAAATGTCATGAATATTATAAAAGCAAAGCAGAACAAAGCTGTTAAAAAATTATATCTTTACACAATTCCAAAAGAATCCCAGTTCTACAAAGAATCAAAAGGCTTGATTGAAAAAGCAACAAACTTAAAAGTGGAAATCTCTGCACTAAATGACAAAGCCATCCACGACCCAGAAGGCAGGGCAAAAAAAGCAAAGCCAGGCAAGCCAGCAATCTTCCTAGAATAAAGGTTATTCTTTGAAATATATATTAAAAACAATAAAATTCCAAAAGAATTTTAGTGTCTCAAAAATATATCTTACAAGATATATTTTTAAAACAACAGACAAGGGACAACCACGCGGGTC
>Ga0209541_10011671_pt1 | contig 13710 bp, 15 predicted proteins | sample RifCSPlowO2_01_FD_184027 | JGI IMG/M metagenome (GOLD analysis project Ga0209541, IMG submission 184027) | Groundwater microbial communities from Rifle, Colorado - Rifle CSP2_plank lowO2_0.1 (SPAdes) (version 2) | ecosystem: Environmental > Aquatic > Deep subsurface > Groundwater | place...
CCTTTGATCTCCTTAAATTGCCGCCTTACTTCCACGACTATTTTTTGCGCGGAAGTTCCTACGGCAGTCATTAGCACCGCGGAAAAAGCAAACGGCAACATGCTGCCAATTCTCCGCAAAGATCCTCTCTCCTGATAATAGAGTCCGTATATGTGGTGTTAAATGCAATTCAGGAGCCCTCGCTTTATCGCTTCAACTTCAATAGAAGTGTTCGCTATATTTAAATAGACACACCCCTTCTCAGATGGTATGAATAAGACACTTATCTTTATAGGGTTTGCAGTCTGTTTACTTATTGTAAGTGGATGTAAAACAGAAAATGAATTTACAGAAATAGAAGAATGCATAATTGATGTTCCGGTAATATTTTCTTCTGAAATAAGTGTTAGAAATGAAACAGATGTTTTAACAGTTTCTAATGGGTTTATAACTTGGTCTAAAGACAATAAGAACTCTACTTTATGGAATATGGGCACTGATTGGCAAATTGAAAGTGTAAATTCCCATGGATTATATGAGGGTATAAAATATTGGACTGTAACTTATTCTTATTTCTCTGAACAAGACCAGACTAGTGGAAAAGCCCAGTTTGATGTAAATGAGAATGGGGACCTAGTGTTATTTTTAGGATGTGCATAAATATTGCTCGGGCTCCTGAACTCTTCGGTTTTACTCCGTAAAACCTCGTCTCGGTTTCATTTATTGACTACGTCATAAATTTGACCTCGAGAACATAACATCGTTATGTGCAATTAAATTTAAAGTTTCCTAAAACTAAAAAAGGGAATTCTCTCTAATTTGAGAAAGGGCACGAACTATCTTCTTCTCTCAGTTACTGTGATGTCTCCATTGTATGGCTTTCTAATTATTGATTCCACAAAAAGCAATCTTTCTTCTCCTGTTAATTTTTCATTTGTTGCTCTTCCAATAGCGTACATTAATTTTTGTCCTAATGCTTCAAGGGTCATATCTCCAGCAGGTTTAGCTCCAGCTTCAAGAGGTGCAGCCCCAACAGAATAAATCCCCATATCAGCAGCACCAGTATCGCACTTTATGGATAAATGTACGAATATTTAACACTTTTGCTATAACGAACGCAGTGACTATACGAGCATGCCACCGGCCTATTGGCCGGCGGTGGTCGGTTTTCTTTGACAATTCCAAGGATAAATAATTTGTCTGGCAGAATCTTTGGAAAGAACCAAACCGCCCATTGCAGTCTGAGTAAAGACTTTTTTATCTTTTTTGAAAATATCTTCTTCTCCTAAGAAATCTGTAATATCTCCTCGAAGTAATCGAAATACATATTTCCAATCATCATGACTATATTCATTTGGCCCCCTGAAAGGCATTTGGAGTGAAACCTGCATCAAAGCTTGCTTTAGGAAAGTAAATGTAGGCTTAACAATTCCTTCATATCCTTCTAATTGTCCTGTTCCACCATAAGCCATTGTCCAAACAGGTTTGTCTTTAAAGTAAACAGTAGTCATGCCTGGAGCTCTAAAATAACCAGTATAACTATCTCTAAGCCTCCACTCTCCTCTCTGATACTCTAATTCTTTGTAGCCTTTTCTTTCAGGTTGAACTTCTGCTCCCTCTGCGGCCCAAGTGTTAGAATTAGCTTCAACTATAAACTGTGCTAGTTCATCGAGCCATTGGTTTCTTTTCATAAAATTGGTGCCGGGGAAGAGATTTGAACTCTTGAATCCACTAAGGAACAGGATCTCTTTCGCATCCACGAAAGTGTTCATGCTGGTCTTAAGTTTCGCCGAACCTCTGTTCACCTGCGCATTTGATTGCCCAACCGCTATGGTTTCCAGGCTTTGCTACCCCGGCTCAACCGTAGAATTAAGCTAATTTCTTTATAAAATTATCCCTTTTGTGTTCCTAATTCATCAGAAGGCAGAAAGTAGTTGTAACCCTGATATACCATCCTGCCAATGTTATGGACAAAGCTGACCGATCTTCTCATTCTCCCCACCGTGCTGGCTACGTGTTCTGCTCCCAGATTTTTCTTTTCAAAGACATCAATCTTCAAATTAAGTTCTCTTTTCTTACTGGCCAGGCACAGTGCTTTGTCCACATTTCTGGCATAAAATACTTTCATGGTCTCCAGGTAATTAAGTTTAATATCCGCCAGCAATTGGGTTAAGTTCTTTTTTTCTTCAACTGAAATAGCTAATTTGGCGCAGTAGCGGGCAGTTCTTCTTACCTCGTCAGCAATTCCTTCAATATAATAGCCGCTGAATAGATAGTTTACTAAATCAATGGAATTAAGGTTGAAATTTTTTAAAGCTTTCAGCGGGTTGTCTAAATTGTATAACGCGGCCCGATACAGTAAATAGTATAGCCGGTTGACATCTTTATCCCGGTCATTAACATTTTTATAAATCTCTTCCGTAAATTCTTCACCGGCTTCATTAAACATGGCCCTGGTAACAATATCCATTTTGTGGATAATCTCTTCTACGGAAACTTTATCCATATTTAAGAAGTCTTTAGCAATAATTGAAGTAGGAGTCTGCTCCATAACTTCCAAAGCAATTAAGTTATGAAAGAACGACTGCAATTCGCGAATATTAGTTCTGATGGTATTCCCTTTTAGAATAATTGAGCGGTAGTTTAGAATGTAGCAGGAATTAATCTCTCTTTGCACCGTCTCTAAATTTTTTCCATCAATAAGGATGACTTTTGATTTTTCTTTAACTTCACTTTTGGAATCGTTGCGGCTAAGAACCAGGTTATGCCCGTCATCTTCAATATGAATAAGATCGCCTTTTACTAGCTTATTTTGGATAACCCAGCCTTTTGGTAGAGAAATAACAAAACTGTTTTTACCAAATGAAATTAATTTTCTATATTCTTTCATTTAATCACCAATAGATGTATATGCAGGTATATAATTAAGGAATTATATAAATGTTGAATTATATAAATGTTATGTGGTTTATTCTAGTTATTCTGCTGCTGTAAGAAAAGGCATGTATTAATTATAAATATCCCTTTCAGAAAAATCTTTAAACTATTATCATTTAATGTTAAGATGATGAATTATCTTACAGCTTCCTTAATCAGAACTAAAACAGCTCTCTTTTCACAAAAGAAGCTGTTTTTGCTGTTATTCTTGCTGCAGTTTTTATTTATTGGTTTAATGGCAGTTATTGCCTTGAATTATCAACTTCGGCTGTTTAATGATCTTCAGCAGGTAATTGATCCCTTGCAGAAAGCTAACTTGGATCAGGCCAGTTTAGAAGCCGGAAATCCTGTGCTGGATGACCTGCTTCCCCTGCTTCGCGGCTACCGGCAATTGTCTGTTCATGTCCGCCAATTAGCTTGGTGGCTGGCTCTGCTGTTTTTGGGAGGCAATGGCCTGCTCTGGGGGCTAAGTTTTTCCCTGATTCAAAAACGGCCATTAAAAGAATTATTTCAAATCTGGCTAAAAAGCTTGGCTTTAGGAGGGCTGTTTTTGGCAGCGCTATTTATTGCGGTCAAAATAATTTTTAATAATTGGTTTGATCCCGAAGAAATGGCCGCTTCCTTGAAATTATCATTCAAAATTGCCGTAGGCGTTAGTTTAATTATCTATTATTTATTTTTGACAGCTATGGCTCAGGCTAACAGTAAATCCTGGAAGGAATTTTTTAAAAAAACAAGCTTTTCTTTTTCTCGCATCTATTATTTTACCCCGATTTTTCTGATCAATTTATCCTTGATCGGCGGCTCTTTATATTTTATATTAACTGGGAATAATTATCCTTTAGGGCTGATTCTGTTATTAATCATTTTATTTTTTATAATAATAATTGCCAGCAGAATTTTCTGGCTGACGGCAGTTAATGTTGGCTTTAGCGCGAATTCTAATGCCAATATTAATGCCAAGATATTAAGTGAAGATATTAAGTGAAGATATTAAGTGAAGATATTAAGTGAAGATATTAAGTGAAGATATTAAGTGAAGATATTAAGAGAGGATATTAAGTGAAGATATTAAGTGAAGATATTAAGTGAAGATATTAAGTGAAGATATTAAGTGAAGATGAAAAAAATAATTATTGACACCAATGCCCTGATGGCCATTTCGGAATTTAAGATAGATTTATTTAGATTGTTAGAGGAATATTGTGATTTTCTTTACCAAACTTACATTCTTAGCGGAACCATTACTGAGCTGCAGCGAATCAAGGAGACGCAGCAGGGAAAATTTAAGCGGGCAGCTAAATTGGCGCTGGATATAATACTAGCTAAGAACATTCCAGTAATTAGCGGGGAAGGAACAGTTGATGATTTGCTGGTTTCTTACTCTAAGAAAGGGTGTATAATTCTAACCATGGATGCATTATTGAAAAAAAGGCTGCATAAGCCTTATCTGGCCATTAGGCAAAAAAAACAGATCATTCTGGTGGAATAGTATCATTTAACCAAGTGCAATAATATTTAAACTAGTTTAGAAATCTATTGGTTATGAGCATTAATTTATTTATAGAGCCGGGAGTAAGCAAGAGCTGGGAACAGTTTAGAAGAGAAAACCCGCCTTATTCTATAGCCTTAGATGGTTACGTCCAGGAGGCGCCTTGTTTTGACCCAGCTGGCCCTTGGATTAATTTTGACCATCATGACGGGGTAGACCGTTTAAGCACCCGCAGCACCACCGGCCAGGTGTTTCTAAGCATAAAAGCCGGATTGTTTAAAACCTTTCAAAAAGAAGGAATAGCGGAAGCCAACGTCTTTGTCGATGATCCGGATCAGGATGTTTGTCCGGCGTACTGGCTGTTAAAAAATCATGAGCAAATAGCTGGAACTAAAGACGGCCCCTTAATTATTAAATTAGTTCAAATAACCGACTTGGTTGATGCTACCGGCGGGATGTATCCTCTGAAGATGAATTCCAAACTGGCTCGGGAAAGAGCCTGGCTGTTTGAACCCTATACCCTAGCCAGGTTAACTGGAAGACTGCATCAGATGGATGAGCCGGAAATGCGCAAGGTAATTGAAATGGTCTGCTCTAGAATTGACCAGTACTATGCTGGAAAGGGGAAGAGAATTAAGACCGATACTCGATATAAGATCATTGGCGGCGGCGCGAATTGGAAACTGGTGGTGGAGGAAGGCATTGATGCCCGCTCCCAAATGATTGCTGACGGCATAGATGCTTTTGTATCCGTAAGAGAAAACAAGGATGGAAGTTATGGTTATATTTTAGCCAAACCCTCCGAATTTGTTCCTTTCCCGATAAGGAAACTTTACGCGCATTTAAATCAGATCGAAGGAATTTCCGCAGGAGACCGTTTCCGTTGGGGAGGAAGCAATATTATTGGCGGCTCTCCGCGGAGAATTGGCAGTAAATTGAAGCCGGAAGAATTAGAACAAAAAATTAATGAATTTCTCGCCGGAACTAAATCTGATTCGTAAGTATTCTGCAATTGATAAAGATAAAGAAAATTTTGACTAATTTATTTTTCAAAGTAGGTAATAAGAATTATTTTCAAAGTAGGTAATAAGAATTATTTTCAAAGTAGGTAATAAGAATTATTTTCAAAGTAGGTAATAAGAATTATTTTCAAAGTAGGTAATAAGAATTATTATGGGAGTTCTCTAGGTCCCACAATTCACAACAAATATATATTTATTTAAGTTTCTTAGGCTAAATGTCTGATTTAATTAGGAAGGAATTAGTTGAAGCCTTAGCTAGAGCTAGATTACCGGAAAGAGTTTCTGATGACCTGCTGGCAGAAGGCCTGGAAAAGGCTGGGGATTTAATCTCTTTAGTCGGTGATCAAAAAAAATCCCGAATTCGGGGCATTGGCGATGATTATGTTTCTGATATTGCTGCCTATAATGCTCTGGGCGCGGTTTATTCTAATTTGCCGGAACCAGTTCGCGCCCAAGCCCTAACAGCTTATTTGAATCAAATGGATAATGTAAATTACCGCTACGTTTCGAAGAAACATACTTCTCTCATTAGCGAACCTTTAGCAGTGTCTGATATTTGCACTGCTAGAGGATTGTACTGGCCGGGGCTGGTGGAAGGCCGAAGACTAGTTTACCAACATCAAACTTTTACTGAGTTTGAAAGAAAAGTAATGACTGCAGACGGCTTGTTTAAGGTTGAAGAAGTTAGGAATGATTTTACAGTAGCTTATGCAGTATTGCGGTCGGACCGGTCTTCTTTTGGAGCGGATTATGCCAAAGCTAGCCATCCTCAGTTTTTAGAAAGGGTAATTGAAGGAATTGTCGCCATGCGTTTCAGGAAAGTAGAATCGGTTTCAGAAATTGAACATAGCCATAAGCGGTTAAAGGAGTTGCTGCCTAAAGAAGTGCATCCCCTAATTCAACAAAAGTATGAATCCAAGGATTGGCAGAGTTGAGACGGTTTCGCGTATTTTTATGATTTTATTCTAAGGTTTAAAATAAATAAAATTAAGCCACAATTAAATCAAACTTAGTCCATAAGCCACAAACAGCGGCACAAAAACAAGGGACAAGGTATTAATAACTTTAATCAGGGCATTTAAAGCCGGACCGGCGGTATCTTTGAATGGATCTCCCACAGTATCGCCAACCACCGCAGCTTTATGGGCTTCTTTTCCCTTACCGCCAAAGTGGCCTTTCTCGATAAATTTTTTGGCATTATCCCAAGCTGCTCCAGTGTTAGACATAAATAAAGCCATCATTAATCCAGAAAGAATTACCCCAATTAATAATCCGCCTAAAGCTTCTATTCCCAGCAATAACCCCACAGCTAGAGGAGTGATGATGGCAATGATTGCTGGGATGATCATATTTCTGATCGCGGCTTGCGTAACAATATCCACGCATTTTCCATACTCTGGCTTAGCTTTCCCTTCCATTAATCCTTTGATCTCCTTAAATTGCCGCCTTACTTCCACGACTATTTTTTGCGCGGAAGTTCCTACGGCAGTCATTAGCACCGCGGAAAAAGCAAACGGCAACATGCTGCCAATAAATAGTCCAGTGATCACTGCAGGCTCGGTGATTACAAAACTGAAGGCCTGTCCAGCTGCAGTGCTGACCTCTTGAGTGAAAGCAGCAAATAAGGCCAGCGAACCGAGGGCTGCTGAACCAATAGCATAGCCTTTAGTTACGGCTTTGGTGGTATTGCCTACAGCGTCTAATGCATCGGTATTTTGGCGCACTTCTTCGCTTAATCCGGCCATTTCCGCGATGCCGCCAGCGTTGTCGGTAATGGGGCCGTAACTGTCTAAAGCAATTACTATCCCGGTTAAAGATAACATCCCTACGGCAGCAATGGCTATGCCATAAATGCCCGCAAGAGAATAAGCCGCAACAATTCCGGCAGCAATAACCAACACCGGAAGGATCGTTGATTGCATGCCGATGGCTAAACCGCAAATTAAGTTAGTTCCAGCGCCGGTAACCGAAGCTTCAGCAATTTTTTGAATAGGCTTAAACTTAGTGCTGGTGTAATATTCTGTAATGATATTGATCAATAAAGTAATGGCTAATCCCACTAAAGCTGCGAGGAATAGTTTCAGGGGATTATTAGTATAAACCGTAACGCCATAGAAGCCGGCGGCAGCAATAATCCCGGAAGCGATTAATCCTTTGTACAAAGCTCCCATAATATTCTGTGATTTCCCCAGGCGCACAAACCAGGTGCCAATGATGGATGCGATAATCGCTACGCTGCCCAGCATTAAGGGGTATTCTACCGCCTGATTAACTGTGGCGGCAACTGTCGGCAGGACGCCAATCAGCATGGCTGCCAATAAAGTTACCACGTATGTTTCATAAAGATCAGCTCCCATGCCCGCGCAGTCGCCAACATTGTCGCCAACATTATCAGCAATAGTGGCTGGATTGCGTGGATCATCTTCGGGGATGCCCGCTTCCACTTTTCCTACTAAATCTGCTCCCACATCCGCAGCTTTGGTATAAATGCCCCCGCCCACGCGGGCAAATAATGAAATTAAGGACGCTCCAAAACCTAGGCCAACCAGCAGAGCTGGATCTTTATAGATAGCATAAAACACGCTTACTGCCAGAAGAGCTAACCCCACCACGGCCATGCCGGTAACTGAGCCGCCCTTAAAAGCCAGGGCTAAAGCTTCTGCTAACCCTTTTTTGGCGGTTTCTGCCGTTCTGACATTAGCGCGGACGGAAATGCTCATGCCAATGTAGGCTGAGAGAGCCGACAATATTGCTCCAAATAAAAAACCGCTGGCTGTCGGGAGGCCAAATAAAAAATAAAGAATAATTGTGATAATAACTGCAAAAATTAAGATTGTTTTGGACTGGCGTTTCATATAAGCTAGCGCGCCCTCTTTGATAGCATTGGCAATTTCCTGCATTTTTTCTGAGCCGGGGTGAACTTTTACAATTTGAAAAGAAAGATAGCCGGCGTAAATTAAGGCCAATAAACTCATTACTATCGCGATTTGCTCTACAACCATAAGTAATCAATCCTCCGCTAATATTAAGCTAGTACAGTGACAACATCATCATGGAACAACTATATCATTGTTGATACTGTTTTTCTTCGTTGATACTGGTTCAAAACTAACACATCAATATAAAACTAACGCGTCAATATATACTAGGTGTTTTATTAATTATACTAATTATTTATACTAGTTATTAATTATACTAGGTGTTTTCTAAAATTATTTATATATTTTACTGTTGCGAAAGTGCGTGTTTATTATTTTCGACTGCATTATTGTGAACTACCACTGGTTTCGTTTCACTCAACCATGTATGATGCTCACGCTACCCTCGCACTCAACTATAGTATCATCCTATGCCCAGCTTAATTTACTGGAAAATTTACTCTTTTCGCAGATCCAATTTTCTGATTTTCCGGTGTAATGTTTCTGCTCGGATTTTAATTTTCCTGGCAGTAGAATTAATGTTCCACTTGTTTTCCCGAAGAACTTGTCTAAGAAATTGTTTCTCAAACTCCCGTTCGATCTCCTTCCAAGTAAAATCCGGATGAGGCAGCAGTCTGGCGATATTTTTAGACAATGCCGGAACGTCTTGGTAAATCTGTTCCATCTTTTCCGGCCGCAGAATATCCTGGTACATGGCGAGAGTTCCCCTGATCGTTTCATCTACTAACTGTTCGGGCAGGAGAATATTTTCTCTGGCTGTCTCAAGATTAATTTCTAATTCTTTTATGGCCCGGTGAATGCTTCTCCGGTCTAATCCCAGAGTTTTGGCCAGATGCGAGATATTTCCAAAATGAAAAACCAGTTCTTTTTTAAGAAACTCTTTTTTGAATTTCTGTTTAGCTAATTGAAATGGCAGTTCAAACGGAACATAAATGTTGGCTAAAGGATTGGCTAATTTGTCGGTGATATCTTGCTCTACTTTAGGGATATGCATCCCTAAATTCTTTTCCATGATCTCTTCCAGCAGGGGCGCGACTTTTTCCTTAATCGTCTCTTCAAGATCTTTTTTGGAGGCCATGATAAAAAATAGTTCCGGCGGGCAGCCCGTAAAGAAAAGCAACCGCAGTTAATATTAAACGAAATGGCGGTTCAAGCAGTAAAAAATAAGACAGGATCACCACGCCGTATGGAACGATGATGGCCCAGGTTTTTTTGATTAATAATTGGATCAATAGGGTGAACAGCAAAGCTAAAATTAGGATTAGCAGATAATAAATAAACCACTGCTGACTAAATGATAATATAAATGACCAGATAATTATAAGCCCTAAAATCCCTAACAGCAGATTTTTAATTGCAGCCAGGTATTTTTTACTGCTCTTAAATTCTTCTTTGGTTAGAATAGCTAGTATAATGCCGATAAGAAATCCGCTGCCGGCCAGGATTAAATCATAAACCATTATTTCATCTCTTTCTTGAAATTGAGGACAAATTGGCTCCAGTCCTTTTCTTTGATTACCGCGCCGCAGGCATCCGGATGTCCGCCGCCGCTGCCGTCAACCCCTTTAAGCGCGTTTTGCAGCGCATAAAGCACATTTTTCCCCCGTAAGCTGCATTTTATTAGTTCGTCTTTTTTTCTGGCAATAATTACTTTTTTATCAGGATACAGCCCGGATAATTCATTAGCCAGATTGTTAGTAAAAGACCATTTGTTTTCACTGTAATTAAACAAAATTAACCGGCTTCGGGTAACTTTCTTTTTCGCTTCTTTCAGCAGTTCTTCAAATTTCTCATTGATCTTGATAAATCTGTTATAAATAAACTTGCCTTGCGGCGTTTCCTGCTTAAAAATTTCATCCGGCGATTTTATTCTGGTTAAAATTTTAATAGATTTACTGACTTCGGAAGTAGGCCCTTTCTGCAGGAAAAACAGCAATTTAGGCAGCTTTCCAATTTCTCTTTTAAATAGCATTGTCGGCAAATCTTCCACTTTCTCCAGCCATTGCGGATACTGCTTAATGAATTCGTCAATAAAATCCGGCAGGTAAAAGTCAGCTAAACAGCCAGCCATAGCTATCCAAATATCTTCCGGCTTTTCTGACACTTGATAAGCCATCCTGGTTGTGGGGATGTAAGCCAACGGATCTTTAATTCTGGGATTGAAATAGCGCGCATTTTTGATCTCCTGAACCGGGTGGTGGTCTAGCCAAAAGATCGGCCTATTGGCTTTATCCACAAATTCCTGCTTCATTAACGGAATATCCAGAACAAAAATTTTATCCGGATTGATTTCTTCTACTTTTCTCAGGAATTCCTTTCCCAAACAGGAAGTAGAACCGAGGGCATAACTCTTGCCTTTTCGATGAATGCGGTAAAGCGCTAAAAAAGCTCCCAGGCCATCACCGTCGCTGTCATGAAAAAATAAGGGGTTTTGGGCTTCAGCTAATTCATTTCGGAGAAATTCCACTTCAACTGCGGTTAACATGGCTATAGAATTGGATTTAGATTTTTAAACTCTTCGGGAGAAACTGAAATCCACCGCAAGCTTTATAAATAAGTACAAAACAGAGGGTTTATTCATATTTAATCGTAAAAATAGGAGGATAAATTAGAATGGCAAGAGCAAAAGAACATATTAACCTAGTATTCATTGGTCATGTAGACCACGGTAAATCTACCACTGTCGGGCGCTTATTATATGACACCGGCAATGTTGATGAGCAGGCAATGAGAAAGCTGAAAGAAAAAGCTGAGCAGTTGGGTAAAAAAGGTTTTGAATTCGCTTTTGTTATGGATCAATTAAAAGAAGAGCAGGAAAGAGGAGTAACTATTGACTTAGCTCACAAAAGGTTTGACACCGATAAATATTACTTTACCATTATTGATGCGCCGGGCCACAAGGACTTTATTAAAAACATGATCACCGGCGCCAGCCAAGCTGATTGCGCGGTGTTAATTGTTGCGGGCAACGACGGCGTTAATGCCCAAACTATTGAACATTTAAGATTATCCAAGATCTTTGGCGTAGGGCAATTAATTGTAGCTGTCAACAAAATGGATATTTCGGGAGTAGATTACTCTGAAAAGAGATACAAAGAAGTTATTGAAGATGTCAAGAAACATGCCAAGCAGGCTGGCTGGAATGTAGACAAAATTAGATTCATTCCCCTTGCTTCTTTCCCAGGCCAAAACGTTATCAAGAAACCAGATAAAATGCCTTGGTGGACTGGAGATACCTTGTTAGAAGCTATCAATAAATTTGAAGTGCCTCAGAAGCCGGTAAATCTGCCATTAAGATTGCCGATCCAGGATGTGTATAACATTACTGGTATTGGGGTTGTTCCCGTAGGCAGAGTAGAAACCGGGATCATGAAAGTTGGCGATAAAGTGATGATTGTCCCGGGACGGGAAGGCAAAGGAGTTCCCGGCGAAGTTAAGTCTATTGAAATGCATCATGAAGCGGTTAATCAGGCTGAACCAGGCGACAATATCGGATTTAGTGTCAAAGGCGTCGGCAAGAAAGATATTGCCCGTGGAGATGTCTTAGGCCGTGATGACAATGTTCCAACCGTAGCAACTGAATTTACTGCTCAGATTGTGGTAATGAATCATCCGAGCGTAATCACTGTCGGATACACTCCAGTATTCCACATTCATACAGCTCAGGTAGCCTGCCAATTTGTGGAAATTATTAAAAAAATCAATCCAGCTACCGGTCAGGAGATCACTGAAAACAAAGACATCTTAAAGAATGGAGATGCGGCTATTGTTAAATTAAGGCCGGTACAGCCGATAGTTATTGAGAAAAACACGGTAATTCCACAGATGTCCAGATTTGCCATCAGAGATTCCGGAGCAACTGTTGGCGCAGGAATGTGCATGGATTTAGTTAAAAAACAACTTTAATTTTTTTAATAATTTTTCAATATCCAGCTTAAAAATGGCTAAAACAATTTACCTGATGAGGCATGGAAGAGATGATCCTGTTGGTGGTGCTTTAGATGAAGTTGGCAGGGCGCAAGTGCTTGCCAGCGCTGGCAGATTAAAAGCAGACTTAGGCAGCATTGATTCTGTAACAGTTTATCATAGTCCTCTTCAAAGAGCCAAAGAATCGGCAGAAATTTTAGCTGAAGTGCTTAGGCCAATTAACACTCAATTAGTTGAAAGACCGGAACTGGGATTGGGAAGATTCCTGGTTGAAGAGGTTGCCAGAGAAATAGATTCAGTGGGAATTATTATCAGCCATGGGCCAGATTTGGAAGCGTATGCGGAAACTCTGGCAAACAGAGATGTGTACTTTGGTAATGCATGGTTTCACCGATTTAAAATTTAATTAAATTTTCACTTAAACATTCGACGATTATCCATTTAAAATCTTCCGATACTTTTATAAATAACTTGCTGTTCTAGTTGTAATCCATAATTAGTTAGTGTTCATTGTGGATCAAAACAATTAAAATGGCACAACACGCGCGAATAAAACTAGCCAGCATCGAAATTGATAAAATCAATCAAATCTGCAGCGATATTAAAGACATTGCTGAAAAAACTGGTGTGAATCTGCGCGGCCCTATTCCCCTGCCGACCAAAAAATTAAAAGTTACCACGCGCAAATCTCCGTCCGGAGAAGGCAAGGCTTCCTGGGAACGGTATGAAATGAGAGTGCATAAGCGGCTGATTGATTTAGCGGCTAACGAAAGAACCTTGCGTTTGGTGATGCGCGTGCCCATTCCAGAAGGGCTGAATATAGAAATTGAAATGATTGAAGCTTAGTTTTATTAGTTAATTTCTAGTTTCTCATTTATTATTCTCCTCCTTTTTATAATCGCCTTGTCCTCGGCATTAGAAAATTAACCGTTCAAGATTTTCTTTAAAGTATCATTCCAGCAGAGAATATAAATATTGCTTTTTTGGGTACGTGCATAGCATCCTAAGGTCAAAATCCCTTTGGCACAATTACTGCGAGCGCATCGCGGGGGGTTGCCCCCTACGGGGACGCAGCGCCTTTGCCTATCATATCAAGGATTTTGAAGATGCTATGCACATACTTTTTTGAAGCCAGGCTTATTTTCTTTTCTTTCTAGCCAATTTCCAAGTTTTTCTTAGCCTGTTTTTAACTCTGAACAAGTCTTTTTTTTTCACCAGCTTCGAGCGGATTATCGCTTTAGTTAAGTTTCGATCGACCATTTTTAGCACATCTTTGGTCGCCTTTTCTGATGAATTTACTAATTCTGTGGCCAGACGCATGCTTTCCTCGTCATTTAAGCGCAGGTCTTTCTTTACCTGCCCGGCAATTTTTTTAGCCTGGTTCAGGCTTAACAAACCTAGCCCGTAACCGGCC
>Ga0209541_10011672_pt1 | contig 13710 bp, 14 predicted proteins | sample RifCSPlowO2_01_FD_184027 | JGI IMG/M metagenome (GOLD analysis project Ga0209541, IMG submission 184027) | Groundwater microbial communities from Rifle, Colorado - Rifle CSP2_plank lowO2_0.1 (SPAdes) (version 2) | ecosystem: Environmental > Aquatic > Deep subsurface > Groundwater | place...
TGTACTGCTCCCCCGGTAGGACTCGAACCTACAACCTCGTCCTTAACAGGGACTCGCTCTACCATTGAGCTACAGGGGAACGTCTCTCCGTGGGTATTATATCAGTTAATTTTTGCTTCTGGAAGTTTACAATTGACTCATTTCTTTAGCTTTAGAAGATAGTGATTTGTTTCAAATTGTTGAAAACCAATTTTTCTATATAAGGAGTTAGCTGCAAGCCTTTTGGGGTTTGTCGTTAATTCAATTATTTGAATATTATTTCTTTTTGCCCATCCAATTAGATCAAAAAGAATTTTTTCTCCCAAACCTTGTCCCCTATATTTTTCGTCCACTATCATGTCTTCAATTGTCGCATTATTCCAGGGTAATGTCTGCCTGGGGTATATCCAACCCATTCCGATTAATTTCCCCTTCTTTTCGACCTTACTCATATAGCCGTTCAAGGTTGCTCTATACAATGACTGTTCATCAAAAACGATATTGGGGTTAAGTTGTTTTAATAAACTCCTAACCCCTTTTAAGTCACAAACAAATTTAGACTTTACGTATTTCAATATTTTTTGATTGGAGTCAAAAGCTATAGTCTTCAAGTTTTTTATAGGAATCCATGACAACTTGGAATTCTCTTTTTTATTCAATTTTATTTTTCCAGACAATTCTACTAAATAACACATGGCTAAAACAGGATAACCGTAACCTTCGTATGATGCTGTTCCACAAAATGAAGTGAGGTAGCGACACTTACAGTTAACTCCTAGTTCTTCTTTTATTTCGCGCTTCATCGCATCTTCAGGAGACTCGTTTTTATTAATATAACCGCCAATAAAATCCCACTTTCCTTTGAAAGGCGACCCTGCTCTTTTGGCAACCAGCATTTTCTGATCTTTGATTATGATTGCGGTTGAACAGACTTTGGGATTTTCAAACGAACACAGAACACAATCACACTTTTTCATAATGGTTTTTATAATACCATAACTTACTCTAAATAATCCTGAAGCTTCTTTCTACGACTTGGGTGTTTCAATTTCCGAAGCGCTTTGGCTTCAATTTGGCGAATGCGTTCCCTTGTTACCCCAAACACCCTGCCAACTTCCTCCAAAGTCATTTGTTTACTCCCGTCAAGACCAAATCGAAGCTTAAGAACTCGCGCCTCCCTCTCGGTTAAGGTCGACAAAACCTCGTCCAAGTGGTCCTTGAGAAGCTGCTTACTTGCCTGGTCTACCGGGGACAGGTGATTTTCATCCGGAATAAAGTCGCCAAGGACGCTTTCCCCATCGTCGCCTACGGGCGTCTCTAAACTTGTCACCTCCTGAGAAATTTTAAAAATTTCCCGGACTCGCTCCTCGGTGAGCTCCATTTCCTCGGCGATTTCTTCAGGTGTGGGCTCGCGGCCGAGCTCCTGCATCAACTTACGGCTCGTTCGGTAAAGTTTATTGATAGTCTCCACCATGTGTACAGGAATTCTGATTGTGCGGGCCTGGTCAGCGATTGCACGAGTAATCGCCTGGCGAATCCACCATGTAGCATAAGTGCTGAATTTAAACCCTCTTCTCCAGTCGTATTTTTCAACGGCTCGGATCAAGCCCTGGTTACCCTCCTGAATAAGGTCAAGTAGCGACAACCCCCGACCAATATATTTTTTGGCAATCGAAACAACCAAACGCAGGTTACTCTCCGTCAGCTTGTCTTTTGCACGTCTTTCCTTTTTCTCATAACGCTTTGCAAGTTCTATTTCTTCTTCCGCATCCAACAAAGGCACTTTCCCGATTTCACGCAGATATTGCCGAACAGGGTCCGTCGACTCCCCCCCCTCAAGCTTGGAAAGGATTTCAATCTCTCTTTCCAGTTTTTCTTGAGATTCTTTAGTGGTCTCAAGCTCATCCGCGCTGACCGATTCAAATACGTCAATGCCTTCCGACAACAGCTTGTCGTAAAAACTGTCCAGTTCAGTTATCTTTTTTTCGGCATCAGGAAAAGCCTCTAAAATATCTTCCTGGGTAAGAAATCCCTGCTCGCGAGCTTTCTTCAGCAACCCTTCGGTTATTTTTTTCAGCATCTACAAATGAAATTATATCGCAAGTTCACTCTTCTTCAAGGACGGAGCGCTCATCCGACAACTTTTGAAATTCCTCGTTTGCTCTTTTTAGCTTTGTTTTTTCATCACTTGATTCAAAGACGGCAATTTTTTTAACCAGCCCGGCTTCAAGTTGCTTAATCCGGAGTAGTCTAAGTTCGCGAACAGCCCTCGCGAAGTCTCTTTTAAGTTTATTTTCATCCAGCTGGCTATCCACAAAGACAACCGAGGAAAAGCCGTCGACAAGCTCTTTAGGCAACGACTTTGCAAACTTTAACAAAGCAAACTTCTTACTTGTTTTTAAATACTTAGCCAAATAGCCGGCGATCCTGCTCCAAAGCGGAGTTTTAAAAAGTGCCAAGTTTTGCTTGGTTACAAGAAGCGATGGATCAAAATTTATTGCCAGAGAAAAAATTTCTTTTTCCAGTAACTCTTCACGGCTAACCAAAAGCGGGTCCGTTACGGGGTTTTGCGCGACTTCTTTACTTACCTTCCCGATATTAGTAACTTTTTCCAATTCCAGGATTACGGCTGACTCCGGCACGTCCAGTTTCATGGAAACTATCTTTATATAATGGGCGCGGACAATCTCATCCGGAATGGCCCAAAGAATTGGCAATACTTCTTTACTTATTAATGCCGTTTGCCTGCCACCAAGATGTTTGTGTTTGTCAAAAACCGAGTCGACCAGAAAATCCCAAACGTCAACGGCCTTACCTAACGCCCCTTTATAAAACTCGGGATCTTCCCTGGCCGCCTCATCGGGGTCTTTGTATTTTCCGAGGCGGGCAACTTTAATACTTAACCCCAGGTTTTCTGCAATCGTAATTCCCCGCCTTGCGGCCATATTCCCGGCAACATCAGAATCAAGCGCAAGAATGGCGGCATCGGCAACACGGGTAATCAAGCCCGCCTGGTCTTCCGTCAATGCAGAGCCTTTAATTGCAACAACATTTTTCACACCGGCCTGCCACGACGAAATTGCGTCCAATTCGCCTTCCACCACAACTACCGAGCCTGCCTTTTTTATTTCTTTTTTGGTCAAATTAAACGCATAAAGAACTCTCGACTTGTGATAGACTTCCGTTTCCGGTGAGTTGATATACTTGGCCAGTTTTCCGCCGTCTTGACTAGGCAATATTCTCCCGGCCAAGCCCACGGTCAAGCCCCTGTGATCAACAAGAGGAAAAATCACTCTCCCACGGAACCTGTCTATATATGATCCCCGCACCTTGACTACCACACCGGCACGCTCAATATCAACCGGCTTGAATTGTTTCTTTTTGGTCAAAAAGGTAAAAAGTGCCTGGGCGCTATCTGGCGCATATCCCAAGCCGAATTCCATTACTGTGGTTTTATGCAAAAGGCGATCACGGGTCAGATAGTCAAGCGCTTTTTTACCCAAGTCATGGTTAAGCAGAATATAGCTGTAAAAGTCGCTTGCAAACCTGTTAATCTCGACCAGCTTCTCTTTGTAATTATACTTTGCGTCATCACTTCGCCTAAGTTTGACCCCCACCCGATCAGCAAGCAACTTTAACGCCTCCCAAAACTCAAGTCCTTCGATTTGTTCCACAAAAGAGATCACGTCTCCCCCAAGGTTGCAACCAAAACACTTCCAAATAGCTAGTTCCGGAGACACCATGAAAGAAGGGGTTCTTTCCTGATGAAAAGGACAATTGCCTTTGAAATTGCGGCCGGCACGGGTAAGTTGAAGGTACTCGCCAATTAGCGAAACAATGTCAACTTTCGACTTGACTTCCTCAACTTGGTCCATTACTAAACCGATTATATCTCAAGCGGGCAATCAGGGTGTTTAAAAATAGTTGCCTTGCCATCGTTAAAAACTTCCAGCCAGCCTTTATCAACCAAATCTTCTTTAAACTTATAAGGCTTCTCCTTGTTAAAGATATTCTCGATTTTTCTCGCAAACTTACTAAAAAGCGACTCCGGTCTGTCGACCGGCACAAGAACAGTGCCGATACCGTGTTTAGCAAATACTTTCTCGAGGTTGTTCTCACCCGATAAGACACCGGAATACTCTTTCATTGCCCAATTTGCTTCAGTCGGCAAACTCGCATTCCACCTCCAAGAGGGCATTCTGCCGTCGATAAACAATTTCTCACTTGGCAATTTCCAAATAAGATATCCTCCCCAGCCATAGTCGTTAAACAGTCGCCCACAAACATCGTTTTCTTTCAAAAAGACAACTGCCTCTTTTGGATAAAATGAATTTTCGCTTAGGGACTCCCCTCCTCTTAACGCAAAATACGCCTGAACTGCAAATATTGCCAAGCTCCCGATTAAGGCAAATTTCACTCCCTTGCGTAGGCGGCTAATCCCGAATTTGATTTTCTTTAAGTCACCCACAAAATACTTAAAAGCTTCAAGTGTAATTGGCGTGGCAATGATAACAAATAAAGGCACGTGCCTTACACTTGAAATCGCCTGAATTAAAAAAACGAGATACAAGACTTTCTTCTCCAAGTGCAAACTTGTTCGATATATCCAAATAAAAACTCCGGACAAAGCGATTAACGCCATAAAAGGAAAGTTGAAAGAAAAAACAGCAGGCATCCACTCCGTAATGCTCCAACGCAAATTTGTGTCCGTAAACTGCATCCAAGCCTCCCTCCAGAGACCAATACCATACGGGTTTACAAGAGTCGCAAAAACAGAAAACACTATCACAATCAAATCCGCTTTCTCAACCCTTTTTAAACGAGCCATTTTTGCAACTAAAAATAATGCAAGTGTTGCCACGCCTATCGCATAACTTCCGTGCATATTGGCCCAAAAAAGCATAAAAAGGGGCATAAGTAATCTCAATTTCGACCAATATTTATGGCTGGTTAAAAGCAGGTATAAAAAAGAAAGATAAAACCAGGACTGTACCTGCGGCCTTACGCCGAAAAACGGGATTATCGCCGAGGTAGCCAGCAAAAAAAGCAAGATATTGTTTTTTGCGGCAAGAAAAACGGCCAAAAAAGCGACGAAGGCAAAAAGTAGGGACAACCCGAAGATTCCAACTTCGTCGTAAGAAAAATAAACTAACTTGTTTGTCAACCATTCATGATCGACAAATGGAAAAGAGGCCATCGTGTAGGAAAACGGGTCGGTTTTTGGAATTCCTGTGTTTGTTATTACTTCGCCCATTCGATAGTGCCAGCCAAAGTCAGGATCCAGAAATACGTAAGCTTTGTAGACAAAAATGCCGAAGGCGATGACAACCAAAAGCAGCTTTAATGTCTTATACATAATACCTTCTTATATAAGATTCTATTGTTCCTAAAATTATCAGCAACAGAATAGCTGCACTTAACCACTTGGCTCTACCGGCATATAACCAAAAAAACTTTCTTTTTACCAGCGATTGTAGCGCCAAAAATAAAGGCAGCAACAATGGCAAGAAGTATCTTCCTTGGACACCCAAAATCAACGACGGTTTTATGTCTTTCGGCGTATCCAGTATGTACATGCTCACAAAAACAAGCACTATAGATAACATAGACCCCGCAAAAAGTCCAAGTGATAAATTTTTACTGATTTTTGTTTTCCCAAAATCAGCTCCCACAAGCAAAATTGCCAAAAAAATAACAAGTGGATAGACTGTTGGGTTTAGTGGAAATCCTCCCCAACCGGTTATCCCCAGCATTGTAATAATGTAACCAAAGAAAAAAACTAAGACAGAATTGGCAAAAGACACAACAAAATGTTGGGGCTCACTAAACAATCGCTCTGCCTGATATTTTGAGCTGTAAGTAAAGCCAAGTGTCTTGCGCACGCTGCTTTCGGTCTCCAAGAAATAGTGCTCTTGTAAGTTAGTGTTTGTTTCAATCTTATTGAGACTGCTTGAAGAACCAAATGCTCCAAAAACCCTCGCAAACACCAAAAGCAGAATTAGTGCCGATGAAATTGCAAAAAACAATCTTTGACGGTAACCCATTTTTCCCAAAACTGCAAATAATATTACCAGTAGTAGAGGCAAATACACGGGTTTAATTAGCACAAATGGCACAGCAACAACAGCCGTGGTAAAAATTTGCTTCCCGTTTATAGTTTTTTGTTTATTTATATTCAAAAAGTACGCAAAATATAAAAGTGACGAAGCCAAAATTAAACTGTCATAACCAATAGACGCTTGGAAGAATACTGCGGTTGGAACAAGTCCAACAAAAAAAACGGTCTTTTTAGCAAAAGGGGCGATCTTTATTGCCAAAGACACCAAAGTCACAGAGACCAGTAAATTAACGATCCGCCCCAGATAAAATCCCGCAAGCTGATTGTTAATCAAATCGCCCGCTTTAATTCCGACAGCCGCAACTAAGTGGCCCAGAGGCAGAGCACCACAAAGATTACTATAAACAAGCGTTGACCCGGAGCTTTTGGGTTCTCTGTAATTAACTACTTTGCTGAAGCTGAACTTCTCACCATTTTTAAAAGCGATTCTCGCCACATCTGAGTAGTTTATTAAATCAAGCTTTCTCTGGCTTATTGCAAGTTTCCCGTCCACGCAATTAGTAACACCTTCTGAGATTGCGCCAGCACGAACGTAGTGCCGCTGCTCATCCATCACCTCAAATGGGGGAACCAAAAAAACGGTTATTAAACCCCAAATCAAAGCAACACTAAAATACACTTTATGCATGGTTAACCGCATACCCCTGATGATATCAAATTTGCTTTGGGTTATACTTTCAATATGAAAATAACCACAGTCATTGCGGCGTATAATGAAGTTAAAATCATAGCTCAAGTCGTAAGAAAAGTTGAAAAGTATTCAGATTTTGTAGTAGTTGTAGACGACGGGTCAACTGACAACACTTCCAATGCAATAAAGGCCAATAATGCCGTTGTTTTACAACACCCTTTCAATATGGGCCAAGGAGCTGCTTTACAGACAGGCATTGACTATGCCAAAAAGGTGAATTCGGAAATCGTAGTAACATTCGACGCCGACGGCCAATTTCTAGCGTCAGATATACCCAGAATAGTTGAACCTTTAATTGATAAAGATTTTGATGTAGTTCTTGGATCAAGATTCCTTGGTAAAGCAATCAATATTTCTCTTAGCAGAAAACTTCTTTTAAAGTTGGGGGTAATCTTTACTTGGATATTTTCAGGGATCAAACTTAGTGACACACATAATGGATTCAGAGCGTTCAACAAGAAAGCCTTAGCAAAAATAAACATCAAGCAAAACAGGATGACACATGCTTCGGAAATACTTCACCAAATTAGTCGATCAAAACTCAAGTTTACAGAAGTTCCCATAACTGTTAAATATTTTGGAGCTGGGCAAAAAAATTTAAATTCGATTAATATCGCCCTTAATTTGATATCTAAAAACGTTTTATTTTCCGAATGAGAGTTACACAAATTTTATTCGCTGCTATCATTGTCTTCTTTATTTACAAAACATTGGTCTCGTTTAGAAAGGGCTATTTATCAGTTTTCTTTACCTCTATTTGGACTTTTATGTTGCTTGCTGGTCTTTTTTTTATCTTTGAACAGACAACGCTAGTAAGAATTGCTAGTCTGATGGGAATAGGCCGCGGAGTGGATTTCGCCCTTTATCTTTTGATCTTATTCATTCTCTACCTAATTTATTCTTTATTTGAAAAGATTCAAAAAATACAGGAAGACCTAACTTCATTAGCCAGAAAACACGCCATACTGAATCCAATCAAACAAACGGCCAAAACTTTTAAAAGAAAAACCGCCAAGTCTAAAAAGAAGTTTAGAAAACTTTGATTATGAAAACCAAGCAACTTAAGGAAGAGGCGGATTTTTTTAACTCGATAGCTCGCCGCGTAAACATTAATAAGATAAAACCATCATTAGGATTAAATACGAAGCGTAGAGAGGGGTCGTTTATCCATAAATATCTGCCGAATAATTTAAAAAATAAACGTGTTTTAGATCTTGGGTGTGGGTACGGCGCAAGTTCAGTATATTTTGCCAAAAAGGGAGCGAGGGTTGTAGCAATTGACGCTTCGCCTGAAAGTATAAAATTGGCCAAAAAGCTGGCAAGACAATATAAAGTTCGTGACAGAGTCAAATTTATCACTGGTGATGTTGAACAATTAATACTAGAAAAAGATACTTACGATATCGTTTTTGGAAAAGCTATACTCCATCATCTTACTATTTCAAAAGTAGTTCCTATAATTCATCGTTGTTTGGTAAGAAAAGGTGGAAAGGCTATATTTATCGAGCCGCTTGGATTCAGTCCTTTTTTTAGTTTATACGATCGTCTTTTTCGCAGAATAGCCAGAACCAGCGGAGAATTACGCCTTAAGCAAAATGACTTATCTATTTTTCAGACTACATTTACCAATACAAACTGGATAGCTGTAGATATACTGCCTTGTCTTCTTTATATGGTTTATTTCTGCAATCTTATAATCAAAAACGATGTAAAACCTTACTGGCATAGAAAAATTTACGATGCAGAAGATAATACTATGATCGGACAGGTACACACATTGCTCGACCGCCTTGACAACTTTCTCCCATGCTGGGTTCAAAAATTTGGATGGAAGATTATAATTTGTTCAACTAAATAGACTTTATGGGAAACAATAAAAGAGCACTTGTTATTTCGTACTTCCCAAGATCAATTAGATACGAAGGCATAAGGAAAATAGCCCTGTCACGATACCGGAAACTTGAAAAACAAGGGTTCCAACCGACCCTAATTGTACCAATAAAGGGAGATGTTCCCAAAAATATTTCACATATTTATATGTTCACTAAGCCACCTCTTTTAGGTTTCATTTTTATCATTATTAAAATGATGATAACAGTGTCCCGCTTGCAAGATAAGTCAATCACAATCTGTTGTCTGGAAAACAGTCTTGCTACACCTTTTATGACTGTTTGGCTGAGGTTAACCAGATTTAGGGGAAACATAGTAACACATTTTTTGTGCCCAATACAAAGCGCTGGAGAAATTAGTAAAAATCTTTTTAGATATAAAGAGAGACAGATGATCACTCATCTTTTTTTAAACAATTTCGTCTTGGCCTGGATCAGTAGTTTATTCATGGACAAGAATATAAAGTTTATCGTTGGAAGCAGATACCAAAAAGAACAGCTTGAAAAATTTGGAATAAAAGCAAAAGTCACAAACCCGTACCAAATAAGTAAAGTCAATAAGAATACAAAGAAATTTTTGGCCCCAGAAAAAGTCGGTTATCTTGGACACTTCAGTAGCATCAAAGGGGTAGACCTTCTTATTTTAGCTTTTGAAAAGTCGACAGAAGATATACCTAACCTGGAACTACACATTGCCTGGAGCGGTTTGGGAGGGGAAAGTAAAAAGATAATTAAAATGATAAATCAGCAAGAACATAAAAACAGGATTAAACTACACGGTATCGTAAATCCAATTAAATTCATACAACACTTGGATCTTTTGGTTTTGCCTTATAAATTAAACTCTGTCCCCATTCCACCGGCTGTTTTACACGAAGCAGTAACAGCCGGTACACCTGTCTTAATCTCCGACTTACCTGGATTAAGTGGTACGTACCACAATTCCTGTTTATACTTTAAAGCCAATAACGTCGAATCGCTCAAAAAGGCAATTGTTGATTTTTTCGAAAAATGACTAAGTCAGAAAGAGAAAGAACATATTGGCTCAAAAAATCAGCCAGTGAATATCATAAAAGTATAGGGGAGTATGCTTTAAAAAAAGATAAGGTTGTACTAAAAAAACTTCTCGGTGGTCATCAAGGGTCAGCTCTCGATATACCCTGCGGATCTGGCAGACACAGTGTCCTACTTAAATCACTAGGATTTGACGTCACCAGTGCGGACGTTAGTAATGCAATGCTTGAAGCAACAAGGCGTATTGCTGGTACAAAAATAAAAAAACTGGATTTACTGAAGAGTTTTAAGTCGTCTGACAGATATAACGTAGTTTTAGTAAGCAGATTGTTATTTCACTACCAAAAACAAGCCGGTATCCTTAGTAACCTTAAATCGCTACTTAAACCAAATGGAATACTAATTTTCGATACTTTAAATAAATACTCTTGTCGGTGGTTTATACACAAAGGCTTAATAGTATTTGGCAGATTGTTTTTATCTAAAATAAAGTTTGGGCACGAAAAGTCTCTAACTTTTAACACTCTTTCTCAAATTCAAACAGTTTTAGGCAAATTAGGATATAAGATTATTGACAAAAAGTCTGTATATCTCTTTCCAACACGTTCCTACAAATATATACCGAGAGTGTTTTACAAATTATTTGCTTCAATCGAAGCTATCTTAGCCGATCGGTTGAAAGTAGTCACGTTTTGGAAAGTGAAACTATAGATATCATTCCCTCATGAGATCTCTTACTCCATTTTCAAGGGTAATTTCCGGTGACCAGTTGATAAGTTTTTTTGCTCCCGATATATCAGCCAATGAGTCCTTCACGTCCCAAGGCCTAGGCTCAACAAAAACCTTTGGGCCACCGATTGTCCGAGCAATTTCAAGGACACTATAACTTTGGCCCGAACCGATATTGATAACCTCGCCCTTACCAACTTTTTTGCTTTTCATAGCAAGCAAGTTCGCCCTGGCAACATCCATAACATGTACAAAATCTCTCCGTTGTTTTCCGTCGGAAACTATAGTCAAAGGCCGACCTTCTTTTTTCTGTTTCAAAAAGATACCGATAACAGTGGCGTACGAGCCATTAACACTTGTGTTCTGTCGCGGGCCATACACGTTAAAATAACGAAGAGACACCGTGTCAAGGTTATAAAAAACTCTCATCATCCGACAATAGTCCTCGCCAACCCTCTTTTGAATCGCATATGGAATCACGGGTAATGAATTAGTACCCTCATCTAATGGCATCGAGTTAGCGTTGCCGTAAACCGCGGATGAAGATGAATAGACAACTTTTGACACTCCGGCGTCCCGTGCCGCAAGCAGCACATTCAGAGTTCCTGTAGCATTAACGTCATGGGTAATTTTGGGTTCTTTTAAAGAGTAAAGCATCCGTGGGTCTGCGGCAGTATGGAATATGCCAAATGACCCTTTAAAGATGTTTACCAGTTTTTTAGAGTCGAGAATGTTAACTTCATGTAAAATCGCTTTTCGATTAACCCTGCTGCGTTTTCCCGTAGAAAAATTATCGACAATATGCACCGTCTCGCCTTCCAAGACAAGCAAGTCAACAATATGAGAGCCAATAAATCCGGCGCCACCTGTAACAACAAATTTCATTGGTACCTATACCCAAAATACTTTAGTCTGCATTTAAAATATCATTTTGGAGATTAAAAATCACTAACGGGTTAGGAAGGTGAGAATTGTGGTTGTTGACATGGGATAGTGCGCGGGTAAAGTTGTTGAAAGGATTTTAATTAATAAAAGAGGGGTAAGGGCGAACAAGGTCGCTCGCCCTTTTTTCCTCCGCGCCTCACGGGAGATATTTCTTGAATGCCTCGATGAGGCACCTCATGTCCCCCGTGTTGCAGGTCACGCGCGCACCGGCTCGCGTGAGCTGTAATTTTGAAGCAAAGCCTAGGCTTTGCCCGATTATTACAGTCTCTGGGTGCTCCGCAAGCACCCTCTTGATACAGCCGGGGCCGACCGATCGGCCGCCCAAACCATTGTCTATCGCAATCCCGGACCAGAGTTCATTCACGACACGCTCGTCGCACGTCGTGAAAAACTCCACCACCGCTCCGGAAAAGTTCTCCTTGAGGACACGTGCCGTGTCCTCACAAACTGTCGGGAACCCCCCACTGCCGTCATTGACGCAGGCGAACTTCTTAGCCTGCGTCGCGGCAGTCGGCGTGGGCGTGGCGCCCGGCGTCACGGTACCGACCGTGACGGTGGACTCGGGTTGGCCGGTCACTCGGATCGGCGTCGATGTCGGCGCGCCGAGTGTGGCCTCCAAGGCCGCGATCGTCCCAGGAAGATCCGGAGTAGGAGTGTTCGACGGCGTGGGCGTCACCATAATAACCATGGGCGTCCCGCCCACGATTTGAGTGACCACCACGGTCTCGCGGATAATCCGCGTCTCACCGGTACCCGAGCCACCGGCCCAGCCAAGCAAAAGAGCCGCCAAAACGAGCAACAAAACACCAGCAAAAATCGCGATGCGCTTCATTGGAATTTCTCCTTTCGCTCCTGCCCCTGCGCAAAGGGCAAAAGCTAACTAAATCGTCCTACATTGGACGAAACCAAAAATGAGCACAAAACGAATTTCACTAAAAAAATTAAACTTAACTTCTTTTATGCCCACATCTGGTCCGTCCAAATGGACTTTACTATCCCATGTCAAAGTGCGATTCCCCCACTTTTGACAACAGCAATGCTTATATCGCTCTGCCAAAAAGGTGGGAATTAATACTGTCCTATAGTATCACAAAGTTGTGTTAAAAGCAAGTTAAGCCTTACAATTAAACATCTATGCATAAACGTTCCAGTTGGCAAAAAGTTAAAGATACGCTAACTTTTCCAGTCCGCGCCTTTACTCTGTTTGAGAAAGACCGATGGACACTCTCTTCACTTGCCACAGAAAGGTTCGACTACGTTGCCCGCGAAGTCAGGGGAAAATGTCTCGACATCGGCTGCGGCAAACATAATCGTTTTATCAACAAATTTCTAAATCACAAGGGTGTAGGAATAGATGTTTACGCTTATGAAGGGCTTACTTCAAAAAATATAATCGAAGACATGACACATTTACCCTACAAAGACGGTTCCTTTGAAACAGTTACTTTTATTGCCAACATTAATCACATCCCAAGACCTTTAAGAAGTAAAGAGCTTGCTGAAGCTTACAGGGTTCTTAAACCTAACGGAAAAATAATTGTGACCATGGGAAACCCTGTTGCGGAATGGCTGGTACACAAAATTGTTTATCTTTACGATCGTTTTTTAGGAACATATGTTTATCGGTTGGAAAAAATAGAAAATACAAACACTATCTTCTGGTAATAATAACCACCAAAACTATTAATACAACTACCCCTCCGAAAATGAGGCCGGCTTTTTTAAGAGCAGAAAAGATGGTTTCGCCTTGTTGGGGCTCGGGCGTAGGTGAGGCAACTTGCTGATCAGCTTCAAGGGTGGGGGTGGGCGAGGGAGTTGCTTCCAAAAAACTGATCATTTGGACATTTCCCCTCATGGCCACATCACTAGACGGTGTCTTTGTGCCAACATTTCTTTCTTCGGTTACAAAAATGTTTGAAAAGGCTGTCTTTGTGGCAAATTGAACTTTTCCAACGCCGAGCTCGCCAAGCTTCAGCGGCTTGCCACCACTTGTGGGTGTAGCCCAAACCAGATATATAAATCTTGTCGGATCTGCAGCATAAGTTATGTCACGACAGGACATTAAAATCCGATAGTTTAAGTCCCGCATCAAAATAGATACTGCATAGCAGCGAGCAGGGTCACCCCTAGTGCTTTTAATTTCAATTTCGCCCTCCGAAGCTTTTGTCTCATGGGCTGAAACAGCTAAAAACAAAGCCACTGTGACAAAAACAACGGCCAAAAATTTCTTAAGCATTGTTTAATTATTTGGCAAACTGCTCCAAAAAGCAAGAAAGATTAGAGCATTTGCAAAGCTTTTTTACCAACTGGCGGTGTCTGTTTGAAAATATCCGAACTGACTTCAT
>Ga0209541_10011673_pt1 | contig 13710 bp, 15 predicted proteins | sample RifCSPlowO2_01_FD_184027 | JGI IMG/M metagenome (GOLD analysis project Ga0209541, IMG submission 184027) | Groundwater microbial communities from Rifle, Colorado - Rifle CSP2_plank lowO2_0.1 (SPAdes) (version 2) | ecosystem: Environmental > Aquatic > Deep subsurface > Groundwater | place...
CCCGACACCCGTGACGGCCTAAAACCGGTGCACCGCCGCGTGTTGTATGTCATGCACGAACTGGGTCTTGGGCACTCGGCAAAAATGAAAAAATCGGCAAATGTGGTGGGTGCGGTACTTGGAGGCTACCACCCGCATGGAGACAACGCTGTATATGATTCATTGGTGCGCATGGCGCAAGATTTTTCCTTGCGGTATCCGCTCGTAGAGGGCCAGGGCAATTTTGGTTGCTTCACAAAAGATACAAAAGTAAAACTCACGGACGGGAGAGACCTTAGTTTTGGAGAATTAATACAAGAACACAAGCAAGGAAAACACAATTTTACTTACACTGTAAATTTTCTTGGACGTGTTGCAATAGCAGAAATTAAACACCCACGAGTAACAAAACAGAATGCCGCACTCGTGGAAGTTATATTAGATAATGCACAAAAAATCCACTGCACGCCCGATCATCGCTTTATGTTAAAAAATGGTTCTTATGTAGAAGCACAAAACTTACAGCAGGGCGATTCCCTTATGCCATTCTACGAGAAACTATCCAAAAAAACCGATAGATTAAACCGTGAAGGATATACACTCATTTACCAACCCAAAAGAGACGAATGGATCCCTGCGCACCACCTGGCAGATAACTACAACCTTACACAAAACATCTATCATAAAAATGATGGTAGAGTGCGACATCATAAAGACTACGATAAAAACAACAACAATCCGACAAACATCATGCGCCTCCACTGGGGAGAACATTGGCGTATTCACCATCAACACGCATCAGCGCAACACCAAGACCCAGAATATCGTCGTAAAATCGCGGCAGGCAGAAAAGCTTATTGGGCACTAAAAGAAAATAGAGAGAAAAACGGACGGTATTTATCGGAACGGAATAAAAAGAACTGGCAAGATACTGCGTACCGTGAAAAAATGCGCGCCTTTCTTAGTGAAATGAACAAAGAGTACATCCAAGATCATCCAGAAAAAAGATTAGAACTCAGTGAGCGAGCAACAAAAACACTGAAACGTCTTTGGCAAGATCCTGCGTACCGCGCAATCATGCACTTGAAAATCATAAAAGGAAATAAAAACCACATAACAAACAAAACAGGAAAGTTGAAATTCCTTGCCATCTGTCAGGAAACCTTGAAAGCACATACACGGCTTACACAAGACACATATGAAACAATGCGAGGTAAAGTGTATTCTTATGGCAAAGCTCCTCTTTGGAAAACCGGACTAGAAAAGTATTTTCAAGGACAAAGTGAACTTGTTTTACAAGAAATAAATAAAAACCACAAAGTACGATCTGTTAAGATTTTATCACATCGCGAAGATGTATATGATCTCACTATTGATGGTACACACAATTTTGCTCTTTCAGCCGGTATTTTCGTGCATAATTCCATAGATGGCGATCGACAGGCAGCAATGAGATATACTGAAACGCGCATGTCCCGCATGGGAGAACTCATGCTTGCCGACATTGAAAAAGAAACCGTGCCGTTTGTTCCCAACTACGACGGCTCGCGTTCCGAACCCGTGGTGCTCCCTACGCGTGTGCCGCAACTCCTTTTAAACGGATCTCTGGGCATCGCGGTCGGCATGGCAACAAACATTCCGCCGCATAACCTCGGGGAACTTGCTCGCGCCATACATCATCTCATAGAAAACCCAAAAGCAACCACAGAAGACTTAATGGAATTCGTAAAAGGTCCCGACTTTCCCACCGGCGGCATCATTTACAACAAAAAAGACATACACCAAGCATACGCGACCGGCAAAGGCGGCATTGTAACGCGTGGGGAAGCGGAAATAGTTGAAAACAAACAGGGCAATTTTCAAATCATTATCTCCTCCATTCCGTTTCAAGTGAATAAATCCACTCTTATCGAAAAAATAGCGGAACTCGTGCATGAGAAGCGCATTGAGGGCATCAGGGATATGCGTGACGAATCCGACAAAGACGGCATGCGCATCGCGGTGGACATCAAAAACGGGGCATTCCCGCAAAAAATTCTCAACAGTTTATATAAGCACACGGATCTTGAACGCACGTTCCACGTCAACATGCTCGCGCTCGTGGACGGCCTACAGCCACAGGTGCTGTCGTTGAAAAACCTGCTTGAAGAATTCATCAAACACCGCCATGTGGTGATTGAGCGCCGCACTCATTATGATCTCAAAAAAGCGAAGGAACGCGCGCATGTTTTGGAAGGCCTCAAAATAGCGCTTGATCACATTGATGAGGTCATAAAAACAATCAGAGCGTCCGCCGATAAAGAGGGCGCGCACAAAAACCTTATAGCTAAATTCCGACTCACCCCGATTCAAACAACCGCCATTTTGGAAATGCGCTTGCAGACCCTTGCCGGGCTTGAGCGCAAAAAAGTGGAAGATGAGCTGAAAGAAAAGAAAGCGCTCATCGCGGAGCTGGAAAGCATTTTGAATAGTCAAAGGAAAATACGCGATATTATTATAAAAGAAACCGAAGAAGTTCAGAAACTCTATCCGGAAGAACGAAGAACGCGCGTGGTAGCGGGCGCGGCAAAATCCATTTCGACCGAAGACCTGGTGCCGGAAGAAGAATCGGCGGTCATCCTCACAAAGGGCGGCTATATCAAACGCGTAAATCCAGAGGAGTACCGCATGCAAAAACGCGGCGGCAAAGGCACCATCGGCATCATGACAAAAGAGGAAGATGTGGTAGACCAATTCGTGACCGCGAACACTCACGACGAACTTCTCTTCTTTACGTCTCTGGGTAAAGCGTACCAGATACGCGCGTTTGAACTGCCGGAGGGTAAACGTGTTTCCAAAGGCAAAGCGATTGCAAACTTTCTCGCGCTTGCCGCCTCGGAACGCGTAACATCCATTCTCCCCGTTCCAAAGAAAAATAAAGAAGGAGAATTATTCCTTACCATGATTACCGAGCAGGGCGTCATCAAAAAAACAGACGCGCGGCAATTTACAGATGTTCGTAGATCAGGCATTATCGCCATAAAACTGCAAACGGGCGATCGCTTGGGCTGGGTACATCTTGCAAGCCCGGGAGAAGAAATTATCATTGCCACGCGACGCGGGCTTTCCATCCGATTCAAAGAACGCGACGTGCGTCCCATGGGCCGAGCATCTTCCGGAGTCCGCGCGATACGCCTCAAGGCAAACGACATGGTGGTGGGCGCAAATATTATTTCCAAAGAATCGACCGGCGCGGAACTGTTGGTGGTTGCTGAAATGGGCTACGGCAAAAAAACAAAAGTGAAAGAATATAAGGTGCAAAACCGCGGAGGCGGAGGCATCAAAACCATGAATGTAACCGCAAAAACAGGCGTTATCGTCTCGAGCCGCATTATCCCTCCCCATGAAGAAGATTTAATTGTGGTCTCCACGAAAGGGCAGGTCATCCGCACACCATTGAAAGATATTCCATCATTGGGACGCTCAACGCAAGGAGTACGCATTATGAAACTGGAACCCGGCGACAAAGTCGCTTCGGTAACGACGTTATAAACAATGTTGTCATTGCGAGGAGTAAAGCGACGCGGCAATCCAGTGGTTTTAAAGACTTTGTACTGGATTGCTTCGCTGAGCTCGCAATGACAGGAGTGTGTTTTGTACTTTTTTTATTTTTACTTTTTGGCATATAATCAACGTATGCCCTTTTTACATCCTTCCATCGTAACCCAATATCTGGAAATTCTTCCGGGAATGCGCATAGCTGATTTCGGCTGTGGATCAGGACATTGGGCTATCATCCTTGCGCGCGCGGTGGGGGCTTCCGGTAAAGTATTCGCCATAGATGTGCAAGAATCCGCATTGGAAGCAACACGGGCGCAGGCGCGATTCGCGCACCTCCCAAATGTAGAAACCATTCGGGCCAATGTTGAGGTACCAGGCGGCACCGTGCTCAAAGACAACGCGGTGGACGCCGTTATGATATCAAACATGTTGTTCCAGGCGGATGAAAAAGAAAACGTTGTAGGGGAAGCCGCCCGCATCATAAAGCCGGGCGGGCGCGCGTTTCTTATAGACTGGGACACCAGTATGGAATCAACAACCCTGTTTTTGGGGCCGCCCCTCGCGCAACGTGTAGGGCGGCAAAATGCCGAAAAACTTTTTCTGGCAAAAAAATTTCGTTTTGAAAAAGAATTCAACGCGGGTTCGCGCCATTACGGACTGATATTCCGGAAATGATGCAAAAAATGACAAAACTGCAAGTGGGAATTTATGTGGGAGTGATATTCATCACGCTTCTTGTCGTTTTTATTTTCCTCGGTATCGTTCCAGGATTACGCGATGTGTCATTTTCTACCAATATTGTCATCTGGGGCGCATATCCGGAAGACTCATTGCAGGGTGTGTTTGCCATGTGGCAGGAAGAACATCCATTGATCTCTCTTACCTACGCGGAAAAAAACACAGCCGGCTACCGCGCAGAAATTCTGGAAGCCATAGCCACTGGCAACGCGCCGGATATCATCATCCTGCCGGATTCGCTTCTGCATACGATGCAAAATAAACTTTCTCCCGTGCCCGCAATCACCATGACCGAACGCGAATATAAAGAAACATTCGCAACCATTACAAACATTTTTCTTCAAAACGGCCAATTCTATGGCATCCCCTTTGCTATTGACCCCTTGGCGCTCTATTGGAACCGTGATTTCTTTGCAAGCGAAACCATAGCCCTGCCGCCCGTCACCTGGGACGAATTTTTAGTAGACGCGCGCAAACTTACCCGCCGCGCGCAAGATGGCGCTGTTACGCGCTCGGGCGCGGCCATGGGCCTTACCACCAACATTCCGGAAGCCATGGATGTGGTAAGTCTTCTCGCTTTACAAGGCGGCATTAGCATTATAGACCCCGCGAGCCACGCCGTTACCGTGGCTGAAACCCGCACCACAAACCAAATCACCACATCTCCCATGGAAACTGCCCTCCGTTTTTACACAGATTTTTCAAGGCGCGAAAAAACATCCTACACATGGAGTCATACCTTTCCAAAACCAACCGACGCGTTCGCGCGCGAGGATCTCGCCATGTTCGTGGGACACGCAAGCGCCTTTACCGCCCTGTCCCAACGTTCACCGCATATAAACATCGGCGTCTCGCCCGTTCCCCAATACAGCCAAGCGCCTGTAAAAGTTGGGTACGGCCGCGTTATGGCATTCGTTGTTCCCCTCCTATCCCAAAACCAAGCCACTGCATGGCGCGTGGCGGCGTTTCTGGCAGAGAATGCCCCGGCTTCAACCCTCGCGAATGATATAGGGCTTGCGCCCGCCCGCCGCGATTTATTGGGAGCGGGCCACAGCTTCCCCGCGTTTTCCGTTTTTTATGAAGAAGCGCTCCGCGCGCGCGCATGGTACGACCCCGACCCCGCGCTTTCCTCCCCTATTTTTACCAACATGATTGAATCGGTCGCCGCAGGCCGCGACGCGCACGCGGCGGTGACAGAAGCAAGCGCGCGGCTTAGTGATTTATTGAAATAATATGAAAACACTTCGCATTTTTGCAATTCTCATAGTATTTATTTCTACTTTTTTTGTGTTTCAAGCTGAACCGAATATAGCTACTGCCTCACATGGACGCTGTATATGTAACGAGGTTGGTTTTGAAACTACTACAGAAAATTCAGCTTCCTGTACTATTTTTTGCCAGGACCATGCGGGAGTTAAATCCTTCCAATCCATAACCCATGGCACGGGAACGCCCTGCTCACCAGTAGGCGCGACTCATGGTTGCGCTCCCGTTCTTCAAAACTGCCCCGCATCGCAAATATGCACTGAAGATGGTTGGGGAACCTGCCAGGATATCGCGGATCAATGCCCTGATCCAAAAGATCCCTGTTTACGGGATACGGGGCGCCCGACTGGATGTGGATGCACCTCTACATCACAATGTATAGTAGGGGCGCTATGCGATCCTACTGGCAAATGTAGCACTCCAACAGATTCTCGTTGCACATTGCCCACCGGGCGACCTTTGGGATGTGTCTGTTCTAATCCAAATCAGTGCGCGACAAATAATTGTAAAGACGAGAAGTGTGCACCAATGGATTCCTGCTCGGAACCTTCCGGACGTCCAAATGGATGTCAATGCACCACCCCAAATCAATGTCAATCAAACGTTTGCAACTCTAACAATCTGTGTGGCTCTTCTATCCCCACGGAAGACAATAGTGGGGGTATTGTGCCATGCGGCACCCAAAAAGATGCGAATGGGATCATCACCAACCCCTGCAACCTCTGCCACCTCTACACGGGTGCCAAAAACATCATTGACTTCATGTTGCTTGACTTGATTCTCCCCCTCGCCGTCATCGCGTTTCTCATTGGCGGCATTTTTATGCTTGCCTCCGCGGGAAACCCTCAAATGCTCCAGACTGGCAAAACAGCCATCACCAACACGATAATTGGCGTTATTATCGCGTTCGCTTCATGGCTTATCATCGCGACAATCGTAAACACGCTTGGGTATAAGGGCTTTACCGCCGCGTGGAACGAACCGCCTACCTGCAAAGAAAGCATAGCGGGAACAGCACCACCTCCTCCGCCCCCCTCCACCGTCAAGAAATTTTGTGTAAGAAGTTCACCCCCTCCAGGTGTGCCAGCTTGCCAAGATAAAGGAAGTGAAGAAGCATGCACAAATAAAGGATGCACAGATGGTACATGTCAGACTTCGTGCCCGGCTGTCAAGAAATTTTGTGTAAGTCTACCCAAGGAACCAAAAAAAACCTGCTTCGATAGGGGAAGTGAGGAAAGATGCAAAGACACATGCAAGGTCGGCACATGTGAAGCTTCTTGTCCGGCGCCAGGTGGATTTACCCCTACTTGTTCCGCAAACTCAGATTCTGTGGAAGTAGCTACAATCCGCACATGCGTTACTCTAAAAGCAATCGCCGCTAAGCTTTCTATCGACAACATCACAACATATCAAGGAAACCATTCCTGTAATCCACCATCCAGTGTTTCTTGCCATTATGGAGGCACCCAACCTCCTCCCTGCAACGGAACCGCGCATGCCATAGATTTTTCTTTAACACCCAAAGACAGTAATGCCGCTAACTGGAAACAGCTTTTTAACATTGCAAGTACATGTCCGGGAGTACGAAATGTATTTTGCGAAAGTGGTACACAACGTTTTTCCACATGTACCAATTCATCAATCAACCACATCCATGTTAATGATGCCACGAGCGCTTCTTGTGGGTGTAATTAACATGTTATAGTGACAATACTATGAATATGCGCCTTCTCCCTATTATCTATCGTTACAACACACTCGCAAAAACAGTGAGTGTGACAGGTTTCTCTTTTTTGCTTGGTTTAATCGTCCAACTCTCCCCAAGTACTGTATCCGCCGCAAGCGGCGCCATTATAAACCCTATTCAAGCGCAAACATTTGGCCAACTTGTGGAAGCAATCGCGAAAGCAATTACCGCGATCGGCATACCGCTCGTCGCCATTTTTCTTGTGTGGTCGGGCTTTTTGTTTGTTACCGCGCGCGGTAACGAAGAGCAATTAAAACGCGCCAAAGCCACATTCTTTTGGTCGCTGGTGGGGGGTGCGGTGGTAATCGGCGCGCGGGCGCTTGCGGTTGCCATTGTGAACTTTGCCAAAGGGCTTGGTTAAAAAATATGCATGTCTTCCTTAATGATTAACTTTTTTATAAAAACCGCCGAAGCCGCCATCCCCCCGAAGCCAACGTTGGGCGACATCATCAAAGTAACGTGGAACGACGCCATCCGTCCTGCGATCATTTTTTTGTTTATCCTCGCAACCACCGTTTTTATTTGGGGGCTTATTGAATTTATCGCAAACGCCGAGAGCGAAGAAGGCCGCACCCGCGGCAAACGCAACATTGTGTATGGCATCATAGGCATGACCATCATGCTTGCAACCGGAGCAATTTTAGTTCTTCTTGATAACTTCTTTAAATCCATAACATGAGCCCGTTTACCATTGAAAAGGTGCTTGGAACCCTTACCACAAGCTTAAACAAGGTTATTCCTTTTTTGGTACTTGCGGCAACAGCGCTGTTTTTGTGGGGGGTAGTGCGGTATCTCACAGCTGGGGGCGACGAAACCCGCTTAAAGGAAGCGCGAGGGCTTATTATATATGGTATTTTGGGGCTTGCCGTCATGGTAGCCGTCTGGGGCTTTGTATACATTGTTATTGACTTTATTTTCAATACAGAAACTATCCCCAAGATTCCAGGTGGGAATGTTGTAAATCCAATATAACCTGTGGTATCGTGCCACTATATCTCCTTGTTTTTTAACTAAAGGTCACATGAAAATTGCTCAAACATTATTAATATTAACAACACTTAAATGAATATCACACTTGTGCGAACTTTAATTGTTTCGGGAATGGCACTTGCGCCTTTTCTTACCCTGGCGCAAGATCAGTTTAACAGAAGCATCGGAATTGTTTCCACAGGGTTAAATACTATCATCGTCTTTCTCTTCCTAGTTGCCACCGTCGTTTTCTTGTGGGGCGTAGTGCGATACATTTCTTCCGCCGGAGACGAGGAAAAAACAAAAGAAGCGCGGCAGATGATTATTTGGGGTGTTATCTTTCTTGCGGTGATGGTTGCGGTATGGGGGTTTGTGAACATTGTGCTTGACTTTATTTTTGGCACCGAAGACCCGTTTCCCATTCCAAAAGAGGGTGGCGGCGTTCCTCAACAATAATAATATGCTTAAAAAAATAGTATGAAATACGTTCGAATTATAACTCTTGCCACTTCTTTTCTTGTGCCGCTCCTAGCCACTGCACAAGGTGCGTTTGAAGACGTTATAGAAACTCTCGAAGATAGCATAGACATAGTAATTATATTCCTCTTCCTAGTTGCCACCGTCGTTTTCTTGTGGGGCGTGGTGCGGTACATTTCTGCTGGCGGAGATGAGGAAAAAACAAAAGAAGCGCGGCAGATGATTATTTGGGGCGTTATCTTTCTTGCGGTGATGGTTGCGGTATGGGGGTTTGTGAACATTGTGCTTGACTTTATTTTCGGCGTGGAAACCTCACCTGCCATTCCAGGGCCAGGTGATGTGCCTAAGCAATAGAATCACCAAAAAAATCCCCCGGTATCACTGGGGGATTTTTTGTTTGCCATGTTGCAAAGCCAAGTTCCGGTGTAACCGGAACTTGGCACAGGCACTTTACCCTATTAAGTTGTGATATAATAAAAACATGCGCAATGTCTTACGAAATATATCCTATGTAATAACTTCCTTGTGTATCCCTTTACTGGCATACGCGGCAATTGATCCATCTGCCGTGTCCAACAGCATTACCATAACCGCCATTTTTACGCGTCTTACCCAGGTATTTAATTTGATAATTCCCTTTTTAGTGCTTCTTGCGACCGTTATATTCTTATACGGCATTGTAAAATACATCACCGCCGGCGGAGACGAAAAAAAACTGGAAGAGGCAAAAAGCGTCATTGTTTGGGGCGTCCTAGCGCTTGCGGTCATGCTCACCGCGTGGGGGTTTGTGAAAGTGCTGATAGATGCCATTTTTGGCACCGAAAACCTTCCCCCGCTCCCCGGGCCTGATTTAACGCCGTTTTTGTAAAACAACCCCTCCGAAAGGAGGGTGTTATTAATGTACAAAATCAAGTACGAGGAAAGCCCGGCCTGACTGGGCTCTCGTCTCCTACGGAGCCTCGGAAAGCGGGCCACTCATTTTGAAAAAACGAGCGATCCTCGCTCAAAATGCTTTGCATTTTGAGCGGGTAACGGGGATCGAACCCGTATCCTCAACTTGGCAAGCTGACGTACTACCATTGTACTATACCCGCAATTTTAAAAGTTTATTTTTGCATAATAACTCATCCTTATATAATTTCAACCATGTAAAAATTTTCTCTTTTAAACCCCTGCTAGTCACATACACACAACAAATTCCGTAACTCAAACGCTTTGTTGGATGTCTGCCTTTTATATACTGCGTCTTAATGAATTGGTTGTAACGAAGACGGGTTGCCCTCAACCAGACATCTTTGCAAGCGTGTTCCTTTAAGTCCGGATATAAGGTCATTTGTACCCTGATTTTTTCTTCAGGGGTATCACACACATCTATTAAAAAGGAGGTGAAAATAGTAATCATTTCGGGGTGAGTGTTTGTTAATCGTACAAAACCATTTTTCATTAGACTGTCACCTTCACCCCAATAAAGCATAAGCCCCGCTAAAAATAAAGGATTTTTTTTAAGCAGTGGAAATTGGTAGGCAGCTTTGTCTCTGTGCTCCTGCCTCCATCGCTCCCACATTTCACGACGTTGCTTATTAACAAGCCGCAGTCTTTTTCTAGCAACATAGTTTGCTTTTCGCGCAAGTTCTTGCTTAATAATATCTGACCAATCAAGACCGGAAAACCAACCCGACAAAGTGCTTTTTGCTATATTAAGTTCCTTGCTAATCTTGTTATAACTCTTTCCTTCTTTCCGTAATTTAATAGCAATATGTTTGTCATCCCGCATAATATAAATGCGAACTATTGATGTAATATCCCCTATTATATATCATGAGTTCATAATATAAAAGGGGCTGGGATGACAAAACTAGCAGATGCGTCCCCCCGCCTGCAATACATAGTATCAATGCCGAAGTGGCGAAATTGGCAGACCTGCCTACCGGCAGGCAGGCGCACTTGGTTACTATGTTTTACGTTTATGCACTACAAAGCATTTCGAGGAATTATGTTTACGTGGGTCTCACCAACAATCCACCAAGGCGAATAATGCAACATAAACTTGGGAAAGAAAAAACCACGAGGCCTTATCGACCGTTTCGATTAGTGTTGTTGGAAGAATTCCCATCACGAACCGATGCACGAGTAAGAAAAAAATACCTAAAAACAGGAACAGGAAAAGAATATATAAAAAATGAAATAATACGCTGGGGTGGCGAAATTGGCAGACGCACTAGCCTTAGGAGCTAGCGGGAGTAATCCCATGGGAGTTCAACTCTCCCCCCCAGCACTCTCACCCAAAACAAAAAAGCTTTCTATGGAAGCTTTTTTGTTTTGGGTGTGCGCGGGAGAGGACTCGAACCTCCAAGCCTTTGCAGGCACCAGCCCCTCAAGCTGGCGAGTTTACCAATTTCTCCACCCGCGCATAGAACCCCTCTATTATACAAAAACCACTGAATTTCTCAATGGTTTTTGTTACCTGTTTTGATTCTTTGCTTCCTCCTTTTTCTCCACGCCTTCACCTCCTTCCTCCACACCATTGGTTACTGCTTTTTCCTCAAACCCCACACGGGTATTATATCCCTTTAAGGAAACTTTCTTCTCGCGTTTGCGAAGTTCTTTCACCGCTTTTTCACGCACATGGTAAAGTTTGGCACGCCGAGTTTTAGATCGCTTTATGATTTCTATTTTTTCGATAACAGGCGAATATAGCGGGAAAATACGCTCCACCCCCACCCCTGAAATAATCTTACGGACCGTAAACGTGGCCCCCGCCTCACGGCCATGTTTTCGCGCAATTACAAACCCTTCAAACATTTGAAGGCGTGTTTTCTCCCCTTCCTTTACGCGAGCATACACGCGAACCGTATCCCCTGCTCGTAAATCAAGGTTTTTACGTTCGTCCACGTCTACCGGCGTTTGAATAATGGTTGATTGCATATCTGCAAGTCTATAGAAAAAAAGGTTATTTTGCAATGGGTCGTTATGTTAAGGCATTTTTAGTGTTTCCAGCGCATGTTTGAGATCACTTGGAAGCTCGGCTTCCAAGTAGATTCGCTTGTTATCTTTAGTTTCAAACTCAAGCCCCGCCGCATGCAAAAATTGGCGATCAAGGCCCACGGGACATAGATATTTCTTTCCTCCATAAAGCCGGTCGCAGGCAACCGGATACCCGATGCTCGCCAAGTGTGAACGGATTTGATGGGTTCGTCCTGTTTTGGGACTTACTTCAAGAAGTGTATATTCATGGTACCTTTGAAGAATCTTAAAATGCGTTTCTGCGACACGCGCGCCTTTCACCATGCGCGGGGAGGCAACTCGCTTGCGAAAATCTTTTTTGGAACGCGCTATGGCAAGTGAAATTGTGCCTTCATTTTTTGAGACAACCCCGCCCACCAGCGCAATATATATTTTTTTGACTTTGCGTTCCTTAAACAACTGTTTGAAATACTCATATGAAACAGAATTTTTTGCCACTATCAATAAACCTGATGTATCTTTATCAAGTCGATGAACCAACATGGCTTCCGGATATTCTTTTCGGACATCTTCAAGAACTGTGTGTTCGCTTGAACGCACGTCAACTTGCACCGGCACCCCTGCCGGTTTATTCAGAACCAGAATATCCTTATCTTCATAAACTGGATCATTCATATTGAAAATCATAACATTTATTGCTACTGTGGCTACATGTTTTGGTCCCATCGTCTAACGGTTAGGACATCACGCTTTCAATGTGAGAATCGGGGTCCGACTCCCCGTGGGACCGCCCAAAAAGCTCTGTGGATAAGATTACTTTCTTGATTGAATCTCTGATGGTATTATGTATACATGGAATCAAAGTGGTACCATCTCAAAGAATCTGCTCTTCAACTACGCAAACGGGGTCTCTCTATCGGAATGATAGAACATAAGCTTGGAATTTCTCGATCTACACTAAGTGGATGGTTTAAAAATATCGAACTTTCCCATGTACAGAAAGAGCAATTATTACAAAACTGGCGAGATGGCCTCGTACACGCTCGCAAGAAGGCGGTCATTTGGCATAATGCACAAAAAAAACAAAGGTTAGAAGAGGCGAAAAAACAAGCAATTAAAACATTGGCGGGCATAGATGAAAAAGATAAAAATATCTTAGAACTGGCTTTGGCAATTTTGTATATGGGAGAAGGATCAAAGAAAAAGATCGAAACAGCTTTAGGAAGTTCAGACCCACTTATATTAAAGTTCTTTCTTTCGGTTCTAAAGAACGTGTACAGTGTAGATATGAAAAAAATAAGATGTTCATTGTATCTAAGAGCAGACCAAGATCCTATAAAAATAAAACGGTTTTGGGCAGGCCAATTAAAACTTCCAATAAGCAGTTTTAACTATGCCAACAGAGACCAAAGAACGGCTGGTTCAAAAACATACAAATATTACAAGGGTGTATGTCAAATAAGTGGTCCAACAGTTGCAATACAAAGAAAACTATTATACATTAGCAGTCTGTTCTGTGAAAGGGTAACAGAAAATGTTCGTTTGCGCGGTTAGCTCAGTGGTAGAGCGTTTGCTCGACACGCAAAAGGCCATAGGTTCAATCCCTATACCGCGCACTGTTTAGGAAGTTACGAAGAAAAAAGCCCCCGGGTAGGGGGCAATTTTTTTAACCTATTTACTGTGCTTCTGAAATTGATGCTTCCAATTCCATTTCTATGTCCGCAAATTCTTGGTCCAAGTTGTCCAAATCTGTGTCAACAAGCTCTTGCTCCAACGCGCCCACAGACGTATTATCACTCAAATTTTCATTTCCTATTTGATCTTCTTCTAGTGGATTCGAAAAGTAATATACGACGCCCAAGATAAGGAGCGCGACTACGATAAAAATGAGAAGATTTTTATTCATGATGAGAATATTATTCGCTATCATCTTCGTTGTCATTTGGAATCAATTGACCTTTTTTTATTTCGACTACAATTTCGACAAGCGCCGCGTGTGCCTCCCGAAGGGCTGTTTTTACGCCTTCTAA
>Ga0209541_10011674_pt1 | contig 13708 bp, 14 predicted proteins | sample RifCSPlowO2_01_FD_184027 | JGI IMG/M metagenome (GOLD analysis project Ga0209541, IMG submission 184027) | Groundwater microbial communities from Rifle, Colorado - Rifle CSP2_plank lowO2_0.1 (SPAdes) (version 2) | ecosystem: Environmental > Aquatic > Deep subsurface > Groundwater | place...
AAGACGGGGAATCACTCAAAGATGCAATTAAATGTGCATCTCGGGTAAAATGGAATGAAGCCCATATCAGAAAAAACGCACTTAACTTTTCAAGAATGTCCTTTGTGAAAAAGCTAAAAGATCTGGTACGTAAATATGTCTAATTCAACGAATCTTAAAATCGCTTTATTTTGCGGAGGCGCTGGTACCCGCATGTGGCCAATGAGCCGCAAAAATTTACCTAAACAATTTCAACCTTTAATAGAAAATCAGTCAACTTTTGAAATGATGATTAAACGGTTGAAAAGTAAATTTTCCCCGCAGGAAATCTTTCCTGTAACAACCAGAGACAACGTCGGCTGGATTGCTAAATTAACTCCCGAAATCCCCTTAGAAAATATTATAGTTGAGCCCGAAATGCGCGATACCGCAGCCGCAATTGGATTAGCCGCTATAGTTTTGGATAAAAAATTTTCAAACCCCAATGTTTTAGGTCTTTGGAGTGATCATGTAGTCAAAAATGAAAAGGAATTTATTAAAGCAATTGAACTAGCCGACAAAACGGCTCATGAACTCGATAAATTTGTAGAAATTGGGGTGAGACCTACATTTCCAAGTGTAGCTCTGGGTTATCTCAAAGTCGGCAAAATGATCAAAAATGTCAATGGGCTTGGAATCTTTGAATTTGTAACACAAATCGAAAAGCCCCAATTTAGTGAAGCTAAAAAGTTTGCAGAATCCTGGGAATATCTGTGGCACATTGGTTATTCACTTTGGTCGGCAAAGAAAATGATTAGGTTTTTCGAAAAATATTTTAAGGAAGCCGTTGAACCTCTCAATAAAATCCAAAAAGCTTGGGGTACATCCAAACAAGAGCCGGTTCTAACCAACGAATACTCAAAAATTCCCAAAAATTCAATAGATTTTGCAATTAATTCGAAACTGACGGGTCATGATCAAATTGTAATCTCCGCCGATCTTGGTTGGAGAGACGTTGGCACATGGAAAGAACTTAAAGATGAAATGGCCACAAAACCGGAGGACAATATTATTCAAGGAGAAGTTCTTGAGATTGATGTTAAAGACAGCTTAATTTATGCAACTTTAAAAGATAAACTGGTCGCAGCCGTAGGAGTAAAAGGATTAGTTATTGTAGACACCCGAGATGCACTTTTGGTTTGTGCTAAAGATAAAACTAACGAAGTAAAAAAGGTCATTGAACATTTGAAATCCCAAAACAAAAACGACTACCTATAATTCACAAGATTTTCACCTTATGTTCTACGATTTTGCCAAACGGTTTATAGACATTATTGGCAGTTTTCTTGCTTTGATTCTGTGTTTTCCTCTAATTGCCATTTTTGCTGTTTTAATTAAACTAACTTCTTCGGGTCCAATATTTTATCGCCCTACAAGAGTAGGTAAAAATGGTAGACTTTTCAAAATGCTTAAATTTAGAAGTATGCATATGTATAGGATTAGAGGTAAGACAGTTCATGCGCGGCAATATCTGGAAAATAATCCCAAGCTCAAAAAGCAATATCAAGAAAATAGCTTCAAACTTACAAATGACCCAAGAGTAACACCGATTGGTAAAATCCTAAGAAGGTTTTCAATTGACGAACTGCCCCAACTCGTTAATGTTTTAAAAGGCGACATGTCACTTGTCGGGCCAAGAGCTTATCAGCCCGATGAACTTAAGCACCAGCAAACCGTCTATCCCCAAACCAAAAAATTCGCTAAACTAATTTTAGTGGCAAGACCAGGTGCGTCCGGTCCTTGGCAGGTTTCAGGCAGGTCGCATATTAACTTCGACAAAAGAGCCCAGATGGATGCTGTCTATGTCAAAAGGCGATCAATAGTTTATGATTTGTGGATAATAGCAAAAACACCATTTTCAATGATAATAGGCACAGGCGCTGTTTAAAAGTTTAACCATGTTAATCAAATTACCCAACAAAATTAAAAAGGCTTTAATTTTAATAATCTTCTTTTATTTAGTACTGGCTGTTTTAACCGGTATATTAGCTAAACGTGCATTATCATCGACAGTTAAAGTAGCAGGTGCTGCCAAATTACAGGATCTGGATGCAACCAAAGCTTATATAAAAGATGCAAAGAGAGATTTTCAATACATTAAATGGTCACTAATTATATTTACACCTATAAGAGTATTACCGGTTTTTGGTTGGTATGTAGCAGATAGCCAGCGAGCAGTTTCTGCTGCAATAGCTGCTCTAGATGCGGCACAAACCTTAACAGAAGCAATTACACCTTATGCTGATGTATTGGGTTTTAAAGGTGAAGGTACATTTTTAGGGGGAACCGCTCAAGAAAGAATAGCCCAAGGTATAGAGACGCTTGCAAAAGTTACCCCCAAGCTTGATGAAATCGGATCCGACCTTAAAATCGCAAGAGTTCAAATTGACAAAATTCAATCCTGGCGTTATCCAAATTTCTTGCCCGCAAAACCCGGCTCAAAACTACAATCTGCCAAAACGACTATAGACCAAATCGAATCATTTATTGTTGAAGCCAAGCCTTTAATTGAAGTTCTGCCAGAAATCATGGGAGCATCTGCTGAAAAGAAATATTTAATTTTACTGTTGAATGATAAAGAATTAAGACCATCAGGGGGTTTTATAACAGCCTACGCTATTTTTAAAGTCAACAAGGGTAATATAGAATCAGAAGGCTCTCAGGATATTTACGAGCTAGATAATTCCTTGACCAAAAAAATTCCGGCTCCGGCTCCAATATTAAAATACTTACCCAATGTTCCAACTTTCAACATACGTGATTCAAATCTATCTCCTGATTATTTAGCTTCCGTTTATCAATTTGAAGAGCTTTACCAAAGTTCTTCAGGACCAAAAGATATTGACGGAATTATTGCTCTTGATACCCGATTTGTTTTGGCCATGATAAATGTACTTGGGCCGATAGAAGCGGTTGGCACAAAATTTACGGCAGAAGAAGTAGAAGAATGTGCTTGTCCCCAAATAATATATGAACTGGAAAAATATGCAGACCAGCCGGTTGCATTTGAAAAAAGTGGTCGAAAAGGGATAATCGGTGTTTTAATGCAACAAATGATGGCCAAAACATTCGAAGCCCCAAAATCGACTTGGCCAAACATATTAAATACCATAATGGTATCTCTACAAAAAAAGGATCTCCTGCTATATTTTAAAGATGCCAGATCCCAAGAAGCTGCAGAGAAAATCAATTTCGCAGGCAGACTTTACGAATTTGATGGTGATTACATCCATATCAACGAAGCGAATTTTGCCGGTGCCAAATCAAATCTTTATATCACAGAAGAAATAAAGCAAGTTATCAAAAAAGGTAAAGATGACAATATTGAAAAGAAAGTTACCATTGAATACAAGTATCCAAGGCGCGGTGATAATTGCTCTTTGGAAAGGAAAGGGGGATTGTGTCTTTCCGGTATTTACAGAGACTTTATAAGAATATATGTTCCAAAAGGGTCAACATTAACAAAATCCGAAGGTTTAGAAGTTGCCTTAACGGCGTCAGTTGATCTTAATAAAACTGTTTTTGAGGGATTCTTAACAATTAGGCCTGAAGGAACTGCCAAAGTAGAGCTTGAATATACTGTTCCTCTCAAAGTTGAAAACAATTATAAACTTCTTATCCAAAAACAGCCAGGGACTCCTGCTCACTCCTACCAGATCGAGGCTTTTGGCAAAAAGCAAAAGCCATTCCTGCTTGAAACAGATAAGGAATTTATTGTTAAAATTTAGATAGGAAGCTATGTTTTTCTTCTATAATTGTTCAAGAGTACCACGGGTTTTTATCCGTGGGTGAATTGAACAATTACGTACTTGCCGAAGGCGAAGCCTGAGGATACCACTGCTGTTAAGCAGTGGTAGTTCATGGGGTCCCCATCGAGTTAATCTCGATGGGGTGATTAATTATGTATTTTAAAACTGAAGGCATCATACTCTTGCAGAAAAATTTAGGGGAAGCCGATAAATTACTCACTCTATATACTAAAGATCATGGTAAACTAACCTGTATTGCTAAAGGTGTTAGAAGGCCGACTTCAAAAAAATCAGGACATGTTGAACTTGGAAACTGGTGTGAAGTCTTTATTGCCAAAGGTAAAAATATTGATTTACTAACCGAAGTCGAAGTTAAAAAAGCCTTCGGCATAGAAAATTTGACACCAGAAAAGGTTAACTATATTTATCACCTTTTGGAAATTGTTAACCTGTTAACTCCGATAAACCAAAAAAGCTCAAAGGTGTTTTATTTGCTTTTGAATTTTCTCCAAAAAGTATCCACACTCGACAATTTCAGTTACATATCAAATGTTTTTAAAATCAAGTTACTTAAAAATCTTGGCTATCTTGCCAGCTCTCAGCTTGTATCTTCACCTCTAAAGCAATTGTTCATTGAACTTGAAAATGCAAATGATTACAACACAAATGGAAAAATAAAATTAAATAGAGCTAACAATTTGAAACTTTTGTCTTTTCTTGATAGCATGATTGAAAACTTAACAGAAAGGAAATTAAAAACTGCCAGATTTATCAATGCAAAGGTCTTATAAAAGTACATATATTATTGCTGCAGCAAGTTTAATAATTATTATTGTTGCTGTCTATTTTCTATTTATATTCCAAAAGTCCCCGAAAGAAATTGAACAAGACGAAAATGGTGGTTTTGTTGAGGATATTTCAAAAATCGAGATTTCAAAAAGACCATATGTTACTCTAACCCCGACTTCAGATGGTGCAGAAATACTAATTTCCATAGAAAACATGGATTATTTCGACAAAATTGAATATGAACTTACATATTTAGCCGACAATCCTCAAATAGCCGGAGAAAAGTTAGAAAGGGGATCCACCGGAATCGATATCAATACCAAAGAGCCAAAATACAAAAAATCAATATTGCTTGGAACAGCTTCAAGAGGTACTCGCAGTCCGGATAAGGGAATCACAGATGGTAAGTTAACACTCCATCTGTTCAGACAAGATACAGAATATCAGTCGGAAACAAATTGGGATTTATTTAATGAAGGAGCAAAAACTAAACAAATTGAGGATAGATCCAATAAATTTGCAATTACACTTCCCTCATTAGGCAAAGATTATTACATTATTATTGCCGATACGGTTGGTATCCCCAGAAACGCAGAATTTGATTCAAATAAAGCAGTGCTTCCCATATACGGTATATTTTCTGTTGCACCGGATTTTAAAAGCAGCGCTAAGGTAACGATTAAAATTAGCTCAAATGCCCAAAGTCCACAACTCTACAGCTTTAACAGTAAGGACGAAAAATGGCAAAAGCTAGAAAGTGAATCTAATGATTCCGAAATCAGCACATCAACCAATTCATTTTCTACTTTTGTAGTGGTTTTCCCATAATGAACCTAATGGATAAAATAGTTTCACTGGCAAAGAGGCGGGGGTTTATCTTTCCCGGATCAGAAATCTATGGAGGTTTGACAGGCACTTGGGATTATGGGCCACTCGGGGTAGAAGTTAAAAACAACATAAAGCGGGCTTTCTGGCAGTCGATGGTTTACTTACGCGATGACGTTGTCGGGGTAGATAGCGCTATTTTAATGAATCCTAAAGTCTGGGAAGCTTCCGGCCACGTCAAAGCGTTTACAGATCCATTAATCGAGTGCAAAATTTGTCACGAAAGATACAGAGCTGATCATAAAGAAGAGGTTAAAGATCATGAAGTTACCCATCAAGGTCAAAAGGTATCTTGGACAGAGCCTAAACAGTTCAATCTTTTAGTTGAAGCAAAACTGGGTGTGGTAGAAGGTCAAAAATCAAAGGTTTATCTTCGTGGTGAAATTACCCAGGGTGTCCATGTCAATTTCAAAAATGTTCTTTCATCAAGCCGGGTCCAGATCCCGTTTGGTAGTGCTCAAATTGGCAAAGCTTTTAGAAACGAGATAACTCCAGGCAATTTCACTTTCCGATCCCGGGAATTTGAACAAATGGAATTACAGTATTATGTAAAACCCGAAAAAAAAGAATCCGAAAAGTGGTACCAATACTGGAAACAAGAACGCATGCGCTGGTACTTAAATTTGGGATTAAACAAAAAGAAACTTCGCTTCCGTCAGCACGAAGAAAATGAGAGAGCCCACTATGCTAAAGATGCCTGGGATATCGAATATGAATCACCATTTGGCTGGAAAGAATTTGAAGGAATTCACAATCGAGGTGATTGGGACCTTGCCCAACATCAGAAGCACTCCGGGCAAGATATGACCTATTTTGATCAAGAAATGGGTCAATCATACCTTCCTTATATAATTGAGACTTCAGGGGGAGTTGACCGCGCCGCATTATTTTTCTTAATCGACGCATACCACGAAGATAAAGACCGTGTCGTATTAAAACTTCACCCAAAACTCGCACCTTACAAGGTTGCCGTATTTCCTCTTCTTGCCAATAAACCAAATTTAGTCAAAAAAGCCAAGTCAGTCTACCAGCAACTAGCGACTAGCGACCAGCTACTACCTATCTCTTGGGACGATCGTGGCAACATCGGCAAACGCTACTTTGCCCAGGACGAAATCGGAACGCCATATTGCGTTACAGTTGATTTCCAAACTTTAGATGATGACACAATTACAATACGAGATCGAGATACTACAAAACAAGAAAGAGTAAAGGTAGATAAACTAGGTGAATTTCTAAGGACTAAGATGTTTTAATTTTCTTTTGAGAATAAAATGGAAAATTGTCCCTATTAATATCAGAATTGCAGAAATTACCCATAAAAACACAAGAAGTACTAATATACCAAGCCCTCCCAAACCTTGGTCGTCTTTTCCACTCCTCCAGAGAACTAGAATCAAGATGATAGAATATGCGATGGTACCAACTATGATGACTGCTATAGCGTAAAGGTTTTGGATAATTTTTTTATTACCATCATGGATCGTTTCCCTAGAAAAATAAAAGCACAACAAAGCCAGACTTAAAAGTATAAATAAAGATATCGCGTCAGTTAAAGGTTCTGAAGAATAGTTTGAGTTTAAAAAACTAATAACTAAGTTAGCAAGGCCCAAAGAAAGAATTACGCCAAAGAAAAAACCCAAAAGACGATAAGCCCACTGCAAAACTTTAATACTTCTCGGTTTTTCTAATTTTTCTTCCATCAACTTAATCTTTTCACAAAAACAAAGATTTAGTCAAATTTCAGGCCAAACTCTACTTGAAAATTAACGATTAAAGGCTCATACTTGTATCAATCAACCACAATCTCGTGGCAGAAACAACGTCCCTAAAATCAGACGAGAAACCCCATGACCATTGCGGTCTTGCGGGCAGCTTTGTTACAAAAAACATCAATGCCACAAATATTGTTATTGAAATGGGCAAGGCTCTTCAACACAGGGGCCAAAACGGCGGGGGTATTGCGGTTAAAGCTAAAGGCAAACTGATAAAAGTTTATAAAAAATCCCGGGCTTTTAACGAAATTTTCCGCTCCATTGATGTAGTTGAAAAAAATTCCCTCAGAGGTCAAATTGCTATTGCCCATCTTCGTTATCCGACAGAGGGATCGGGTCGCGAAGACTGCGACGCCCAGCCTTTTTTTGCAAGCTTTGGCGGTTGGGAAATTGCCCTGGGCCACAATGGCAGTATTGTTGATGTTAAAAGACACAAAAGAAAGCTTAAGAAATTTAATATTGTACTTGAATCCGATTCAGATTCTGAAATTTTGTCTTGGCTTATTGTAACTTCACCCGGTATTACCTGGAAGCAAAAAATTTCAACGGCTCTTTTCGATATCAAAGGTGCATATTCCTTAGTAATATTAACTAACGACGATAAACTTATGGCTCTTCGAGACCCTTGGGGTATTCGCCCACTTGTCTGGTCACAGGATAATGGCCACGTCTTTATTGCATCCGAAACCTGTGCTCTTGATCGAATCGGTATTCGCCATAGCCAAAAAATTGAAGGAGGGCAGCTTTTAATTGCCGATAAAGATGGTGTTAATATTTCCGATTACACAAAACCCCAAAAGCAAAGCTTTTGCGTATTTGAAAAGCTCTACTTTTCCAATGAAACTTCAAGCTGGGATGGTGTAATTGGCGAAAATAGAGCAAGTCTTGGCAAGCAACTGGCAATTGAAGAAACCCAACGAATCAAAAAAAGCATCATCAAAAAGCAGGATCTGGAAAAAATAGACTACGTGGTTGCTGTCCCGGATACAGCAAGACCCGGAGCATATGCTTTCTATGAACAATTAAAAAAGGACATGGGGGATAAAATCCAATTTAAATATTTTCGAGGCCTTGTCAAAGAAAGATACGATTACGCAAGAAGAACATTCATCGAAGACGATCCGTATTTAAGAACCAAACACATTGAAAAGAAATTTTTCGTCTCACCTGCAATTATTGGTAAATCAATTTATTTAATAGACGATACAGCGGTTCGACTAAACACATTCAAAATCTTAGTTGAACACTTGTTAAAAGTTGGGGTGGGCCAAATCCACTGCCGATTTTTAGCCCCAAAATTTGTCAACCCATGCTTTCTAGGAGTTAATATTGGAACTAGAGACGAACTTGGCGCTGTCAAAAAAGACAAGAAAGGTAATTATCAGGTTATGGATATAGAAGAAATTCGCGAGCGACTAAAAGTTGCCTCAGTTCACTATTTAAGTATAGTTGGTATGGCTAAAGCCTTGGAGCTTTCATATGATAATTTGCACCAAAGCCACTGTACAGGGTGTCTTGACTATAACAATCCTTTTGACATGCGTGATTTTGATTCCGAATACTCAAAAACTCCTTACGTTCAGACAAAAAACAAACAGCAAAGTTATTCGCAAATCCAAACCCAAATAGTTTAAAAATGTCCAAGCAACTTCTTACAATCTTAGCAGCCATTTTTGCGCTAATCGTAGTCTTATCGTTATTAATCTTTGAAGTTACACTTTGACGGCGGAATTACAGCAAAAATATCCTTATAGTAGTAAATGCATAGCGGGTTAATTCAAAATAGTAAGATTAGATTATGGGTGCAGATGTAGCTGTTGCTGAAAAACCTGTAAAACTTAGAGAAACAGAAAGAACTGATTCTAAGGTTAGACTCCTAAGAAGTGAGATACCCTGGCTACCAGAGGAATATTATGAGGCTCATCTTGTAAAAATGAGAGTCGGGTCTCATAATTTTTTATTTGGCAGTGCTATTAGAAGCAAACCCTTAATAGCTGCAGCTAATCAGCTTGATGCGCACCGAAGCGAAATTTGTAACAAACTCCTTTATTCACATCTTCCACAATTTACTGAAGGTTATCATCCTAAAGTGAGGTTAGTAAAAAATCATCGCTCCAAACAACCTATTTTTGAAATTGACAACAATGGTGGCCAAAGAGTATTTTTTATAAGATTTAACAATCTTGATAACATGCAAGTTATCGTCAGAATAGCAGTTTGCGATAAAGCTATGGAAGATGAAGTACTGTCGGTGATTACTACCGACTCACGTAAATTCATTAAAAAATCTGCACGACTATGAAAGAATTTTCTTATCGTGATGTAACTGAATCTAGGGAAAAAGGAATCGTTGTTTTGCGCGGTCTTATGCTAGAAATTGACCAAAGAATTTTTAGCTTAACTGTAGCTACCCCCCAATATATTGAAGCACTCAAAAAAAATAATAAACAACTAGATGAAGAGCTTCGAAGAGATGAGAATATATTACCAATCGAATCGGTAGAGGACTTAATTATAGTTGTTGAGAAACTTTCACAAATGTCCCAGGAAGATATCGAACCGTATTTAGTTGACCAAATTAAAACTACCCCTGCATAAAGTAATCTTGCTTATATTTTAGAATTTTTACCTACCAATAAGGATTCAACTATTTTGCCATTTACCCTCTTGACAGTCATCCAAAAATGGTGAAAAATGGTAACAGATGGTGAGAAATGGTGATAAACCGTCAGGTTACACTATCACTATCTAACTCCTAAGAAAGCTACAGCTTGCCCTTTTGGAGTTATCTATCTTGCATTGAGGTTGTAAGGGAATCATGTTTCTGGGCAGCTGGGAACCTTCATTCAATTTAAATACCCGAAGGATAGCTTTACCAATTAAAATCCGTGCTTATCTTGCGACAAGTGAAATTATCCTATCTTTTGGCTTCGAAAAATGCCTTTTTGGCTTTGATACAAAGTCTTGGGAAAAAGAATCCGCAAAACAGCTTGAATCACCTATTACCGAAAGAAGCGCACGTAATATTCGCCGATTCTTTTTCTCCACAGCTAAGCTTATCAAGCTCGATGATCAAGGCAGGTTTGTTATTCCTGGTGGCCTTTTACAATACGCGCAGATAAGAAAGCCTTTAATTATTGGTGCTGGTGATCACTTCGAAATCTGGAACAAAAAGAATTGGAATGAGCAATTTGAAAAGCTTAAAAGAGCAAAAGTATGAAAAAGTATCACCAGAGTGTTCTTTTAAAAGAGTCAATTGGTTATTTAAATGTCAAAAAAGGTGAGCGTTTCATAGACGCCACAGCTGGGGGTGGGGGACATACTTTTGAGATTTTAAGACTTGGCGGAAAAGTTCTGGCAATAGACAGGGATCCAAAGTCAATAGAGCACATTAAAAAGAAAGTCAAAAGTCAAAAGTCAAAAGTCAAAAGTATAGAAGAATTGGTTTTGGTTGTAGGCAATTTTAATCAGGTAGGGGAGATCGCACGAAAAAATGGTTTTGGCAAAGTCGATGGTATTCTTTTTGATCTTGGAGTTTCTTCTTACCAACTGGAAGAAGCACAAAGGGGATTCAGCTTCCAAAAATCAGGTCCGCTGGACATGCGTATGGACCCAAAATTAACTATTAATGCCGCAGATATTGTCAATAATTTTAACCAAAGGAGGTTGAATGAAATATTTAAAAAATTTGGCCAGGAAAAGTTTAGTTGGCCAATTGCTAATGCTATTATCCGCGCCCGTCAAATAAAAAGTTTTGAGACAACAGAAGAATTAGCCAACGTAGCAAGGGAGGTGTATCGAAAGTTTAAAGTTCAAACAAATATTGATCCGGCTACAAAAGTATTTCAAAGCTTAAGAATTGTTATAAATAGTGAATTATTGAATTTAGAAGAAGCTTTACCGCAGACTGTCAACTTACTTAAAAATAACGGCCGGTTGGTGATAATAAGCTTTCATTCACTTGAAGACGCCATAGTCAAACGTTTCTTCAAAGAAAATAAGAAATTGAAGGTTTTAACAAAATCACCAATCGGCCCTGAAAATTGGGAAATTTTACAAAACCCAAGGTCGCGGAGTGCTAAACTGCGCGCCGCTCAAAAGATTTAAAAATCTAATTTGAATCCCCGCTGGGCGGGGTTCAAATTTTTCCTATAAGGGAAAGGGGAATATTAAGGGGAAAACCGTAGGTTGTCTCCTTAAAGTCAATAGATATGCTGCCCGTATCATACATTAAACTAAACTTAAAAAAGAATAGTAATAACCTAATTGGTAAAATAAGAGTAAAGCTCCTTGTCGTTTTTGCTCTTGTTATTTTTACACTTTTTACCGCACAAATTGTATTTGCCAGCAATTTAGCAGTTGATGGTCAAAAAAAATCAAAAGTGGATGAACAAATCAAGGTACTTGAAGCCCAAAACACCATTTTAAAAATAGAGATTGCTAAGGAATCTTCCCTCACGTCGCTTGTTAAAAAGGCTAAAGACCTAGGTTTTAAAAACCCCGAAGACATATTAAATATCTAAAAACCCAAGAAAAGAATAAAATCCCCAGCTTTGATAGACTAATAAAAAGGCAAGTGGCATATGGATAGAGATAAATTTATCCTAATTTTAATTTATTTAGCAGCTGCCTTAATAATTATCCGACTTTTCTATTGGCAATTTATTGCTCAGGTCGCATCAAATGAAATTAACGGCATTCAGGAAGTTAAGATTCCAGCTCCAAGAGGGGAAATATATGCAAAAGATGGTTTTCCGCTTGCTGCCAATCAACAAGCGTATCTTATTTATACTCTGCCAAAAGAAATTAAAAATCAACCAGAGGATATAGCAAAAAAATTAGCACCGCATCTTATATCGGAAAAATACTCAACACCCGGTGCCCAAATTTCAGATGAAGAAAAAAAGCAAAAAGAAGAAGAAATAAAACAAGAAGAGAGCAAAATATTACAAAAAATCTCACAAAAAAACTTATCCTGGGTTCAACTTGCCAGAAAAATTAAGCTTGAAGTTAAAGAAAAAATTGAAGGCTTAAACATTAATGGAGTTGGTTTTGAAGAAGATCAGAAACGGTTTTATCCTGAAGAAACTATGGCGGCTTCATTTTTGGGATTTGTTGGATCTGATAAATTTGGGGAAAGTATTGGCTATTTTGGACTTGAAGGTTATTATGATGGACAACTAAAAGGCAAATCAGGAAGACTTAAAGCAAACAAAGATCCTTTCGGATTTCCGATTCTAGTTGGTAAATATCGCCCAATTGAACCTAAAAAAGGCAGCTCTTTATATTTAACGATTGACAGAACTATCCAATTTATTGTTGAAAAAAGATTAAAAGGGTCAGTTGAAAAATATAGTGCAAAAGAAGGGACTGTTATAGTTATGGACCCTAAATCTGGCCATATACTCGCAATGGCAAGTTATCCTACATACAACCCTAGTCTCTATACGGAATTTGACCAAAGTCTCTTTAAAAATCCGGCTATTGCCGATACTTATGAACCAGGAAGTACATTTAAATTAATAACTATGTCGGCAGCTTTGGATTTAGGTGTTGTAACACCATCAACGAAGTGTGATGTTTGTTCTGGTCCAAGGCAAATATCAGGATACAAAATTTCAACCTGGAACGACAAATATTATCCCGATTCAACCATGACTGAAGTAATTGAACATTCAGATAATGTTGGTATGACCTTTGTTGCCGACAAATTAGGTATTGATAATTTATACGGTTACATAACTAAGTTTGGATTCGGCGATAAAACTCAAATAGACTTGCAAGAAGAAACTGAAGGAACCATAAGAACTCACCGGGATTGGAAGGTTATTGATTTGGCAACAGCTTCTTTTGGACAAGGAATTGCAGTAACACCCATCCAGATGGCACAAGCTGTCAGTACTATTGCCAATAAAGGTAAACAAATTTCGCCAAAAATTGTTGAAAAAATAGTTACGGAAGGCAAAGAAACAGTTGTAAAACCAGATAATATTAAGCAAGTAATTTCACCAAAAACTGCCACCCAAATTACAGAAATGATGGTCAGAGCTGTAGAAAACGGCGAAGCTCGCGCATTTAAACCCAAAGGTTATAGAATTGCCGGAAAAACAGGAACCGCCCAAATACCTGTTAGTGGCCATTATGATCCTAATAAAACCATTACCAGCTTTGTTGGGTTTGCACCCGCAGATAATCCAAAATTTGTGATGTTAGTACGCTTTACTGAACCAACGTCATCCCAATTCGGCTCCGAAACCGCAGCCCCAACTTTCTTTGCCATTGCCAAAGAAATACTCAATTATCTGGGAATTCCACCTTCTGAGAAGTAATATGCTTTAAGGAACCTATTTCCACCACGGCATCTTCGCATTGGGATTGGAAAACAAATTTGCATCCATCAAAGACATAATAAGACCACCCAGCAAAAAAACTGCAACAGTGTCCATTGCAGAAGGAAATCTGATACCGCTTTGGGTAAAATTAAGCAGTAAA